>Ga0194063_10000288_pt1 | contig 37678 bp, 34 predicted proteins | sample SepL3720m_MetaG_FD_155459 | JGI IMG/M metagenome (GOLD analysis project Ga0194063, IMG submission 155459) | Anoxic zone freshwater microbial communities from boreal shield lake in IISD Experimental Lakes Area, Ontario, Canada - Sep2016-L373-20m | ecosystem: Environmental > Aquatic > Freshwater...
CGATTGGGCCGACGAAGAGGGGGCTCGGTTCGGTCGCAGTCTGTTCGGTTCGGCCGCCGTTGTTGGGTCGCTCGATGTCGTTGCTGCCGCAACGCTTGTCGACAAAGAAGGCCATCAACTCGAACAGGTCATTGGCGAGCACGGCATCACGCTTGCCGCAATCGATGGTGCTCGCAGCCGCTTGCGCAATGTGAAGGCCTATCTTGAGGTGCACATCGAACAGGGTCCGATTCTCGAATCGATGGGCCTCGGCATCTGCACGGTTACTGGTACCAAAGGCATCGAACGCGAGCGGGTGATCTTCCGTGGCCAGGCTGCGCACTCAGGCACGATGCCGATGGCCATGCGCCACGACAGCTTCTTGGCGGCGTCACGGTTCGCTCTGGCGCTTGCCGAGATCGGTCGTCGTCACGATGGCGTCACCACCATTGGCCATGCACAGTGCTGGCCTGGCGTGGTCACTGCCGTGCCCGGCGAAACTCGCGTCACGATGGACATGCGCCACATCAGCCACGACAGTCTTGCGACAATGTTCCGTGAGATGAAGCAGGCTGCATCCGATGCAGCGGCCGCCGAGGGTTGCACCGTCGACTACGAGCACATCTTTCGTATTCCGCCGATGCCGTTCCACCCGTTGCTACTCGATGCAGCACGCGTCAGCGTTCAAGAAGTTGAGGGTCACGAAGTTGAGCTGCCAAGCGGTGCGTTGCACGACGCCAGCGAGATGGCCCGAGAGGTGCCCACGGTGATGATCTTCTCGTCGTCGATTGCTGGGTTAAGCCACACCAAAGAAGAAGACACTCCCGACGACCACCTGCACATGGCCGTCGATGCGTTTCACCGCACTGTCGTTCGGACCATCGATCTCGTTGCTTCGGGGCAGCTATGAAGCCGGTCGGTGTTCAGCATGTGTCCATCGGCGTGCACGACCTCGCTGCGTCGATCACGTTCTACAACCTGTTGGGCATGACCGTTGACCCCTCTCGGCCCACGTTCAGCGTCGATGGGGCGTGGATGCAGGCGGGCGCACAGCAGGTGCACCTCATCCTCACTGACAAAGCCACCCCAGGTCTCGAGAACCACTTTGCGGTCATCGTCGACGATCTCGACGCGTGCCTTGGCGAGCTCGGCGAACAGGGTGTCGATGCGTTTCGTCTCAACCATGTTCAAGGCGCCGGTCGTCAGGCGTTCATCAATGATCCGAGTGGCAATGTGATCGAGCTCAACCAGCCCGATTGATCAGCGCAACATGCGGCTGCGCGTAGCGATCAGGCAGTGCGCTTGGCCTGCAGCAGCGCAGTGACCAACTTGCCGTCGGCCTTGCCCTGCGAGGCTTTCATTGCTGCACCAACCAAGGCACCCATGGCCTTGTCTTCGCCGCTGCAAAATTTCGACCACACGGCTGCGTTGTCGGCGATGATCTGATCGACCATTGCCTCAAGCGCGCCGGTGTCCATTGCCTCGAAGCCCTTGGCGGCAGCGATGGCTGCAGCGTCGCCGCCACCGTTGGCCACAATCTCGGCGAGCACGGTCTTGGCTTGAGTAGCCGTGAGCTGACCGCCGATCTCGAGACGGGTGAGGCCGGCGAGATCTGCGGCGGGAACCGTTGGCGTTGAGCCTTCGTCGGCGAAGCCCTCTTTCACGTGGATGAGTGCACGGCCGACATCGCCACCGGCAGCGGCGACCTCGAGCACGTAATCGTCTTGGCCGCGTTCGACCACGACCATCACGGCTTCGGCATCGGCGGGCTGGCCAGTGCTGGCGGAGAGCCGAGCGCGCCGGGCGCCGGGGAGCATTGGCATGGCATCGCGCACGGCCTGGATCCACTCGGGTGATGGGTCGAGCGGCACGAGGTCGGGCTCAAGGAAGTAGCGGTAATCGTCGGCGTCTTCCTTGCTGCGCAAGGTGTGCGTGCGACCATCGTTTTCGTTCCAGTGACGAGTCTCTTGGCGAACGGTTTCGCCGGCTTCGTTCATGTCGATCTGGCGGCGCATCTCGTAGTCGATGGCCCGGCCGAGCGAACGAATACTGTTCACGTTCTTGATCTCGCAGCGCGTGCCATAAGGCATTCCGGGCTTGTGCACGCTGACGTTGGCGTCGCAGCGCATGCTGCCCTCTTCCATCTTCGCGTCGCTCGCGCCGATGGCCACCAGAATTGAACGCAACTCGGTCACGTATTGGCGGGCTTCTTCAGAGGTGCGGATGTCGGGACGGCTGACGATTTCGACCAGCGGAACACCGGCACGGTTGAAGTCGATGAGCGAGTAATCGCTGCCGTGGATGCGGCCACCGGCGCCACCAATGTGGGTGCTCTTGCCGGTGTCTTCTTCGAGGTGGGCGCGCTCAATGCCGATCTTCTTGCCGCCGGGAAGCGCTAAGAAACCATCGATGTTGATCGGCTGGTCGTATTGGCTGATCTGATACGCCTTGGGCTGGTCGGGGTAGAAGTAGTTCTTGCGGTGAAATGTGCTGGGCTGAATAGTGCAGTTGAGGGCGAGGCCAATGCGCATCGCAAGCTCTACGGCGTGACGGTTCAGCACCGGCAGCGCACCGGGCAGACCCAACGTGACCGGATCGATGTTGGTGTTCGGTTCGTCGCCGAAGCGGTTGGCGCTGGCGCTGAACAACTTGGTGGCGGTGGCCAGTTCTACGTGAACCTCGAGTCCCACGATGAGTTCCCAACCATCGACCAAGATCTCATCGCCGGTGACTGCGCCAGCTTTGTAGACCATGCTGCCTGTGGTGCCTTGCGACTCGCTCACTTCGAAACTCCCATTGCTCGCTCGAGTGCTGCTGCGGCACGGAACATCTGTGGTTCGCCCAAGGTGCCGGCCAGGATCTGAACACCAACGGGCAGGCCTTCGGCGCCGGTGCCGAATGGCACGCTCATCGCGGGGTGTCCGGCGAGGTTGGTGGGGATTGTGTACACGTCGCAGAGATACATCGCGAACGGATTGTCGCTCTTTGATCCGAACGGGAACGCAACAGTTGGCGACGTGGGCGTGAGCAGCACATCGGCGTGTTGGTAGGCGCGATCGAAGTCGTCGGCGATGAGCCGACGCACTTTGAGTGCCTTGCCGTAATACGCGTCGTAGTAGCCAGCGCTGAGCGCATAGGTGCCCAGCATGATTCGGCGCTGAACCTCTTCGCCGAACCCAGCGACACGGGTGGCGCCGTACATGGCGTTGGTGTCGGCAGCATTGACCCGAAGGCCGTAACGCACGCCGTCGTATCGGGCAAGGTTGCTGCTGGCCTCGGCAGGGGCGATGAGGTAGTAGGCGGTGAGGCCGTAGCTGAACGCGGGCACCTGCACGTCGACGATGGTTGCGCCAGCAGCGCGAAGCGCATCGAACGCTGCCTCAAGACGCTCGGCCACATCGGGGTCGGCGCCTTCGGGCAGGTCGGTGATGCGGCCGACGCGCAAGCCAGTGACGTCTTGCTTGATGGCGTCACGAAGCGAGGGCTGCAGTGCAGGAATCGATGTGGAGTCGAGGATGTCGTGACCGCCGATGACATCGAGCAACAGCGCTGAGTCTTCGACAGTGTGTGTGAACGGCCCGATCTGATCGAGAGAACTTGCAAATGCAACAAGTCCGTAGCGGCTGACGTAGCCGTAGGTGGGCTTGACGCCAACCACGCCGCAGAGGGCGGCTGGCTGGCGAATGGAGCCACCCGTGTCACTACCCAAGCTGACGCTGGCGAAGCCTGCTGCAACTGCCGCTGCGCTGCCGCCACTTGAGCCGCCAGGAACACGACTGAGGTCGTGAGGGTTGCGGGTTGGGCCGAATGCGCTGTTCTCGGTGCTTGAACCCATTGCGAACTCGTCGAGGTTGGTCTTACCAACGGCCACGGCACCTGCGGCGGCCAAGCGGGTGACTGCGGTTGCGTCGTATGGCGGCTTCCAGCCCTGCAGCATCTTCGACGAACACGTCGTGGGGATGCCGTGGGTGCACATGTTGTCTTTGAGCGCCACGGGCACACCGGCGAGAGGGCCCGGGTCGTTGCCGGCGGCAACTGCTGCGTCGACGGCGGCAGCGGCGGCGCGCGCCTGATCGGTCATCACGAGGTTGAACGCGTGCACATCGGACTCACGCGCATCGATGCGGGCAAGGTGCTCTTCGAGCACGTCGGCGGCTTTGAGCGTGCCAGCGCGAACTCCGGCGGCGATCTGCATTGCGGTGCGTGGTGTCATCGAGTCGCTCACGAGTCGAGTCCGAGAATTGGTGGAACGCGGAAGCGGCCATCTTCGGCCTCTGGTGCTGATGCCAAGACTTCTTCGCGGTCGAGGCCGACGAGGATGACGTCTTCGCGAAACACGTTGGTCAATGGATACGGCTGGTTCATCGGTTGCACACCGTCGAGATCGAGCGCGTCGATATCGGCAAAGTGTTCGAGCATGCCTGCAAGTTGTGCAGTAGTTCGTTCGATGGCTTCAGGGTCGAGGTCGAGGCGGGCCAATTTGGCCACCTTGACGACGTCGGCGGTAGTGATCCGTTGTGACACGCCCATGATCTTACGGGCGGTCAGTGGCAACGTATCGAAATCAGCAACGCTGTCTCGGGGTTCATGACGGGCAGCTGCAGACCCAGAACCGCTAAGTGGTGGCCCGACAGGGTGATGCCGTCTTTGAGCCACGACGGCTGAGCGCGTGCCGGACCACGCTCGGCGCGGTCGAGCGGTAGTGCCACGCGCTCGACTCGGTAAAGGCGGTCAGCGACGAGGCCAGGCAGTCGCAGCGGCGCAGGCGTGAGACTCAGGTCGGTCTGTAGCTGCGTGTACGCGACCAGGGCTTCACGGCGATCTGGCGAATACACGCCGTGAGCGTGGGCTGCGGCGGTGGTGGGATCGAATCGAACGACGTCGCCGGTGTGCAACAGCGACCTGAAACGCTTGTGGACGGCGATGCCTTCGGCAACGCCGTTGCGCTCGGCTTCGGTCATGTCGAGCAGATTGCACTCAACGCCGAGATGGCCAAACATCGCCGTAGCTATGCGGAAGCTGAGCGAATGGTTGCGCCCGGTTGTATGACTTCGTCGCGGCCCGATGTGTGCGCCCATGACCTCGGGCGGAATGAACATTGAGGCGCCGCGTTGAATGGTCTGTCGTTCGAGCGCATCGTTGCAGTCGCTGGTCCACACGCGCCTCGTGCGGCGCAGGATCTCGTGGTCGATTCGTCCACCGCCAGATGAACAGCTTTCGATCTCGACCAATGGATGCAACGCAGTGAGTTCGTCGATGAGGCGATACAAGGCCTCGGTTTGCGCGTGGGTGCCAGCGGATCCGTTGGCGCCGCTGCCCTGCACATGGTCGCGGTTCATGTCCCACTTCACGTAGGCGATGTCGTGGTCGCGCAGCAACGCATCGAGTTGACCGAGCACGTGCGCGTACGCGCCGGGGTGGGCAAGGTTGAGCACAAGCTGGTTGCGCCCGAGCACAGGCTCGTAGCCCTCGGTGACAAGCGCCCAATCGGGATGCGCGCGATAGAGGTCGCTATCGGGATTCACCATCTCGGGTTCAACCCAGATGCCGAACTCCATGCCGAGCGAGCGAACGTGATCGATGAGCGGCGCCAGACCGTGTGGGTATACCTCGGGCGACACCCACCAGTCGCCGAGTCCGCGACGGTCGTCGCGCCGCGACCCGAACCATCCATCATCGAGCACAAATCGCTCGATGCCTGCTGCAGCCGCCGCATCGGCGAGCTGGGTGAGGCGTTCGTGGTCGTGGTCGAAATAAACGGCTTCCCACGTGTTGAGCAGCACGGGGCGCGGTGTCGTTGGGTGCGCTGCGCGCTGGCGCATTGAGCGATGAAATCCCCACGCCGCTTGGGTGAGGCCGTTGGGGGAGTATGTGGCGATGAGCTCGGGTGTGGTGTAGCTCGCCCCCGCGTCGATCGAGATTTCGCCGGGATGAAATTGCTCACCCATCTGGATGTAGCGACGGCCATCGGCGAGCACCTCGGCCCGCGTGTGGTGATTGCCGCTCCACGCCAGATGTGCACCCCACACCTCGCCGTGCCACTCGCCGAACGCGTGCGTGCCAGCAAACATCAACGGCGGACTCTCGTGTGATGTGCGACCGCGACGGTTCTCGGTGACAAATGAGCCGCGCTCGAATGCGACGCGATGCGGATGCAGCTCGCGGGTCCAGCGCCCGCTGAACTGCATCAACTCGTTCGCCTGCGCAGGAAGCGGCAATGCAATGTCGAGTTGATCGAGGAGGTAGCGATCGGTGGTGCTGAGGTTGGTGAGCGTGACACGCACGCACAACACATCGCCGAGCGATATCACCGATGTGAGTCGCAACTGCGCCACCGTGTCGATGGCGTGGGCGGTCACCGAGCTGTCGCCGCCCATTGTGTGTGATTCGTACGAGAACCGCGGCGCCCACGCAGTGCCGCGGCGGCGATGACCGAGTAGCCCGGGATGACCGGTGAACCCACTGCCATGCTCGGGCACCAGCGACACCGGTGCCTCGATATCGAGGCCGCCGTGGGCGATGGGCCGAGTGGTCGCGGTCACGATTGCATCGAGATCGAGGCTGCTGCCCAACAGCGCGCCCCAGTGCCGAATTGTGGGCACGCCGGTGCTGAGATCGACGACGACACTGGCCCAACTGCCTGTCAAATGAATCAGCATTGCCTACCCCGTTTCGTCTCCATCGCAGAGCAGTCTGGCGTATTTCAGTTACCCCGCGCCTCAGCGGCGTGCGCCGTAAGTTCGGCAGAGGTGCGCTCCACGTTGCACAATGCAGGGGATGGAAAGCGACGACCAGCGGACACCGTCAACAGATGTGCGTGTCGACCCGTTTTTGGGCACCGTGGTTCACGTGGTTGGCACTCGCCAAGCCCGCCCCAATCTGCCCAGTGTCGGCTGCCCGTTTTGCCCCGGTGGGCTCGAGGCACCCGATCACTACGACGTGCGCTGGTTTGAGAACCGTTGGCCAGCGATGCCGAACCATCGTTGCGAAGTGGTGCTGTACACGCCTGATCACGACGCCACGTTTTGGTCGCTCGGAGCCAGTGGTGTTCGCAAGGTCATCGATCTGTGGACCGAGCGTTCGGTGCATCTCAATGCTCGCGACGATGTGCAGTTCGTGTTGGTCTTTGAAAACCGTGGTGCCGATGTGGGCGCAACCATCGCTCATCCGCACGGTCAGATCTACGCATACGATCATGTTCCCGATCGTCCTCAGCGTGTGTTCGCCGCTGGCTGGCAGCCCGACGCTGCGCCAGGCGATCGCGCCGTTGCAGTGCGCGGTGATTGGTCGGCCTATGTGCCAGAAGCGTCCACGTATCCGGTGGCGCTTACCATTGCGCCTATCGAGCGGGTGGCCAATCTCGAAGCCTTGTCCGAGGGCGCCCGCGACGAACTCGCCGAGATATTGGTCGATGTGTTCACTCGACTCGACTCGCTCTATGAGCAACCACTGCCGTACATGATGTGGCTTATGCAGAGTCCCTCGGGTGGCGGCGATTGGTCTGATGCGTGGTTCCACATCGAGATCGTGTCGCCGTGGCGCGCAGCCGGTGTGCCTCGCTTTATCGCTGCGGCCGAGGTGGCCGGCGGCGAGTTCTTCAACCCGGTGATTCCCGAAGTCCTCGCTGAGCAACTGCGGGCGCTGGGTTAGTCGCGAGCCTCGTCGGCGTCGGCTTCGGCATCCGCTTCGGCTTCGGTATCCGCTTCGGGCTCAACCGCTTCTGGCTCAATCGGCAACTCGCGTCGCGACGAGATGGCGATGTAGAGGCCGGCGCCCACAATCGCGATCAGCGCGACCCATTGGTTCCATCGCAAACCGCCCACGTGATGAGCGGTGTCGATACGCAAACCCTCGACGAAGAAACGAATGATTCCGTAGCCGATGATGTAGGTGGCCATCAGATGACCCATACGAAGTTTCACCTTGCGGCTCAACGCAACGAGCGCCAAGCACAGTGCAAGGTTGGCCAGCGATTCATAGAGAAACGTTGGATGAAAGGTGGTTCCTTCGGCATAGCCCTCGGGCATGTGGGCCGCATCGATGCGTAGCGCCCACGGCAATTTGGTGGGTCCACCGAAGAGTTCTTGGTTCCACCAGTTACCCCATCGGCCAATCGACTGGGCCAGTGGAATTGCTGGCGCAGCGCAATCGAGTGCGACTGCTACGGGCAGTCCGCGTCGACGAATGGCCCACACCCCGAAGAACGTGCCCAGCAGCAAGCCGCCAGGGATGCCAAGGCCGCCCTGCCAAATCTTGGGGATGTCGGCGAGATGATTCGAGAACTTCGACCAGTCGGTAGCCACGTGATAGAGCCGGGCGCCGATGACGCCACCGATGACGCCCCACATCGCAATTGCATTGGCGTCGTCTTTGGTGCCGATACCGCGTTGCTCGAAGCGACGGCCCATCAGCCACACACCGGCCACAACGCCGAGCGCGATCATCAATCCGTAGGCGTGAATGTTTAGCGGCCCGAGATCGAAGGTGCCGTCCGATGGGCTGGGAATGCTGCCAACAACTTGGCTCAGATGCATCACGCCGAGATCACTCGGTTCGTAAACGCAACCGCTTCGGTGAAGATGAGTTCTTTGTCGTAGTCCTGAGTGGCCACGTGATAGCTGCGCTCGAGTGTGAGCCGCTCGACTGTGCCGCCGTAGTTGGCAGCGAGATAGTCGGATTGGGCGGGCTCAACCACATGGTCTTGCGGCGAGTTCATCAGCATCAGCGGCATCTTCAACGATGGATACGACGGCGCAACGGTGGCGGCGCCGTCGTTCACGAGGCTCAACAGGCAACGAATTGGCGTGCCGTCGTACGCCTTTTCCTTTGAGCTGGGGTCGGCGATATCGGAGCCAATGCCGGGAATGATCTCGGTGCCGGAGTCGATCATGCCCTGCAGCATGGCCACTACCTCGGGCGCCTGCGCTTGCGTGACTGGGTTGATGCACACGATGCCAGCGATCTCTGGGTGCTCGCCAGCGATCCACAACGTGAGCAGACCTCCCATGCTGAGCCCGGCCACCACGATGGTGCTGCAGCGCGCTGCGAGTCGCTGATACGCAGCCTCTACTTCTGCGCTCCAGTCGGACCAACTGGTGGTGAGCATGTCTTCAACCGCTGTGCCGTGGCCCGGCAGGCGGGGGAGCTCAACGTTGTAACCGCCCGCTGCGAATGCTTCGGCAACGCCGCGCATTGATGCGGGGTTACCCGTGAAACCGTGGATGACGAGGGCGCCGTGAGCGGCAGTGGTTGAGTGTGACCAGGCGTCGGCACCGGGCATGATGGAAAAAGTCATGTCCTTGTTCTAGCGCACGAGGCAGCACCTAGATGTATGGATCTTCCTTCGAGAGCGGTAGCTCCCACCACTCTTGCGGTGAGCCCGCCTGCTCCCATTCGGGGAATGGGTAGATGCAGTTCACCGGACACGCTGGCAGACACTTGTCGCAGCCGCTGCAGAGTTCGGGCACGATGACCACATCGGCGCCGTGATTGAAGATGGCACCAAATTGATCGGGGCAGTGCCGTAAGCACGCATCGCAGTTGATGCACTCGAGCATTTCGATGCGCACGGGCGCGTTCTTCCATTTGGGATTACGCGTGTGGTGTTCGATTCGTTCGGTCCGCGTGGCGCCCATCGCAGCGAGTGTAGAGCGAGCGACTGCTCAGCTGTGTGGTCGCGCAGGCATTGTGGAATGAGCATCGACCACTGCACGAAGGTGTGGATGGCGCCGCACGATGATGGCGATAAATGCATCGACCACGTCGGGCTCAAACTGATGCCCGCGGGCGCTGATGATGAAGTCGAGCGCCTCTTCTTGAGACCACGCTCGCTTGTAGACGCGCTCGCTGGTGAGTGCATCGAACACGTCGGCCACGGTGACAATGCGACCGCATCGAGGAATATTGGCGCCGCTGAGTCCGCTTGGGTAGCCCGTGCCATCCCACCGCTCGTGATGGTTCAGGGCAACGATGGCGCCGAGTTGAATGAGCGGATACGTGCTTCCCGAAAGGATCTGAGCACCCACCGTTGTGTGGGTCTTCATGATCTCGAATTCTTCGGTGGTGAGCGGACCAGGCTTGAGCAAGATGGCATCGGGAACAGACACCTTGCCGATGTCGTGTAGCCGTGCGGCCATGCGGAGCTGCTCGCACCAGTCGCTGTCTTCGTTGAGTTCGTGGGCGATTTCGGCCGAGAGGTCGCCGACTCGGATGGTGTGTTCGCCGGTGTCGGTGTCGCGGAATTCGGCCAATACGGCGAGACGCTGGAATGCTTCGAGTTGATATTCCTCGAGTTCGTGCGTGCGGCCTCGAACCAATGCTTCAAGCTCGGTGGTGCGCAGCCGCAAGATCTCGGCCTGTTGACGAACGTGCTCGGTGTCGTGCGCGATTTGAAGCGTTTTGATGCGCAGGTCGGTGCCCTGGTTGAACAGATCTTGGTGTAGATCGAAACGCGCCTCTTGGTGGTTGAGGGCCTCTTCAAAGCGGCTGAGCTCGCGGTACACCTTGGCGAGCAACTCGCGAGCGTCGAGCTCTACTGCGGGCAACGATGACTGCTGCGAAACCTCGAGTGCGCGGAGCAAGCTGGCTTCGGCACGGAGGAAGTTGAATTCACGCAATGCCGCTTTACCGCGCGCCATGAACACGTTGGCCACCGTTGATGGAGTGGGCATCGGACCGTTCTGCATGCGCTCGTCGATGAGTTCGAGCGCTTCGTCGAAACACTGAGCAGCGTGAGCCGAGTCGCCCAGGCTGCAATACGCCTCGCCCAAGTTCGCAAGTACGTCGGGCACAAACGCCGGAGCGTGCTGACGTGACATCTCAAGCGCCGATTCGCCCAGGCTCGCGGCAAGAAAGAACTCGCCGCGTTGCGATCGAAGCTGCGCCATGTTGGTGAGCGTGATGGCGTCATCGTCGGGGCGACCAAGTTGTTTGTTGGCCGTGAGCGCCGCCTCGTAGGTGACGATGGCGCGATCGGTATCGCCGAGGGAGTGATGGATCGACGCAATGGTATTGAGCAGCCCGCCCTCGTTCACGCGGTGATCGGTGGTGCGATATTGCTCAAGGCCACGTAGACAGCAGGCGAGTGCCTCGCTGTGGTTGCCGGCGTTTGAGTGCACGATGCCCATTAGGTTGAGCGCCCACACCTCGACAACGACAGCGCCAGCCTTACGGGCGAGATCGCGAGCATCGACGGCAACACCAAATGCTTCGTCGGCGTGGCCGGTGTAATAAGCCAAACTGGCGAGGTGGTAGAGGCTCTCGGCCTCACCGGCTTCATCGCCGCGTGAATGCGCCGTGACCCGGGCCTGCTGCACCAATGTGCGAGACGTTGCGGGATCGTCGAGCTCGATGCTCTTCGCCCGATCGAGCAGTTCGCGAACTGATTCGCCAGTGGTGCGTGATGTATCGGTTGTTGCATCAACAGTCATCTCGCACCCCTTTCTGCATGTGGGTAGGCCCACACCGGATCTGCGTACTCGTGAGGCTCAAAGATTAGTCAACATTGGAAAATGAGTCAGGGATAGCGAACCTTCTTAGGTCAACCTTGACAGTGCTTCACTGCATGACGCTTTCGGTGGCAGAGAACCGCGCTGAGCAGTCGTGTTTTTGAACGCAATGTGCGCGTCGAAGTCACGTTGGACGCGGCGATGCAGCGAACGCTCTAGATTGTGAATCGTTGAGCACGCGCCCCCACCTGCGAACAAACGAGAAGGCATGAGTCGTTCTCGTAGCGCCCAGCGTTCGGTTGAGATGTCGTCGCTCACCGCGGTGTTGCCGTTGGTCGCCATCGTCCCCGTGTGGTTGGTGTCGCTCGTGGTGTTTTGGTTGCCCGTGCGCATCTGGTGGCACGTTGGGTTTTGGGCCCTTGCCGGGCTGCACTTTGGTGCTGTGGTGGTGATGTTCTGGCGACCGTTGCAGAAGGTTCTCGTGATGCGCATGTTAGGAGCGCGACGACCCTCGGCCGAGCAGGCCAAGCGGCTCGAACCGGCGTGGCGCAGTGTTGCCCAGCAGCTGGCCATTCCCCACCGGCGCTTTGCATTGGCGGTACTTCCATCCGACGATCTGAACGCGTTTGCATGCGGTGGAAGTTTGTTGGTGGTCACTTCGTTTGCTATCGAAGAATTGCCGCGTGACGAGATGACCGGCGTGCTTGCGCACGAGGTCGCGCATCACCTTGGTTTACACACGGTGGCACTCACACTTCGGCAGTGGTTGAGCTTGCCGATCTTCTTGTTGGCTCGCGTCGGTTTTTTCTTGCAGAACGTTGCTGTCGCTGCCACCCGATCATTCGTCAGCCACTCGTCTGCGCTGACAGCGGTTGGGCGTTTAGTGAGTGGGCTACTCAATGCAATCGGATGGGTGTTTTTGTCGGCGCTGGTGTTCTCGAATCGCATGGCCAACTCCATCGGCAAGCGCTCCGAACTTGAAGCCGATCGGCGGGCGGTCGAGATGGGTTTCGGTCGCGAACTGGCGACGGCGTTGCGACGCGTTGCAGCTACTGAGCAGGCGACCAGGTCGAGCCAAACGCGTACTGACACACAGCTCACGCATCCATCGGCGCGTAGTCGGGTGGCCCACATCGAAGCGCTGATGCGCCGCGCCGCCGACAGGCGACGAAGCTTGACCTAACGCTCGACGCCAATTGGTGCGGTGAGCGCACTCAAGACAGCGATGAGATCGCTTGGCGCGATCTCGATGTCGAACCCGCGCTTGCCACCGCTGACGAAAATGGTGTCGAACTCGAGGCAGCTTTGGTCGATGACCGTCGGTAAGTGTTTGCGTTGGCCAAAGGGGCTGATCCCGCCGACTACGTATCCGGTCAGCCGTTCGGCCACCGCTGGGTCGCACATTTCGGCGCGCTTGGTTCGTGTGGCGGCGGCAAGTTCTTTCAGCGATAACTGTCCGCTGACCGGCACGATGCCGACGACGGTCTTCGATGGTTGCACGCCCTGCACGGTGGCCATGCCATCGACCACTGCGAGCAACGTCTTGAAGACTCGGTTGTAGTCGATGCCTAACGCGACAGCCGCTGCGGTGCCGTAGTTGCGATCGGCGGCGTCGTGAGCGAACTCATGCAGAGCAAACGAGACACCGGCCTTCTGCAGAAGCACGGTTGCCGGCGTCGAGCCCTTGGCCCCGTTTTTGTCGCTGCCTTTACCCGCTGCGTGTGCCACGGTTTCTAACGTAGCCAAGAGCGCATCTATGGTGCGCCCATGAGCCATCCCATCGACCAGATCGGCATCGTCGATCTGATGATCGGTTTTCCGAAGAAGAACGCCGCCGATCACTATCAGTTTCTGGCCGGGGCCGTAAAAGACGCCGAGTCCAAAACAATGACGATGCCAGCGCAGTACATGTTCACCGAGGTGCCCTCCGATGTGCAGGCCGACACCGACACGGTCGCGATGCTCATTGCCGACATGGATCGTTGCGGTGTCGCCCGGGGCATGGTGCATATGGGCTCCGACGAGTCAGTGCGGGCGCTCCGCAATCATCCCGATCGCATTATCGGTTGTATCGACGCCGACCCCAACGACATCACCGGCGCGATTCGTCGTATCCGCCATGGGCACGCCGAGTGGGGCATCAAGGCCGTCACCTCGTTTCCATCTGGGTGCCTGCCGCAGGTGTCGGTCAGCGACGCCCGCTACTACCCGCTGTATGCAACGTGCGTCGAGCTTGATCTCCCCATCATCATCAACGCCGGAGTGCCCGGACCGCGGGTGCCGATGCTGTGTCAGCACGTCGAACACTTCGATCAGGTGTGTTACGACTTCCCCGACTTGCGCATTGTCATGCGTCATGGGGCCGAGCCGTGGCAGGAGCTTGCCGTGAAGCTGATGCTCAAATGGCCTGGGTTGTATTACATGACCAGCGCGTTTGCGCCGAAGTATTTCCCGCGCGAGATCGTCGATTACGCAAACAGTCGTGGCGTCAACAAGGTGATGTACGCGGGCTACTACCCAATGGGCTTATCGCTCGATCGCATTGTCGCCGAACTACGCGAAGTGCCGTTTCGTGACCACGTGTGGCCGCGCTTTTTGCGCGACAACGCTGTCGACGTGTTCAATCTGTAGGAGTACTGCCACTGGCGAGCGGACTCATCATCGTGTGCCGCTGATTGATACCGTGGCGGCATGGCCGAATCGACCGACATGCCCGTTGACATCAAACCACGCAGCCGCGACGTAACCGACGGCTACCAAAAGGCTCCGGCTCGCGCCATGCTTCGCGCTGTCGGCATGACCGACAACGACTGGCAGAAGCCCCAGATCGCTATTGCGAACGCGTGGAACGAAGTCACTCCATGCAACATGACCTTGCGCAAACTTGCCGAGCGCGCCAAAGAAGGCGTTCGTAGCGCTGGTGGCTTCCCGATGGAGTTCGGCACCATCACCGTCAGCGACGGAATCAGCATGGGCCACGAAGGCATGCGCGCTTCGCTTGTGAGCCGCGAGGTCATCACCGACTCGGTCGAGTGCGTCATGCATGCCGAGCGACTCGATGGCTTTGTTGGCCTGGCTGGTTGCGACAAGAGCATTCCCGCCATGCTCATGGCCGCTGCTCGTCTCGATCTGCCCAGTGTGTTCGTGTACAACGGCAGCATCCTGCCGGGCAATCACAACGGCGTTGCGCTCGACATCACCAGCGTGTTCGAAGCGGTGGGCGCTTGTGCGCTTGGCAAGATCACCGAAGAAGAACTCGGCGAGATCGAGCGTAAGGCATGCCCCGGCGAGGGCGCATGCGGCGGCATGTTCACCGCGAACACAATGAGCTCCATCGCCGAAGCAATTGGCATGAGCCTGCCCGGCAGTGCATCGCCGCCCGCAGTCGATCGTCGTCGTGAAGACGACGCAGTGCTCGCTGGTGAGGCTGTGGTCAACATGCTTCGTCTCGGCATCACGCCACGCCAGATCATGACCAAGAAGGCGTTCGAGAATGCCATTGCGGTCACCAGCGCACTCGGTGGTTCAACCAACGCTGTGTTGCATTTGCTCGCCATCGCGAACGAGGCCGGCGTGGCGCTTGAGCTCGAAGACTTCAACCGCATTGCGGCCAAGGTGCCACACATCGCCGACATGAAGCCGGGCGGCAAGTTCCACATGAGCGACCTCGATCGCGTCGGCGGCGTGCCCGTAGTCATGAAGCATCTTCTCGATGCTGGTCTGTTGCACGGCGATTGCATGACTGTCACTGGCAAGACCATGGCCGAGAACCTTGCGTTCATCAATCCACCGCCACCCGATGGCGTTGTGGTGTACCCGGTGGACCAACCGTTGCACAGCGAGGGTGGAATCAACGTACTCACCGGTTCGCTGGCGCCAAAGGGCTCAGTGGTCAAGGTCGCTGGCCTCAGCGCCGACCAGATGTTGTTCGAGGGCGAAGCCCGCGTATTCGACGGCGAAGATGGCGCAATGGCTGCCATCGTCAGCGGTTCGATGCAACCAGGCACAGTCATCGTGATTCGCTACGAAGGCCCCAAGGGCGGTCCCGGTATGCGTGAAATGTTGGCGATCACCGGCGCACTCAAGGGTGCCGGTCGTGGCGCCGACTGCGCGCTGGTTACCGACGGTCGCTTCAGCGGTGGCACATGGGGCTTCTGCATCGGCCACGTTGCCCCCGAGGCTGTCGACGGCGGACCAATTGCATTCGTGCGCGACGGCGATCGCATTCGGGTCGATGTGCACAAGCTCAGCCTCGACCTGTTGGTCTCCGATGAAGAGCTCGCTCAGCGTCGGGTTGGCTGGGTGCCAAACACCAACAAGTACAGCAGCGGTGTGCTTGGCAAGTACGCCAAGTTGGTGCAGGGTGCCGAGACCGGCGCCATCACCAACACGCTCTAATCGCGGGGTGGCTACTCGCTCGTTGCGAGTCGCCACCGTGCGATGCCGCGCCACCCAAGGATGAACACGGCCACCGTTGCGGTGGTCACAATCACGAACGCTGTGGCCGTGCCGCGGTCGAACGCAAAGCGGCGCAGCAGTAGCCCGACAATCACAGTGGTGAGCCACACGATTGCGCCGGTGACGTTGCTGAGCGGGTTGCGCCATGCCCGGCTGATGAGCCAGCCCACAATGACTGCAATCAAAAACGGTGCCGCCACTTTGGCAACACCCACGAGCACATTGCCGGGTTCGTTATGACTGCGGCGGCCGATAGCGACGAACGCAATGACGGCAACGAGATCGGCAGCGAGTGCAAGTTGCGCACGCTTGGTGATCATGGCAGCAACTGGAAGACGCCGAGCTTGCCCTTGAAGAACAGCAATGGCTCAGGCTCATCATCGCTGTGGCTCATTGAGGTGACTCGCCCAACGACGAAGTAGTGGTCGCCGAGTTCGTGAACCGAGTCGATGGCGCAATCGATCCAAGCAATGGAGCGGTCGAGGATGGGCGAGCCGGAAGCGCTGGGGTGCCACGCAACGCCGTCGAAACGATCGTCGATGCCCTTCTTCGCGAAGCGCCAGCAATCGTCGCCCTGATCGGTGCCGAGAACGTTGACGCAAAACTTGCCGCCCGGTGCCATCGCGGCCCATGTCTCGCTGTTGGTTTGCGGCAGGAAGCCAACGAGCGGGGGCTCAAGCGAGACGGATGTGAATGAACCAATGGTGAACCCAGCGGGCTGGTCGCCGACCATCGCGGTAACGATGGTGACACCAGTGGGGAAGTGCCCCAGCACCTGGCGATAACGGGCGGAATCGAACTCTTCTGGTGAGATAGACATCAAACGCGACTGTAGCGGTGCCAAGGTGGAGAACTATGAGCGATGCCAAGCGAGATTTGCGATCAGCGATGCGCCGCGTCCGTGCCGCCGTGCCCGAGCGTGAAGCGCGCACGCAGCGATTGTGGGACGCCGTTGTTGCGTCGTTACCGGCGTCACGATTCGCCGGCCTGCATGTGCTGGCCTTTGTGGGCGTCGCAAGTGAGCCGGATACCACCTTGCTGCTGCACATGCTCGGCAAACTGGGTGCCGTTGTGCATGTTCCGCGTGTTGAGGGCGAGGTGATAGTTGCGGTTCGATGCGACCAAGACACAACACTTGAGGTGGGCGCATACGGCATCCCATCGCCTGTCGGTGCGCCAACCGATGCGCAGATCATCGACCTCGTGATTGTGCCCGGCCTAGCGTTCACACGCGATGGGCAACGCCTTGGTCAGGGCGGCGGCTACTACGACCGCTACCTGCCGCTGCTGCGACCCGACTGCATCACTCTCGGCGTGTGTTTCGACGAACAGATTGTGCCGGCCGTACCGGGTGAGGCGCACGACCAACGTGTGTCGCGCGTGGTCACAGACGCTTCTGGTGGGTCACAGTGACCGCCATGGCAGCACCGTTCACGCTTGAACAACTCGATTCCGCAGCGCAGCTCGTGGGTCGATACGTGCCCCCAACTCCGCAGTTCGCGTGGCCCATGCTGGCCAACGCGGTCGGTGCCGAAGTGTGGGTGAAGCACGAGAACCACACGCCCACGGGCGCGTTCAAGGTTCGCGGTGGTTTGGTCTTTGCCGATCGTTACGTGCGCGAGAACGCCAACCCCTCGGGTCTCGTCAGCGCCACGCGTGGTAACCACGGGCAAAGTCTTGCCTTCGCCGGTCGGGCCTTTGGGCTCGAGGTAACCATCGTCGTGCCGTTCGGTAACAGCCCCGATAAGAACGCAGCGATGCGCGCCTTTGGCGCCACGCTGATTGAGCACGGCCACGACTTTCAAGCGGCGCGCGAATACGCGATGCAGCTCGCCGATTCGCAGGGTCTACACATGGTGCCCTCGTATCACCCCGACCTTGTGATCGGCGTTGCTACATACGCCCGAGAGTTCTTGGCGGGCACTCCCGAACTCGACACGGTGTATGTGCCGGTTGGTCTTGGGTCAGGCATCTGCGCGCACATTGCGGTGCGCGACCTGCTCGGCTTACGAACCGAAATCGTTGGCGTGGTCGCCGAGAATGCGGCAGCTACCGCGCTGTCGTTTGCTGCAGGTCATGCAGTGAGCACCGACACGGCCGACACATTCATCGACGGCGTTGCGTGCCGCGTGCCAGATCCGGCGGCTATCGAGATCATCTGCAAGGGCGCGGCGCGCGTGATCACAGTGAGCGAAGACCTTTGCGCCGACGCGTTGCGATTGATGTATTCGACCACGCACAACATCGCTGAGCCAGCGGGTGGGGTGTCACTTGCCGGATTGCTTGCTGAGCGCCACCAACAGCAGGGTCGACGCATAGGCGTCACGCTGACCGGCGGCAATCTGGATGCGTCGCTGTTAGCAACGATTCTGGCGGGTCACACGCCGAAGCCGTGACCCGCACGAATCATTCGACTTCGTCGTAGTACTCGCGACCGAGGTGGGTGATCTGCTCTTCGCCCATGATCCACCGCAAGGTGTTCTTGAGCTTGGTGAGCTGAATGAACAGGTCGTGCTCGGGGTACAAGCCAGGCGCAACCTGTGGGCTCTTGTAGTAGAAGCTGAGCCACTCTTGGATGCCGCCGAGGCCGGCGCGCTGAGCCAAGTCGCTGTACAACACGAGGTCAAGTGCGAGTGGCGCAGCAAGGATGCTGTCGCGGCAGAGGAAGTCGACCTTGATCTGCATTGGGTAGCCGAGCCAACCGAAGATGTCGATGTTGTCCCAGCCCTCTTTGTTGTCGCCGCGAGGTGGGTAGTAGTTGATGCTCACCTTGTGGAACACGTTGCCGTACAGGTCGGGGTTCTTCGCAGGCTCGAGGATGTCTTCGAGCACGCCGAGCTTTGACTCTTCTTTGGTCTTGAAGTTCTCAGGAGCGTCGAGCACTTCGCCGTCGCGGTTACCCAAGATGTTGGTGCTGTACCAACCGGCGAGGCCCAACTGGCGGGCCTTGAGCATGGGGGCAAGCACGGTCTTCATCAGGGTCTGACCGGTCTTGAAGTCTTTACCGCTGATGGGCACGTTGCGCTCGGTGGCGAGCTGGCGCAGCACCGGTGTGTCGACGGCCAAGTTCGGGGCGCCGTTGGCGAACGGAACGTTTTCGAGGATGGCTGCGTATGCGTAGAGCATCGATGGGGCGATGGTTGGATCGTTGGCATCGATGGCGGCCTCGAACGCTTCGAGGTTCATGTGCGCTGGACCTGGCTCGATGAAGATCTCGGTGCTTGCACACCAGATCATCACGAGACGATCGACCTTCTTCTCATCGCGGAAGGTGTTGATGTCTTCGCGGATTGCGTTGAGCATGGCGCGCTTGCCGATGTCGCCTTTGGTGTGCTCGCCGTCGAGGTTGCGTGCGTACTTGCGCTCGAACGCAGCCGACATGGGGCGAATGTCGCGCAGTGCGTCGGCAACTGACTCGATGTGCTTGCCACCCTCGAGCACGCCGGCGCGTGATGCAGCAACGTATGCGTCGTCTGGGAAGACATCCCATGCGCCCCACACGATGTCTTCGAGGCGGGCCAATGGCAGGAAGTCTTTGATGAGTGGGCTGCGGTCTTCGGTGCGCTTACCGAGGCGGATAGTTCCCATCTGAGTCATTGAGCCAACGGGCAGGCCCTGGCCTCGCTTGACCAGTTCGACACCGGCAATCAGCGTCGTGGCGACGGCGCCGAGGCCGACCGTAAGTACACCGAGGAGCCCCGTTGCGGGTGCGACTGTTGGTGAAGGGGGCGTGGTCATGTGGTGTTTCCTCCTGAGATCGCAGCCGTAGAGCGCGACCAAAACCGTTAGGTGCGTCAGCCTAGTGCCCCAACCCGCGCGGCGAGAATTGAGAGTTCGGCCGCCCCGCAGGTGGTGATGCCGAGAAGGGGTCTTTGGCGGTGATGTGGTCGCCGTAGCGCGTGACGTTGATGCGCCGCGCGGCGTGACACACTGGCGAGATGGGGGACCAACTGAACGTCGAATCGCCGATGCAGGGCACTGCAGTTGCGGTGTCTGTCAAAGCCGGAGACACGGTTCGTGTTGGCCAAACGGTGGTATTGCTCGAGAGCATGAAGATGCTCCACGACGTGAAGATGACCGAGAGCGGCGTGGTTCGTGAGGTGCTTGTCATCGAGGGCGAAACCGTGCTCGCTGGCCAACGCTTGCTGGTCGTTGATCGTGTCGAGGTCTCCGCCGGTGTCGATGTCACCGAGGCAGTTGTAGACCTCGCCCACGTTCGAGCCGATCTCGCCGAGGTGCTTGCGCGCCACGATGTCGGCTTCGATGCAGCGCGGCCCGATGCCGTGCAGCGACGTCGTTCGGTTGGCCGCCGCACTGCTCGCGAAAACGTTGCTGACCTTGTCGATGACGCCAGCTTTGTCGAATATGGCCCAGTGGTCATCGCCGCCCAGCGTCGTCGGCGCAGCATCGACGACTTGATTGCGCGTACACCGGCCGACGGAATGATTGGTGGCATCGGCACCGTCAACGGTCGCGACTTCACGGGCCATGCAGCGCAGGTGGTCGCGATGTCATACGACTACACCGTGCTCGCCGGCACGCAGGGGCAACAGAACCATCGCAAGAAGGATCGACTCTTCGAACTCGCCGAGCAACTGCGCTTACCGGTGGTGTTCTTCACCGAGGGTGGCGGCGGCCGACCCGGAGACACCGATGGGGTAGGGGTCAGCGGTCTCGATTGCCTGGCGTTCTTATGGTTCGCGCAGCTCAGCGGTTCGGTGCCGTTGGTAGGCGTGAACGCCGGATACTGCTTCGCAGGCAACGCGGCGATTTTGGGCTGTTGCGATGTGGTCATCGCCACCGAAGACTCGAACATCGGCATGGGTGGCCCAGCAATGATCGAAGGTGGTGGTCTCGGCACCTTCGAGCCCAAGCAGATCGGCCCGATTGAGGTGCAGCGCGCCAACGGCGTGGTCGACATTGTTGTGCGCGACGAAGCCGAAGCCGTGCAGGTCGCCAAGCAGTACCTCTCGTACTTCCAGGGCCCACTTGCCACATGGGAACACGCCGATCAACGGCTCCTTCGTCACGTGATCCCCGAAGATCGCAAGCGCGGCTACGACGTTCGCGCCGTTCTCGATGCGTTGTTCGATACGGGCTCGGTGCTCGAGCTTCGCCGCGACTTCGGCCTCGGAATGATCACGGCGCTCGCCCGCATCGAGGGCATTGCCGTTGGCGTCATTGGCAACAATCCCAATCACCTTGCGGGCGCCATCGATAGCGACGGCGCCGATAAGGCCGCGCGCTTCATGCAGCTGTGCGATGCGTTCGACATTCCCATCATCTCGTTGTGCGACACGCCTGGAATGATGGTTGGGCCCGAGGTTGAGGCCACCGCGTTGGTGCGTCACTGCAGTCGCCTGTTTGTCACCGGCGCCAACATCACAGTGCCGTACATCACCGTGGTCACGCGCAAGGCCTATGGCCTCGGCGCACAAGCGATGATGGGTGGCAGCACCAAGGCCCCGCTGGCCACGCTTGCTTGGCCGTCGGGCGAGTTCGGTGGCATGGGTCTTGAGGGTGCGGTTCGCCTCGGCTATCGCAACGAACTCGAAGCGATCACCGATCCGGTTGAGCGCGAAGCGATGTTCCAACAGATGGTCGACCGCATGTACCAACACGGCAAAGCGCTGAACGCTGCGTCGCATTTCGAGATCGACGATGTCATCGATCCAGCCGACACCCGTCGTTGGTTGGCCACGTTGCTGCGCTCAACGGCACCGGTGCCCACGTGGTCGGCTCGACCCAAAAAGCGAGCCAACATCGACACCTGGTGACCTTGTTCCTCATGCGGAGGCGGGTGATTTGTCAAGAATGACTGCGAACTGTTGCTATTCGGCGTGTTTTCATGGCAGAATCCCTCCCGTGACACGCAGCACAACAGTTCTCGTAGTACTCACCTAGCGGCACCGGCTACACGCCGTCTGTGCCGCACGACCTCCCAACCGGGAGGTTGTTTTGTTTTTCGGCCCAGTTTTTGCACGATGAGCACACAAGAAGTCCGAGCAATCCAAGAGGAGTAACACGTGAAGATGACCGGGGCGCAGGCCCTCATCAAAGCATTGGAAATGGAAGGCACCGAAGTCATGTTCGGACTTCCAGGCGGGTGCATCTTGCCCGCCTACGATCCGTTGCTCGACAGCAGCATTCGCCACATTCTCGTGCGTCACGAGCAAGGCGCCGGCCACATGGCCGAGGGCTACGCACACGTGACCGGCCGTCCGGGCGTCGCCATGGTCACCAGTGGCCCGGCCGCCACGAACATGGTCACGCCGTTGTGCGACGCGTATATGGACTCGATCCCAATGGTGTGCATCACCGGTCAGGTTCCGACCTCGGCTATCGGCACCGACGCCTTCCAAGAGTGCGACACCGTGGGCATCACCCGCAGCGTCACCAAGCACAACGAGTTGGTGATGAGCGCCCAAGATCTTCCGCTCGCCATTCGTCAGGCGTTCCATATCGCCACTACTGGTCGCCCGGGCCCGACGCTCATCGACATTCCTAAGGACGTGCTGCAAAACAGCATGGAGTGGCACTGGCCAACTGACGCTGAGGTCATCGACAGCCTTCCCGGCTATCGCCCCACGATGAAGGGTCATCCACGGATGATCAAGGAGGCCGCCAAGCTCATTCTCGAGTCAGAGCGCCCCATCTTGTACGTGGGCGGCGGTGTGCTCAAGGCTCGTGCTGCTGAGGCGTTGGTCGAGCTTGCTGAGCTCACCAACATCCACGTGGTCACCACCCTCATGGCCCGCGGTGCCTTCCCCGATAGCCACCCGTTGTGCCTCGGTATGCCTGGCATGCACGGCAATGCCACTGCCATCACGGCAATGCAGCAGAGCGATCTGCTGGTGGCCTTAGGTGCCCGTTTCGACGATCGCATCACCGGCAAAGTGTCGTCGTTCGCTCAGCAGGCCAAGATCATCCACGTCGACATCGACCCAGCCGAACAGGGCAAGGTTCGTCGCCCCGATGTTCCAATCGTTGGCGATTGCCGTTTGGTCATCGAAGAAATCGTGAAGGCAATTCGCGAGCTGTTGGCCACCGGATCAACCCAGGCCGACACTGCCGTGTGGAAGAGCCGCATCAGCGGCTGGCGCGAGCAGTTCCCGTTGTCGTACGAGCCAAGCGAGCCAGGCGAGGCACTCAAGCCGCAGTTCTGCCTCGAGGCCCTGCGCGATAGTGCGCCGCCCGACACCATTTTGGTCAGCGGAGTTGGCCAGCATCAGATGTGGTCGTCGCAGTACTGGCGTTTCGATCAGCCGTACACATGGGTCAACTCGGGCGGTCTCGGCACGATGGGCTTCAGCGTTCCTGCGGCTATCGGCGCCAAGGTCGGTCGTCCCGACGCCACCGTGTGGGCCATCGATGGCGACGGTTGCTTCCAGATGACAGCCCAAGAGCTCGTCACCGCCAGCACCGAGCGCATCCCCGTGAAGGTCGCCATCTTGAACAACAGCTACCTCGGCATGGTTCGCCAGTGGCAAGAGATGTTCTACGAAGAGCGCTACAGCGAGGTCTACCTGTCGCCCGATACCCCCGACTTTGTGAAGTGGGCAGAGGCAATGGGTTGCGTTGGCATCCGCGTCGATTCGCCAGAAGAAGTGCAGCCGGCCATCGATAAAGCGAACAGCATCGATGACCGCCCCGTTGTGGTCGACTTCCGCGTTGCCGCTTCGGAGAAGGTGTTCCCGATGGTCCCCGCAGGCTTCGGCAACGACGATCTGCTGCTTCCTCCCTCACAAATGGCTCGCAAGGAGTTCCTGCGATGAGCGTTACATCAACAACAAGTCAGCCCAACTACCACATCCTCAGCGTGCTCGTTCAGAACCGTTCGGGCGTTCTCGCTCGTGTGGCGGGCCTGTTCGCCCGTCGTGGCTACAACATCTTCTCGCTGGCCGTTGCGCCAACCGAAGACGAGGCGCTGAGCCGCATCACCGTGGTTGTCGACGTCGAGTCCACACCGCTTGAGCAGATCGTGAAGCAGCTCTTCAAGCTGATCGAGGTCGTCAAGATCAGCGAGCTCGATCCTCGACGCAGTGTCGAGCGCGAACTGTTGCTCGCTACAGTGCGGGCCACGTGCGATGATCGCGGCCAAGTTGTCGAGCTGGCCAACATTTTCGAGGGCAAGATTCTTGCTGTCGGCGTCGACGCAATCACGGTGAGCCTCGATGGCCATCCTGACAAACTCGACGATTTTGAAGAACTTCTGCGAGGCTATGGCATCGTTGAATTGCAGCGCACCGGTCGGGTTGCGTTGCCCAAACTGGATCGCGAAGCTCGTCTTCGCGCTGTGAAAGGAAAAGTAGTCTGATGGCAGCCAAGGTGTATTACGAGGCCGATGCGGATCCGTCGATCATTCGCAACCGCAAGGTGGCCATCATCGGCTACGGGTCGCAGGGTCACGCTCACGCTCTCAACCTCAAAGAGTCGGGCGTCCAGGTCGTTGTCGGCTTGCGCGAAGGCTCGAAGAGCAAGGCCAAGGCCGAGGCCGCTGGTCTCACGGTGAAGACGATCCCAGAGGCCGCCAAGTGGGCCGATCTGATCATGCTCACCATGCCCGACACCGAGCAGAAGGACACCTACGAGAACGAGATCAAGAAGTACTTGAAGAAGGGCAAGGCGTTGGCCTTCGCTCACGGCTTCAACATCCGCTTCAAGCGCATCCGTCCCTCGAAGCTCGTCGACGTCATCATGATCGCCCCCAAGGGTCCAGGTCACCTCGTGCGCCGCACCTACACCGAGGGTGGCGGCGTTCCTGCCATCATCGCTGTGCATCAGGATGCTTCCGGTAGCGCCCACGCGTTGGCGCTGTCATACGCCGATGCCATTGGTGCAGCTCGCGCCGGTGTCATCGAGACCACCTTCACCGAAGAGACTGAGACCGACTTGTTCGGCGAGCAGGCCGTGCTTTGTGGCGGCGTCACCTCGCTGGTGCAGGCTGGCTTCGAGACTTTGGTCGAGGCTGGCTACCAGCCCGAGATGGCCTACTTCGAGTGCTTGCACGAAGTGAAGCTCATTGTTGACCTCATGTACGAAGAGGGCATCGCAGGCATGCGCTACTCCATCTCCGACACCGCCGAGTACGGCGATGTCACCCGTGGTCCTCGCGTTGTGAACGCTAAGACCAAGCTCGAGATGAAGAAGATCCTCAAGGAAATCCAGTCGGGCAAGTTTGCCAAGGAATGGATTGCCGAGAGCGAAAGCGGCCGTGCGCGCTTCAACGAACTGCGTGCCGCTGGCGCTGCTCACCCAATCGAAAAAGTTGGCGCTGAATTGCGTGCCATGATGCCGTTCCTCGGCGCTGGCAAGCAGAAGGTTGCCGACATTTCCGGAGGCTGACGCCTTATCGCACTACACCGAGCGATGCCCCGATTGCGGCAGCCGTGGCGGCAGCGAGTTCACCGAAGTGATGAGCCATTGGCTTGCTCACTCTGGCTCGTGGCCCAACCACAGTGACTGACGCGATCGGGGCATTGTGCTCACTGAACACAGGTGCCCCCGCTGCCATTGAGCTGGGATACATGTCGTCGAGCACGTAGAACCCAGCTGCGCGAACGTTGGCGATTGCTCGCTTCGATAGTTTGCGCGGCCGCCCGGCCATTGGCTGCACGTTCACCAGGTGCGCTTGATCAGCGTCGCTGAGGAACGTATCGAAGGCCCCCGCGGTGCTGAGGGGAACCAAGGTGCCGATTGGCACGGTCATGCGTAGTGCGTGCGCACTGTCGATGGCATCGACCACCACCATGCTCAGCCCTTCGCGGGCCATCAGCAGCACGGTTTCGCCGGTGTCGTGTTGCAACACTTCGAGATGTGGACGCGCTGCGTCGCGCAGGCCCGCCGTGTAGCGGGTGCCTATCTGAAAGGCCCGAGACGTGATCTGCCACTCGCCGCTGTCGCCTTGGCGTATCCATCCGGCATGCCCAAGGGTGATCAAGATGCGCTGCACAGCGTTCTTGTCGAGGTTCACCAGACGCGCCAGTGCCGAGACCCCAATGGGCTGAACGGAGGCAAGCGTCTCCATCACCAGGAGCGCGTTCTCGACGGATTGGATTGTCTTGACAGCCATAGAAGTGCGGAGCAGACTGTATCACAGAATAACTATTCGTATCACCTAGTGATACAGAAGTTTTTGGAGGGTTTGTGGTTGGCGACGACCGTTACACCGTGATTTCTGCCGACTGTCATGGCGGTGGAGCCTTGCTCGATTACCGCCCGTATCTGCCGTCGCATTTGCACGAGCAGTTCGATGCGTGGGCCGACTCGTACGACATGATCTACCCAGATCTCCTCGGTGATCTCGGAACACGTAACTGGGATTCAGATCGTCGTCTTGCCGACATGGAAGCCGACGGCGTCGTGGCCGAGGTCATCTACCCAAACACCGTGCCGCCGTTTTACCCACGGTCGTCGCTCACTTTTCAACCGCCGGCCGTAGATGCTGCCGATGTGGCCCGCCGCTGGGCAGGCTTGCAGGCGCACAACCGTTGGCTCGCCGACTTCTGTTCGCTCACGCCGGGCCGTCGTGCTGGCATCGCTCAGATCTTGTTGCACGACATTGATGCTGCAGTGGCTGAGGTTCGTTGGGCCAAAGCGAATGGTCTTACCGGTGGCGTGTTGTTGCCGGGTGTGCCGCCCAACTGCGGCTTGCCCGAGTTGTACGACGGCGCCTATTACGAACCGCTGTGGCAGGTGTGCGAAGAACTCTCGATGCCGGTGAACCATCACGGTGGCAGCGCCAGCCCCACGATGACCGATGCGGTCGAGTCGCCGATCATCTTCTTGCTTGAGATCACGTGGTTCTCGCACCGAGCACTGACCCATCTGATGGTGTCGGGAGCGCTCGAGCGTCATCCCAATATGCAATTGGTGTTCACCGAGCAGGGCACCGCGTGGATCCCCGAAGAGTTGGCCCGTCTTGACTACTTCTTCGATCGCATGCGCACCGCCGTTGGCTCCCAAGAGCATGTGTGGGGTGAGCCGGTGATGTCGAAGTTGTCGTTGAGCCCGAGCGAATACTTCGCTCGCCAATGCAACGTTGGCTCCAGCTTTATTCGTCCGGCCGAGGTGCCGCTGCGTCACAAGGTTGGCCTCGACAAGATCATGTGGGGCAGCGACTACCCACACAAAGAGGCGAGCACGCCGTACACACTCGAAACCTTGCGCGCCGAGTTTGCCGGAGTGCCTCACGATGAGGTGGCGATGATGCTCGGTGGCAACGCCGCTCGTGTCTACGGCTTCGACCTCGAGGCGCTACGCCCAATCGCGCAGCGCATCGGGCCGCTCGTCAGCGATGTTGATGTTCCGTTGCTTCCTGGCGATGTGCCAATGGAAGCCGAGAAGTGTCCGGCACTAGTGGGTTTCGGAGCGAAGTAGTGAGTGGGCCACGGCCCGATTAGTGAAGAGATGACGGGAGATATCACATGGGAAACATTCGATACGGCGGCCGCTCGGTCGACCAACTGCGTAACCGCGAACTCGAGACCACCTCGGTTGACACGTGGGCCACGACACTTACTGCGGTGTACGAAACCGATCCGGAAGCCATCGCAGCAGTGCTGCCGCAGCCACTCACGCCAAGCACCGAGCCGTTGGTGCGGGTCACCTTTGCGACGGTCGATATTGGTCACGGTCGTGCACCGTTTGGTGCGGGCACGTTCTCGGTCGAGGCGATGCACGACGGTCTTATTGGCGGGTACCCGTTGGTGATGCCGATGACCACCGAGCAAGCAGTTGTTGGTGGTCGCGAGACATTTGGCGAGCCAAAGAAGCTTGCCGACGTCACGCTCACGCGAGTGGGCGACGATGTGCGGGGCTGGTTCGCCCGCATGGGCGTCACCTTCGTTGAGATCAACGGACGCGTGGTTGGCGAAGAACCAATTACCCCCGATCGTCGGCGCACCGACTTCTATTTCAAGTTTCTGCTCGACCCATCAGGCAAGGGCTTCGATAGCGATCCGGCGCTGGTCTATTGCCACCGCGACGAGAAGACCCGCGCTGTGTGGAAGGTCGATGGCGAGCTGATTCTGCGCGAATCGAAATTTGATCCGGTAGCCGATCTTCCGGTGCGCAAGTTGCGCTATATGGAGTTCGCTGAGCGCTCGAGCAAGCAGCACGGCGAGATCATCACCACGGTGCCAGGCGAGTGGGTTCGCCCGTTTGTGCATCAGCGTTACGACGACCTCTCGGTCATCGGTGCGGCCGACTAATGCGCACTCTCGAGGGTCGCGTCGCAGTGGTCACCGGCGGTGCCGGTGGTTTGGGCCGAGCAATGGGCGAGCGCTTCGCTGGCGCAGGCATGAAAGTTGTGTTGGCCGATGTGCAAGCCGAACCATTGGCCCGCACCGTGGCCGAGTGTCGCGACGCAGGCATGGACATCATCGGCGTGCCCACCGACGTGACCAACTACGCGTCGGTCGAGGCCTTGCGTGACGCCACGCTGTCGGCGTTCGGGGCAGTGCACGTTGTGTGTAACAACGCAGGCATCGGCGCTGGCGCCGAGGGCCGCATGTGGGAGCACGAACTCAACGACTGGAAGTGGGCGATCGGCGTCAACATGATGGGCGTCGTGCACGGCATTAATGCATTCGTTCCCGTGATGCTCGAGCAAGACGACGAAGGACACATCGTGAACACGTCGTCGGGTAACGGCGGCGTTTCGCCGCTGCCCAGCACACCGCAGTACGCAGCCACCAAAGCCGCAGTGGTCACCATCACCGAGTGTCTGTACGGACAACTTCAAGAAGTTGGATCGAAGCTCGGCGCATCAGTGCTGTTTCCTGGGCCGCACATCTTGCGCACTGGGTTGTTCGAGTCGTGGCGCAGCCGCACCGACGAGTTCGCCAAAGAGCGTCCACGCAAGACCCCGTATACAACGGTCGAGGGACTTGAGGCGCAGATGAAGGCCGCCGGTGTCAACATCGCTTACACGCCCGTCGAAGAAGTGGCCGAACTCGTAGTGGCCGGCCTTCTCGCCAACGAGTTTTGGATGCATCCGCGCAGCGAACGCGGCGACAACCAATTGCTCGCCCGCACCGACTCAATCTTGAACCGAACCAATCCCGCCTACCTCCGCGCTGTACCCGGCTGACCCCGCTCTCCAGAAAGAACTTGCTCATGACAACTGATCCAAATAGCCCATACATCATCGTCTCGGCCGACAGCCACGCTGGCTTGCCCACCGAGGACTACCGCGCCTATCTCTCATCGAAGGTGCATCCGCAGTTCGACGAGTTCCTCAGCGAGCGCGCCGCAGTGCTCGAGGCCAGCACGCGACTTGGAGTGCGTAACGAGGACTACGCCAAGAAGTGGTTCGAGGAGCACGAGGAAGCCCTGCGTAGCGGCTGGGATGCCGACCGTCGCGACCTCGAACTCGACGGCGACGGCGTTGCTGGCGAAGTGGTGTTCCCCGATGCCGATGCCGTCGAAAGCCGTACCTGCGTGCCGTTTGGCGCTGGCCTCGGATTGTCGGGCGATATGGATCCGGTGTTGGGATTGGCTGGCGCGCAGGCGCACAACCGTTGGCTCGCAGACCTATGTGCGCATAGCCCCGAGCGCCGTCGCGGCGTGGCTTTGGTGCCGATCACCGCGCCGATGCACGAGGTACTCGCCGAGATTCGACGCATCAAGGCCGACGGTCTTGGCGCCGTGATGATCCCCGCGATGTGGATGAACCAGACGCCGTATCACGATCGCAGCTACGACCCAGTGTGGGCGTTGTGCGAAGAGATGAACCTGCCAATCGTGACCCACTCGGGTCCGGCGGCACGTCACGAATACGGCGATCACCTTGGCATCTACGTCACCGAGGTGACGTGGTGGCCAGCACGACCAATGTGGTTCATGCTCTGGTCGGGTGTGTTCGAGCGCTTCCCCAACCTCAAGTTCGGTGTCACCGAAGCAGGCTGCTGGTGGCTGCCCGCGTTGATGTGGTTCTGGGACCGTTTGTACCTTGGTCAAAAGGGCACGGAGAAGCTCGGCGCCGATCCATTCCGCGGTGCCGTCTCGATGCCGCCGTCTGACTACATCGACCGCAACGTCTTCATCGGCGCATCAAACACCAAGCGCCGCGAGCTCGGCATGCGCTACGAAATCGGTGTCGACAACATCATGTGGGGCAACGACTTTCCGCACCCCGAGGGCACCTGGCCAAACACTCCCGCGTGGCTCAAGAAGACCTTCCACGACATGCCCATCGAAGAGACTCGCCGGATGGTTGGCCTCGCTGCCGCCGATGTGTACTCGTTCGACCTCGCCAAGTTGGCGCCGCACGCCGAGCGAATTGGGCCAACGCCACGAGACTTCGGCCAGATCACCGACGAAGACCCCACGGGCGATCGCTTGGTGCAGCGCTGGGCATCGACGAAAGCGGTTGGGCGTCACTGGCTCACCGGGCACGATTTCCCATTGCTCGATTTGTGACCCGTAGTGACGTGTTGTTAATTCCCGATTGATTGAGTCGGGAATTGAGCGGTAGGCTCTGCGGCGTCGTCGAGCCGCTTCCTGGTGCTCGGGCAACATGTCAAAGGGAGTCGTCATGAGCAATCCAAACTGGGGTTTCGAGACCCGCCAAATTCACATCGGTGGCGAGCCGGACCCAACCACGGGTGCCCGTGCAGTTCCGATCTATCAGACCACGAGTTATCAGTTCCGCGATTCGGCGCACGCCAAGAACCTCTTCGCGCTGGCCGAGATCGGCAACATCTACACCCGCATCATGAACCCCACGCAGCTCGCTCTTGAGTCGCGCATCAACTCGCTTGAGGGCGGTTGCATGACAGCGGTTGGCCTGCCTGGCGCGCTGGTGGTGGCCTCGGGCCAGTCGGCCGAAACACTCGCAATTCTCACCTTGGTCGAAGCTGGTGGACACATCGTGGCTTCGCCTTCGCTGTACGGCGGCACCTACAACTTGCTGCATCACACGCTTCCCAAGATGGGCATCAACGTCACGTTCGTCGATGACCCGCACGATCTCGAGCAGTGGCGCAACGCCATTCAGCCAAACACCAAGCTGTTCTTCGGCGAAGTCTTGGCGAACCCGAAGAACGACGTGTTCGACATCGAAGGTGTCAGCAAGGTCGCTCACGAAAACGGCATTCCGTTGATGGTCGACAACACCGTCGCCACGCCATACCTCATCCGCCCATTCGAGTGGGGCGCCGACATCATCGTGCACAGCCTCACCAAGTTCATCGGTGGCCACGGCACATCAATCGGTGGCGCAATCATCGATGGCGGCACGTTCGACTACGCCGCAAGCGGTCGCTTCCCGAACATGATTGAGCCAGACCCCAGCTACCACGGCCTGCCCTACTTCCCAGCTCTGGGCCATGGTGCATTTATCATCAAGGCGCGCGTGCAGATCTTGCGCGACCTCGGCGCAGCCATCTCGCCATTCAACGCATTCATGATTCTGCAGGGCCTCGAGACATTGAGCCTGCGCATGGAGCGTCACTTCCAGAACACCGACAAGGTGGCCAAGTTCTTGGTTGCTCACCCACAGGTGCTCAGCGTGAACTATGCCGGTCTCGAGACCAGCGCATGGCACGAGCGTGCCAAGAAGTACGGCGGCGGCAAGGGCTACGGCTCAGTCATTGCCTTCGAGATCAAGGGCGGCGTTGAGGCCGGCCAGAAGTTCGTCGAAGGCGTCGAGCTACACAGCCACGTGGCCAACATTGGCGATGTGCGCAGCTTGGTGATTCACCCAGCCAGCACCACCCACAGCCAGCTCAGCGACACCGAGCAAGTTCAGTCGGGCGTGACGCCAGGTCTGATCCGTTTGAGCGTTGGCCTCGAGTCGATCGACGACATCCTCGCCGACCTCGCCTTGGGCTTCGCTGCTGCCGCGGGCTGAGCCACGCGGTAACTGCAATTACGGTTCGTCGGGGAACTCGAGGTCATTCAAAAAGGCCTCGAGTTCCGCGGCGAGATCTTCGCTCGTAGGCAACAGTGCTTCGGCGCGTTGGTCGAACTGACGCTCGAGCATGCGCACGTAGCTGATGGCCTGAGCATCTTCGGCTACGGCTTCGTCGTGAAGCGATTGCCACCGTTCGATCTCGGCGGCGAGCTCGACATGATCTGTGGGCACACCGAGCACATGCTCGAGATGGTGCAACAGGGCCGCCGATGATTTGGGATGTTGAGCGTTGCCCAAATAGTGCGGCACGCCGACACGCAACGAGATGGCGGCCATGTTGAGCTTCTCAAGCCGTTGCTGCAGCACGCCAACCACACCGGTGATGCCTTGGTACTGCGGACGGCTGAGACCCAAGCGACGCACGAGTTCGTCGTTTGTAGAGCTGCCCACAACCAGTGGCACCCGAGTGTGCGGAACGGCGTCGGCGTTAGCGCCGATGGTGACCACGAGCTCGCATTCGAGCCGCAGCGCGAGGGCTGAGATGCAGTCGCAGTAAGTGCTCCAGCGCACGTGGGGCTCGACGCCCGACAGCACGATGAGATCGTGCGAGCCACCCGGAAAGCGAGCGAGGCGAAACTCGTTGACGGGCCAGCGAATCTGGCGCTCTTCGTTCTCGTCGAACCAGACCTCGGGGCGCTCTTGGGTGAAGTCGTAGAACGGATCAGGATCGATGGTGGCAACCACCGGAGCGACGCGATCGCGCAGCAACCACTCGAGCGCACCGGTAGCCGTAGCCGAAGCATCGAACCAGCCCGTGAGGGCCACGATCAAGATGGGTCGGTTCAGCGGCGCGAGGCCTTCTGTGTGGGTGCTGAGCACATCGTCGACTCGCATGGGGTCAGTCTTGCAGCGCTGCAGCGACGAAGTCGATGCATTCGGTGAGGGCAATCACATCGGAGGGGTCGACAGCCGGGAACATGCCCACGCGCAATTGGTTGCGGCCAAGCTTGCGATAGCTGTCGGTGTCGACGATGCCGTTTGCGCGCAGCGCTGTGCACACATCGTTGGCGTCGACGCCGGTGAGATCGATGGTGCCCACGACCTCGGAGCGTTTGGCTGGATCAGCCACAAAAGGACTTGCCCAGTCACGCTGGTTGGCCCAGTTGTACAACGCCTGCGACGACTGGACGCTGCGTTGGTTCGCCCAGGCAAGGCCACCGTTGCTGAGCATCCACTGCAGTTGATCGTTGAGCATCACCAAGGTGGCGAGCGCAGGCGTGTTGTAGGTCTGGTTCAACAAGCTGTTGTCGAGTGCGATGTTGAGATCGAGCGATGCGGGTACCCAGCGCTTGGTTGCGCTGATCGAACGGATGCGTTCGAGCGCTGCCGGCGAACATGCCGCAAGCCACAGACCGCCGTCGCTGGCGAAGGACTTTTGCGGTGCGAAGTAATACACATCGACTTCGGCTGGGCTCCACAGCAGCCCGCCTGCGGCCGAGGTTGCATCGACCACCACCAGAGAATCGCTCGCAGCGCCAGAGGGGCGCGTGAGCGACATCATCACGCCCGTAGAGGTCTCGTTATGGGTGAGCGCATAGGTGTCGGCGCCGTCGATGGCGGTGAGCGTGGGGTGATCGCCTGGATCGGTGCGCACCACGGTGGGGGTGCCAAGGTGCGGGGCTGCTGCAGCCGCCTCGGCGAACTTCGATGAGAACTCGCCGAACACGGCGTGTGCGCTGTGCTCGCGGATGAGACCGAAGGTGGCGATGTCCCAGAACACGGTGGAGCCACCATTGCCCAGCACGATTTCCCATCCGTCGGGGAGGCCGAACAGGTCGCAGAGGCCCGAGCGCACCGCGCCGACCAAGTTCTTCACCGGAGCCTGGCGATGGCTGGTGCCCAAAATGGTGGTGGCGGCCGCCGATAAGGCTTCGATCTGGGCTGGGCGCACCTTTGAGGGGCCACAACCGAACCGGCCATCAACTGGGCGCAGGCTGGCGGGAATTGAAATTGAACGTGGGTCCGTCGCTGTCACTGTGCAAGCATGTCAGCTATGAGTTCGTCTTCCTCCATGGGTTTTGTAACACCTCGCCGCGCGTCTGAGCGACTGGCCTCGATTGCTGAGTCGGCCACGCTTGCCGTTGACGCCAAGGCCAAGGCGCTGAAAGCCACTGGCGAGAACGTCATCGGTTTTGGTGCAGGCGAGCCCGACTTTCCAACGCCAGAGCACATCGTTGAAGCAGCGGTTGCTGCATGTCGCGACGTCAAGAACCATCGCTACACACCAGCCGCTGGTCTGCCCGAGTTGCGCGAGGCCATCGCCGTGAAGACCCTGCGCGACAGCGGCTTTGAGACCACCGCCAACCAAGTGTTGGTTACCTGCGGCGGCAAGCACGCAGTGTTCACGGCGTTCGCGGCATTGTGCGACCCAGGCGACGAAGTGATTTTGCCGGCCCCGTACTGGACCACCTATCCCGAAGCAGTCACCCTCGCTGGCGGTGTTCCGGTGGTTATCGAAACCACCGAGGAGACCGGATTTCGGGTCACCGTAGAACAGCTCGACGCAGCGCTCACCAGTCGCACCAAGGTGTTGCTGTTCGTGTCGCCAGACAACCCCAGCGGCGCCGTGTATCCGCCCGAAGAGGTTGAGGCCATTGGTCGCTGGGCTGTCGAGAAGGGCGTCTGGGTCATCACCGACGAGATCTACGAACACCTCACCTACGGCGAGAACCGCTTTGTCTCGATGCCCACGTTGGTTCCCGAGGTTGCGAACCAGTGCATCATCGTCAACGGCGTTGCCAAGACCTACGCGATGACCGGTTGGCGTGTTGGCTGGATGATTGGGCCCAACGACGTGATGAAGGCAGCGATCAACTTCCAGTCGCACGCAACATCAAACGTGAGCAACGTTGCGCAGCGCGCTGCGTTGGCGGCGGTAAGCGGCGATCTATCGGCCGTACACATGATGCGTGAAGCGTTTGAGCGCCGCGGCAAAATCATGCACGGCATGCTCAACGACATCCCGGGCGTTACGTGCATCGAACCGCAGGGCGCCTTCTACTGCTTCGCCAATATGAGCGGTTTGCTCGGTCGTTCGCTCAGCGGTCACACATCAAAAAACACGCTCGAACTCTCTGAGATTGTGCTCAGCCAGTCGAAGGTTGCGTTCGTCCCCGGCGAGGCATTTGGTGCTCCGGGCTACGCGCGCTTCTCGTTCGCGCTCGGCGACGAAGATCTCATCGAGGGCATCCGCCGCATCGGCGAGTTCGTCGCCGGCTAATTCCGTTCGCTCAGAAAGCGTCAGCGCACGGTAACCGTGCGCTGACGCTTGCTGGAGAAAATCAGCGGGGCGATCTCAGTAGTCGATGCCGCGTTTGGCGGCGATGCCACTGGTGTAGGCGTGCTTGATCTCGCGCATTTCGGTAACGGTGTCGGCGATGTCGATGAGTGCTTGCGCTGCATCGCGTCCGGTGACCACGACGCTCACGTGTGCGGGGCGATCGCGCAGCACTCGAATGACCTCGTCACTGTCGATCCAGTTCCAGGTCATCAGGTAGGTGAGCTCGTCGAGAATCACGAGGTCGTGCTTGCCAGCTTCGATGATGTCGCGGGCCATATTCCAACCGCGTTGGGCGATTTCTTTGTCGTGGCTGAGGTCTTCGGAGTCCCAGGTAAAACCGTCGCCGAACGATTCCCAGTGAACGCCGAGTTGGCGGCCGATGGTCTCTTCACCCACCTTCCATTCGCCGCTTTTTACGAACTGCAGCACGGCCACGTTCCAGCCGCGAGCTACGCCGCGCACCATCACGCCAAAGGCCGCTGAGCTCTTGCCTTTGCCGTTGCCGGTGTTTACCAGCAACAGCGATTTCGCGCTGCGCAGACCATCGGGTCGGGGGTCCTCGGTGAGTGGATCGTCGGCCGAGTTGTCGTTGGGGGTGTGAGTACTCATGGAAGCGCGAAGTCTAGACAGCACCTGATATGTTCGGTTCGCTCGGCCCGCCGAGTGATACAGAATCCAGCGAAGTCGGTGTAAACCCGACGCTGTCCCGCAACGGTGATGCTGTTCACAAGATGTGAACAGACGAGTCCGGTCGCCTGGTCTGTATGCGCAACCGAAACCCTCGAGGCAAGGGTGGTTCGCTTGAAGGGCAACCTTCGCTCGGATCCGTCTTTGTCCTCCAAATCCTTGGAGGATTTTTTTATGTCACGTGTCAGTTATTCCCGCTTCAGACCGGCGGTAGCGCTGCTGGGCTTGTCGCTTACGGTGCTTGCCGGCTGCGGCAGCGATGCACCTACGGCGGCCAATACCGGTTCTGTAGCGCCCGATCGGATAGCGGCGTCATCAACTACTGAAGTCGCTTCGGTGACTACCGAGGTTGCCTACTCAGCTGCCGATGCCAACGGCACCGTCACCTTGTCGGCCAAGCCGGTGAAGATCATTTCGCTGTCGCCTACGCACACCGAGATGCTGTTCGCAATCGGCGCTGGCAGCCAAGTCATTGCAGTCGATGACCAGTCGAATTTCCCGGCCGAAGCAGCTGCCGTGAAGAGCGACCTGTCGGGCTTCACCCCGAACATCGAGGCGATCGCTGGTTACGAGCCCGACCTCGTGGTCATCAGCGCCGATATGTCCAAGCTTGCTGAGCAGCTCAGCCAGATTGGTATTCCGGTGTGGCTTGGTCTTTCGGCAACGTCGCTCAACGATGTCTACGCTCAGATCAACCAACTTGGCGCGCTCACGGGCAACGGTGAGGCCGCTTCGGCGCTGGTCACGAAGATGACCTCCGACGTCGAAGCGATCGTCGCCGATGTGCCCAAATTGAGCACGCCGCTCACCTACTACCACGAGCTCGACCCCACGTATTACTCGGCGACGTCGAACACGTTCGTTGGCCAGTTGTACGCAATGGCGGGCCTGCGCAACATCGCCGACACCGCCGAAGCGGGCAATGACTATCCGCAGCTGAGCGCTGAGTTCATTGTTTCGCAGAACCCCGACATTGTCTTTCTTGCCGACACCAAGTGCTGCCAGCAAGACGCAGCCACGGTGATCGCACGCGATGGTTGGTCGCAGGTGAATGCGGTCAAGAACGGCAACGTCGTGGCGATGGACGACGACATCGCATCGCGATGGGGGCCTCGTGTTGTTGACTATTTGCGTGCAGTTGTCGACGCTGTGAAAGCGGCCGCTGCGGGTTCGGCAGGCTGATCGAATGGCTCTGGCAACCACCAGCCTCGACACCGACTCGCGTCGCGTGTCCGGTCGTAACTGGTGGTTGCCCGCGTCCATTGTGATGCTCATCGGAGCTTTTGTGCTCGGTGCGTGCATCGGACCCGCTGGTCGCATCTCGAGTGCTAACTGGCATTTGATCTGGAGTGTGCGTATGCCGCGCGTTGCGCTCGCTGCGTTGGTCGGCGCAATGCTGTCGATCGCTGGCGCCAGCTATCAGGGAGCCTTCCGCAACCCGTTGGCAGATCCGTATCTACTCGGCGTTGCTTCGGGAGCCGGTCTCGGTGCCACCATCGTGTTCGTGATTGGCCGTGCCAACACCAATGGGTGGCTCATCGATCCACTGCCGCTGGCGGCGTTCGTTGGCGGTCTTATTGCAGTGATGTTTACCTACATGGTGGGTGCAGCGTTTGGGGCCTCGAGCTCATCGCGATCGTCGATCACGTTGGTGCTTGCGGGCGTCGCTGTCACCTCGTTGGCCACAGCTATTCAAACCTTCGTGCTGTATCAAAACAACGATGTCATCCGCGAGGTATACAGCTGGATTTTGGGTCGGCTCAACACAGCGACGTGGCAAGACGTTCGACTCGTTGCGCCGTACATCGTGATCAGCTCGATCGTGTTGTTGTTGCACCGACGTCAGCTCGATCTGCTGCGAGTGGGCGACGACGAAGCCGCGTCGTTGGGCATGCAGGTTGGCCGAGT
>Ga0194063_10000289_pt1 | contig 37586 bp, 36 predicted proteins | sample SepL3720m_MetaG_FD_155459 | JGI IMG/M metagenome (GOLD analysis project Ga0194063, IMG submission 155459) | Anoxic zone freshwater microbial communities from boreal shield lake in IISD Experimental Lakes Area, Ontario, Canada - Sep2016-L373-20m | ecosystem: Environmental > Aquatic > Freshwater...
TTATGGCGTAGCCAATTGCCCGCAGCAACATGAAAAGTCAACGCACCACTCAGAATTCATTTTACTTGGCGTAGTTTAAGTCTTCGACTTTTCTTCAGAAATATTGTTGCGGAATATTTATGCGGTGTACCCGCCGCATACAAATGCCGCAACATCCTCTATGCCCCATCATCAGAAGTGGTGCTCACTCATTGTGTGGGGCGGATGTCCCCATCCGCCTTGTTACTCCCCGGTGGCATAGGCGGATGAGGACATCCGCCACACACAAAGGACTTCACTCTTCGCCATCTACACTCCATCCTACTTCAGCGGCAACAGTCTTGAGTGTTACAGAATTTCCCATACTTAAGCGCTTGAGTTAATAATGTGTGTTCTCTCTTTGTGTGGGGCGGATGTCCTCATCCGCCTTGTTCTCCCGGTTCGCATAGGCGGATGAGGACATCCGCCCCACACAAAGGACTTCGCTCTTCACCATCCACACTCCATCCAACTTCAGCGGCAGAGGCGGATGGGGACATCCGCCCCACATTGTTAATGCCCGATCTTTCCGCTGAAACCCCACACACCTAATGACAGGTTATCCCGAGATACTTTACAGGAGAGAATATCGACCAGATGAAACTGCAAGTTACTACCCCCGCCCTGCCACCACCGTATGCGACGATTCATCAAGAATCTTCCACCCACGCTCAGACAGCAAGGTATCGAAGTTGCTTTCTTTTCGGCTCCCATCATGAAACTCAATGACCAACCATCCGACCCGGTTCAACCAATCGGTATTACCCTTGAATATCTCAACCTCCGCACCTTCAACGTCAACCTTGAGAACGTCGATGGATTCAAACCCTGCCATTTCCATAATATGATGGATTGTCATTCCCGGCACGAGCGGTGCATCCTCCAATTTCGCCTCAGCGGGTTTTACACGAAACTGGTTAACGTGCCCATCGCAATCCGGTTTAATAATACAAGAGAATGGAACATTGCCTTGCGCTTCTCTCCTCCCGCCGTAGCATGGGCATCTTGCCCATGCCATCACGGGCGAGACGCCCGTGCTACGAAAGAAACTAATCACAAAGAACCAATCACAAATAACCATTTAACATCGGCGAATGCCTGAGTTGGCTCTATTGCCTCCCTCTCGGCCTCTTGTTCCATCCCCTGCCATTTGCCCTGACCATACTCCTGTTAGTCGGCGTGACGCGACACATCCGTCGTCATCACAGCGCAATGATCTAAATGCCACGACTACATCCTACCCGCCACCACGGCACGCGGAGATTCATCCAGAATCTTCCAACCATGTTCAATCATTAAGGCATCAAAGTTACATTGACTTCTGCTCTTTTCATGGAATTCGATTACCATCCATTTCACCCGATCCAGCCAATCGACATTGCCTTTCAGCAATTCGACTTCTGCGCCTTCGATGTCGACTTTAAGGATATCAATCGTTTCGAACCCTGAAACCGTAATGATTTTCTGAATTGTCGTTCCGGAAACCAATCCGCGACTCTGGCCTTTTTCCCTAATAGGCTTTACCCGATATTGATTAACATGCCCAGCACTCCCCGAATCCTCGATCTCCAGGGGACTTGAACTACTCCACACTGCGGCCTGTATGGCGCAACCCCTGTCCGCAAATCGGGATCCTTTCAGATTGTATGTCAGTAATTTGAAGTTACCGGGATCCGGTTCCACCGCCACAAGTTTCGCCTCCGGGTGTTTACTCAGCATATAAAGCGATGCCAATCCAATATTGGCTCCCAAATCCATGATCGACTTCACACCTGTGGCAAGGCGACAAACCGGGTTGTATATCTCATCTTCAAAGATCTCGAGGAATGTATAATGGTCGTTGCTTGCAGGCCTTATCCGGATGGTCTGTCGGATAGGCCATTTCATCGTAACGGCCACTGCATCCCCATATCCCAGCAACCCTTGTCGCTCCTTGATGAGAGCCCTTCGATATGCAATTAACGATTTCAAATCGAAAAACCGGTGATATCGTCGCAAAAACTCTACTGTCCATGGTTGCATCGGACATAACCCTTTCTGCATTACTGCCTGACAAAAACACTATCTTCCTGAACGGTCCACCCCGTGCCAGGATCACGCAACTGCTCGAATGAACCTTGATACGCGAAGCCCCACCCTTTCAAAAGCATATAGATATCATCAAACAAAGGTTGTTGTTCGTACAACCGAAGAAAGGATGTTTCAAGGAGAACTACTTTGGCTTTGCGAGCGGTAACTCCCCCCCCCCTCAAGACTCGATCCTCAAATCCTTGCACATCAATTTTCAGCATGAACGGCGCCATAAGATCCATCCCCTTGGCCATGTCGTCCAATCGCTCCATCTTGACTATTACTGAAGAAGTATTGGCAGTGAAGGGAAAGGCATCGGTATGAGCAGGTGTTATCTTCAGGAATGACGATGAGGCGCAAGATTGATTTCTCATGAAATTGCTTTGCCCTGCCGCATCCCCCAACCCCACGTTGAAAGCATGAAAACACGAATCACCGGCAAAAGCAACCTGAAGTTCCTTGAAACAATCAGGAAGAGGTTCAAACGCATATATAACAACATTGGGAAGCAACTTTCGCATCTTGGTGGAAAACTGACCGAGATTAGCACCCACATCAATTACTGTCTTTAAGGCCAACTGCTTAACCCAAAGATCTCTGTTGTTTGTCTGCATATGATAAATGCTTAACTCTTCATTGAGTCGCGTCACATAGCGCTGCCAATAGGAAGTCGATCCTGCCCGGTGCAATTCAAGGCCCATCGATCGCAACAACATATTGCATACATCTTGCAGACGTGTCGTCATCATAGTCATAACCCCAAAGCCTTTCATTACTATCAACCCGTCCGCTGGTGGCCTTGTTGTTTCAGGCGGTGGAAATACACCCATCGTTTCAGACGGGCAATCCAAGGACGCGGCACGGGGACCGTCAAGCCGGGAACCCGATAACAGGTGGCCGCGAATTCGCAGAGTTCCCGATTAACCTCCTGTTCATCAAAACACAACACTTCATCCACATCAAGACTCCCGCTCCATTCGATCCCAAGAGTGGCATATTGGGGGTTTATCGTTTGATTTGCACCCACATCCGTCACTATTGCCCCTGGGATCACATGAAGGGAATGCGGCTTATGACGGAACTGGAGTTTCTTGTCCCGGACCGACACCAACCACCGATGATGGTAGTAACCCGCATAACAGGGATGCTCAACGCCGCGTGATTGCTCTACAACCCTCGACGGTACTTCGATATATCCTGCCTTTGCAACTCTGCACATTTCGCGACAGACCCACACCGGGTCACGCAAATCTTCAAGAACATGAGTGCAGAGAGCATAATCAAAGTACTTATCCGGAAAAGGCCATGAGGAGTGAGCGCACAGATCCAATTCGATCCAAGTTGCTCGGCTCACACGTTCCTTTTTTGTACGCTCCTTGCTCAACGCACCACGCTGGTCATAACTCAACCCGTCAATAACGTAATCTGCCCTCGGGGATGGATTGGCTCCCCCGCCGATGTCAACCACCCGCATACTGTCATCAAGTTTCTCAACTATTCTTCCGCAACTGGTCACGTGAGTCATGTTCCCCCCCAAATGTTTCAACTCCAGAACCTTGGAAATAGCCCAACCAGTGATATTTTGATCAGGGCTACGACATTCTCCAGACGCTTGCCAAACCGCATTGAGCGCAGATGAAGGCGGATCGCTTCGCGCAATTGCCGGTGCTTACGGCAACGATAAGCCCAGGAGAACAAGACATCGGCCGTGTTCTCCTTAATATAGCGTTTTTCCTTCCTTCCCAGTGCCGGATACGAACTCATAATCTCGTAGGCAGCAAGCAAGTCGGGCGCACAATCGCTCGGCGAAGCGGAGTTTTCAAAGGACACGTTGTTGTCGTGCAGCACATAACGGATCTGAGGGCGATTGAGGCAGGCAAAGCGGTGGTTCCGCGACAGACGCACCCAAAATTCATAATCTTCGCCAATTCGAAGTGTTTCATTCATCAGTTCACGGGCCGCGCCGACCCGCATCACCACAGTCGATAGGTTGAAAAAACAGCCGCTCTGCAATAAGTATTGAAAAAACTCTGGAGCAAACACACGAATGCTTTCATTCCGCTGTGCTGTGGGTGCTCGGTCGAGTGTGCGCACAAAATTTGGCCCCATATACTCCACTGTTACCCCGTTTTGCTCGTACAGAGCACTGCCAAAAACAACCTCCACTACGGGAAACGCCGCGAAGGTCCGCAGGCACGCGGCTAGATGCTCAGGAAGAAAGCGGTCATCCGAATCCAATAGCGCCACAAACTCACCCTTTGCAGCCAATATCCCCGCATTCCGGGCTCCGGCAGGACCCTTATTCCTTGTATTTGCTATTACGCGGACAGGCAAACCGGCATACTCATCGAGAAGCCAATTCCCAACACCATCGGTCGAACCATCATCAACAACAATAATTTCACACTCCACTTTCTGCCCATCCAACACTGATGAGATAGCTCCACCGATTAGACTTCGACGATTATAGGTCGGAATGACAACTGAAATCATGGTAGCCGTCACAATCCTTCATGCTTTGCTGATGGCAATTGATTCGGCACGGTTCATTGGCATCATGCCAAACACTGCACAATAGCGTCGCACCATATTATCGAGCGTAAACGTTGACTCCCACAGACATCGTCCATTTTCTCCAAACAAACGGCGCTTGCCTTCAGATACTAGCAAAGCACGGAGCGCATTGCTCACAGCCTGGATATCCCTTGGATCAACCGTAATTCCCGTTACCCCATCCTGTACAATTTCAGTGATCCCGCCGAGGCGACTGGCTAACACCGGAAGCCGACGACTCATCGCCTCCAACAACACAAGCCCGAAAGCCTCCGGCTCTGTTGACAGCAACACAGCCGCATCGCCGCCATTGAAATACAAATCCCCGCGGGAACGATGCCCGACAAATAGAATGGACTCACCCAATCCAATCCGAAGCACCTCATTCCGAACCTCTTGAAAACATTCTCCATCACCGATGAAAATCAGACGCGCGTTGAGTGGTGGAATAGCTTCATCTTGGCCCATTAACAACCCCCACGCCCGCACAAGGTTCATCTGACCTTTCCAGTGGGCAAACCGGGCAACGCAGACAACATCTGTTGTTCCTTTTGGTTTGAGCGGGTAGTCGGCGGGCAAAGTCAGATCCGGGGTCTCGGTCCCAAGATGAACCACTGTCCCGTGGATATGATCTACATTGAGCCTCTCTTCCCATAATCGGCGGGAAGCTGCGGAATTAAAGAGCACTTCTGACACACTCCAATAGCACAAACGTTCGACGAATCTCCGTACCGGATGCCTTGCATACGCACCCTCCCCGGGATGAGTGTGGCTGATCGAGATGAGTGTCCCGAAAGGCAAGACAACCCGTATTGCGATCGGGAGGGTCTCGCAACCAAAGTGATTAGTGACAATTATATGGTGTCGGCATTCCCGACGGACCTTCCACACGCGGCAAATGTCACACCACAACGCCTTCAGATAACCTAGCGCCAGCAAACCATCCTGTAATGGAGGCTTATTCCATTTCTTGTTGTCGCATCGGTTAGCAGCGCTCGCCGTGCGATCCTCTGTCTTGCCCCTTTTCGGCTGTTTTACGAGGAGCGCGCGGGCATAATCCCCATGCGGAACTTCTACAACCTTGAATTGGTCGCCATAATTTTTAAACCCCTCCACCATCTGCCTGACGAATGTCGTCACACCGCCTGGCGTCATATCTGCCAAAGCGGGCATGATGAAGGCGATTTTTGGGGAAGGGGAGAAGGGTTGCATTTGTTTCATTTAAATACACGCCGGCGGCCAAGGGACGTTCCAGTCCCGAATCAATTCCCGAACAACCTCATGCGCGTTTCTCATATCCGCGGTGTTCCACGATAGTCCCGAGGAGAGGCGGCGGACAAGATAGGCTGGCTCCTTAACGACTGCCCGTCCCATACCCCTCAGAAACCGCTTGGGATCCTGCCTCATGCACTTCCGATCCAACTCGTATCCCTGCAAATAGTACTGCCGCATACCAAATAGCAATTTCCCCATCCACTGCGGATCCTGCCTCCATCGCTCCGGAATCCGGCCCTCGCACTCCCGGATTGTCTCCTCCGTCATCCGCAGGTTCTTCGCCCGCCATCCCGGTGTCTGAATGCGCGAGGCCTGATCTGGATGCACCCGCCACGTCGCCACCTTCTCGGGAGTGTAGACGGTATCCGCTAAACTGGCGACCTTCATCGCCCAAAACCGATCCGCGAATGCCTCCCCTTTACCCACGTCCGTCCGGAAGAAGCCGGCCTTTGTGACCACGTCAGTCCGAAACAATGCCGAGGTAATGGAGGTCCAAGACGTGCCAATCTGGGTATGTACCAGGAAATCCGCCCACCCGCTACGGACGTGAGAGCGAGTCTGCCATTCACCAAAAAAGGCTCCAGGAATTCCCTGGGTGGGAGGAATGACCCGATCCTCTTGGTCAATAAAATCGAATTGGCCGACAGCCACGCCTGCCTCAGGACAACGCGCCAACAGTCCCACTAATCGTTCGAGCAGGTGCGGATACGCCGTGTCATCGCTGGTCGCGATATAGACATACCGCCCTGTCACTCTCTTTAGGCATTCGTTCCAACCCGCAAACAGACCCTCACGGGGAACCTGCGCAAGCCGCACACGAGAATCTTGCCTGTGCTGCTGAAAGAATTCCCAAGACCCGTCATCGGAATAACTATCACAGACAATCAATTCCAAATTTCTGTGCGTTTGTTCCAGTATTGATTTGAGTCTTGCTCTTAAAAAGTCCTTGCCATTAAGGACAGGCAAGCAGATGGATACTTTATGCATTACACTCTGATTGAGACGCACCAAGGCGATTGACGTTTCGCTCTAAGGGGCTTCATTGATTCATTTTACAGATCGATAGTATTCTCTATTTACGAAAAGCGCATCAGTCCACCCTACGAATCGACTATGGAAATGCATTGTATATAGTGCAGCAAGCTGAAACCCCTGAGTGCGCAGAAAGCTACATACTTCTTCAAATCGAGGTTGCCCAATGTATAAGTCCGAAAAATTAATTTCGCAATACACCATTCCTATCATGTTCCGATTGAATGCTTGCTGTGCGCCGCGAAATACCTCAAGATCATAACCTTGTGTATCGCTTTTCAAAATGTCGATCCGGCCAATGCCATACTCCGCACACACATCGTCAATTGTTCTTACCTCTACCATTCGCCTCTTTTCAACACTTCCCCATCCGTCCGCTCCAAGTTCAAGGAACGAACTCATCGTTGAATCAGCATTCTCAAGAAACAACATGGAGTTTCTTTTGGATCCGCGACAGTCCCCGATCCACAGCCCGATCTACCACGGCCCACGCCTGATCCCAGGTGATGCCCGAAAGCCGCTTCACGCCACTCAGGCTGCACTCCCCAAGCATCGCGATCATCCGCTTCTCGAACGCAAACGTCATGGCTGATCCGTTCTCGCCAAACTCGGACAGAATCTACCGAACCCCGTGCTGCTTGCACTCGGACCGCGGAAGCCTCACATGCACATAGGTCGCCATATCGCAACTGTCCAGGTGCCGGTACTCCCGCTCCGCCATATGATCGTAAACCGGCCCGAACACGCCACAGTCCGGACATGCCACCTGCACGCCTGGCTCATGAGGTACCCACACATCAACCCGCTGCACAGACTCATTGACCTCCACGAGATCCACATGCCATGGCCCGCGCAACCCAAGCAACTTCCCGTATGGTGTTCTTGCATCCATAACGGCAGCCTACCTCTTTGCACCCCGCATCTTCCACCTTCAAAGCAACTCTTCATCCCGAAGGGATACAGCGCGGCTCATCACGCTCGCCAAAACCCATCTCGTTTACCCGCGCGCAGCCTCGGCCACCCCCCCTCCACAACCTGTAGGGGCTACCCACTCAAAACCCTGAAGCCCCAATTAAGTTTTACGCTCTACCTTGGCGCCTTTCTCAGTATGTCGCATCGAAATTGGCCATCCATCACCTCCTTAAACACACTTGCATACCGGGTTGCCTGCGATGCCAAGGCATAACGACGCTTCGCCGTTTCTCTAGATTCCCCGCGCATCGCATCCGATTCGGGCTGTGACATGCGCAGCATCGCGTGGATGTGAGTCGCTAGATCTTCCTCATCTCCTGCCCTGGCAACAAAGCCGGTCCGGCCATGAGAAACAACCTCCGGGCATCCTCCAACATTGGTCGTCACACACGGCGTCCCGGCTGCCTGCGCCTCAACAAGTGTATTAGGCAAATTATCCGCCAGCGATGGAAGCACAAACACATCGGCTGCGTTGTAGCACAAGTTCAGGGTCATCTCGTCCCGCACAGCACCGAGCTTGTATTCGCCCTCCATCGGGGGGGCATGGGACTCACCAAATGCGACAAAGGCAAACCGCAGCCCATCAGCCTTGAGCCGCGACAGCGCGGCTGCAAGGACATGCGTCCCCTTCCGCCGGTCGTCCAATGAGCATGCGCCCGCCATTATAATCGGCCTATCGTTCGGGAGGCCAAGAACCTGTCTAGCAATTTCTCTCTGGGGCAGAGGCCTGAAGATGTCCATATCGATGCCATTCGGAATATGCTCAACCCGTACACCCCGGGGAACTCTTCTGGACGCGCACTCCGCCAACCATTGTGATGGCGACACCAAAACCAGTCGCTCCTGAATTGCGCGAAAGAGGGCATCACGTCGGCGCCATTCCCGCCCAGGCGATCGCAAAGCTTTTCCCCACGCCCCCATCTGAGGGCAAGTCCCTGTACAACCTGTTGCATACTTTTCACACGCTTCACTATAGCAGCAATACCCCGTGATCGGCCACATATCATGAAGGGTCCAGACCAATGGAATCTTGGACGGCAGTCGCTCCAGCAGCCGAAAGGTCATTCCTTCATGGATGTTATGTAGGTTGATCAACCTCGGACGGAATTTGCGCAAGAAGGACAACATGGTCGAATTGCCGAGCCGGTCACAGACCCAACGCCGGGGCCACTCTGATCGAGTGACGGCCATCACAAGTCTGTGCAGCAAGACAGCCGTCAGGGGAGGCCATGCAGCCGCAATGCTGGCATCACAGGACAGCCCATTCAAGGCCATCCAGCTCGCATTGCAGCCCAACCCCCGAAGCCCGCGATGCAGCCGCGAACACGCAATCGCAGCGCCCCCGGACGTCCCATCTGATAACAATACAAACGGTCTTACTTCTCTTGTCATTCTGTCAGATGTTCTTCATGCCCAACATGTATATCGTCTGCCCCCTCAAGAATCGGCGAACCCATGGACTTGATGCGTCGAGAGAGGTTCCTCGCGAAATCTTATACAACTTATCCCGCACATCTCTGCGAGCTTTTGAAGTGTGTTACGATCCCATTTCGTGATGTGGTGCGGAGCCATATCAAGAAGATTTCCTCCTGCACGCAAGTAACTTTCTGCATTCGGCACGGACAGCACAATACGTCCTCCGGGACGCACCATGCTAACGGCAACCGCCATGAACTCAAGTGGATCTGGAACATGCTCAAGCACTTGAAACAGACATACCGCATCGAATTCCGAACGGTGTGACTGCGCAAAGTCACGGGCAGACATGGCCGTAATATTCAATCCACAAGTCTGTCCATTAACGACGGCAGTCACATTTGAGTCAAGTCCGATGGCCCGTACTCCCAGGAGCCGTTGCGCCTTCTCGACAAATACACCCCGGCCGCATCCCAACTCCACAAGCGTTGAAATTCCCCTCAAATCTCTAAGCGCCTGATCGTACTCCCATTTGTCCTCCAAATAATACCACGGTATTTCTTGCAGTATTGAATATGTAGCCTCATGTAAGGCGAGGGTTGGATCAAAGAAAGAAAAACCACAGGAACGACACACGTGCAAGGCGATTTCGGAATGACCCGTCAGGTCCTCGACAATATCGATGCCAAACGTTGTTTTCCATTGTTCGATTAGATCACTCGCCGAACACTTCCACACGACCCCCGTGTTCTCCGATCCGCAGAGCAGACACTTCATCACGGCGCACTCCTTTCATTCATCCGATCCCTCCACCCAGCCCACATTTTTCCCAGCAGCGGAATTTTGCGGATAATGATGCCGTAAGTATGCCGCCAAAGCAGTCGATCCCATAGCCCAAGGCGGGGAGCAAATATACGTTCAAACAACAGTCGATCCGTGCGCCTATCTACGCGAAGATCGTCAGGGTGCATCAAGGGTAACTCAATTGGTTGACTTTCGACGATCATTGCACCGACAGCCTCATTCGTGTGTGTACTCTCAGCGCCCCAACCGATATTCCTCACCAGGTTCACTCGCGGAAGCAATACCATACCTCCTGCACGCCAACAGGCAAACACCCATGCAACATCCCAAATGTCACGGCGCTGCCCCCCCGCGACATAATCAAATCGCCCAGACCAGTACCGCGCCGCCTCATAATCCTGAAGATAGTCTGAAAGCCAAGGGGTGCCTCTTAACGCCATCCACTCCCGCAGTTCAAAATCCACCCTCTGCCACGAGCGCCGCCAAGTCGCCCAGCCCCAAATAAATGGGTACACCGAGGCATAGTAACTGCCCCGACCAGATTTACCACCTTGGAGGTAATTGTCTCCACTAATCATAAAAATACGCTGATCCTCTTCGTAGTGCTCCAACAATTCCTGACAGTAGCGAAAAAAAGAGGGATCAGGAACGCAGTCATCCTCCAGAATAATACACTTGTCGACTTGATTAAAAACCCATGAAATTCCTGTGAAGGGACGTACGCCACACCCCAAATTGATGTCCGAGTAGTTTTTATACACCCGACATGGCCAGTCAACACGCGCAATGATAGCCCGCGTCTCCCGCACCAACTCTGCTTCACCGACACGCTCAGTTCTCGGCCCATCAGCAATAACAAAGAGATTTTTCGGTTTGGCTTTAGCAATCTGGGCGAGAACTTGCGCAGTATGTTGCGGTCTGTTAAAAATAATCAGCGCTACATTCATGTGTTCTTTCTTTCAGTTTCCCAAACAAGATCCCTTCATCTCTTATACCACCGCATCAAGACATCCCACAGATGACCAACCCCAGGAATTCCCCTGATACATTGCCCATACCAGTGTTTATTGGCGAGATTCTTCTTCACACCCTTCCAATCAACCTTGGGCCTGACAGGCCGCCACCCAGCCCAAACTGTCTGATCCATCCACCTGTAGAATAGTGCCTCCGCTGGATGACCAACACCATAGTTCCAAGGCTTGATCGAAGACGCAAAGTGAACAACCGACATCTTCTTGGCATCGCCAGCAACTTCTTCTGCATCGCTCCGCCAAAGGTGGCTGACACAGACATTCCACTTCGCATCCAAGGGGCACCATGTCCGAGCCAACACACCATTAAGAACATCCTGATCCCAGAAGCGAAGTTGTGCGCCATACTTACCGACAAATTCGAAGGCTAATGATCCAACACCCCGCTCGCGCCATTGGGCCAAATCAATCAACAGAACCCCGGCATTGAAATAGGGCGTATCTGGCGCCAGGTCCAGTTCCTTATACATAGCCAGGCCGTACGGGTCCGACACCTTCATCCCCATATGCGGGACAGCAGCAACGGTATTTGTATTCAACTCCACGTCCCACAATTCTCCGATATCCCCCAACACCAATGTATCGACATCAAGGTATATCACCTTACGGATGGAGGGCGGCAAAAGTTCACCCATCACAAGTCGATAGTAGGTGCAAATGGAAACATGCCCGAACACCGGCGCCTTTTTCAACCGCTTATGTGACGGTTGAATCCAGTGCAAGTCCACACGCCCCTTCGGGAGGGATTGTGCTACACGTCTTTTGTTTCGCCAACTCACTCCCCCATCCATCACCCACACCTGCACGGCAGGATATTTCCGCAGGTTGTCAACCAGGGACCTGAGCATGGTCGCCAGGGGCATCGCGTACCGGTTGTCGGCGGCACAAACAATGATCGGGGTGTCGGACATGATGGACTGATCAACTTATCTTGCTAACGTTCCCGAATTAGACTGGACATGACCCAGCATGATCCACGCCTTACCAGGCGTGGCTACGTAGCCGCCGCTGCTAAGCGGTGGCCTGTCCATGGCCTGCATTGTCAGGAGTGCCATCGAACAAACCGTAACGGAACACACGCGCCATTACAAGGAGGGCGGCGGGCAGGATGACCGGGATCATCTCCCCATAGATCCTGATCTCCTGCACATTTCCGGCAAAGAACAGCAACCCTGCGAATAGGGGTACAACCATGCACGCCTTCCTCACAAAAGGGTCCTTCAGCAACCGCCATCCCAACAAGGGAAACACCCAGAGAAAGCCCCAACTGGAAACAACTTGAAACAGAGCAACCGGATTCCGTAGTCCATGCCAATTACTCAACATGATCAGCCAAGGCCCACGTTCCACATCTGCAGGGTAGAGCGACATCATGACCACCCTGATGCCCAGCCAGATCACCGCCTGCACAGCACAGTTGAACATCACCTTCCGCCTGCTATCCCGCCAGCTTGCCAGCAGATAAATCACGGTCATAAAACAAGACGTTTCGCGATTGATCGTGGCCACCACAAAGAGGGCATGAAAGAGTAGTATCCTTTTCTGATGGATCAACATTAGCGCCAAAGTGAAGAATACCACCGAGGGAATGTCGTAGATGTAATAGAAAGAATACATCTTGGTCGTCAGGTAGGTCATATTGAGCATATGCAGCAACAGCAGTAATCCCACCGCCTTGACCGCCTTAGACTTGAAGAAAAGTCCAAGATAGTTCCACATCGCCACGAATAAGGCGAAGGTGAAAACAGTCTCCACCAACCAGGCATACCCCTTCGCTGTGCTCGCGAGCTGGGGAATCCAGGTCTGGTCTTGAAACGTCCCGATCAACCAAGGGAAAAACATGCGATACTGAAAAGGAGCTGGAGCCGTGCCGTCCATGATATGCTCAATCGACGCCGGCCCATACTCCGTTTTCACAGTCATCCTTACGGTGGCAAAATAGTAGGCGTAGAGGGCGCACAGAACAAATAGCCCAACCACGAGGCTCAATCGCCTAATGTTGTAGACATTATCCTTCATTTTCTGATTCCCAAATCCTTCGCTGTCTTCGATTTTTCAGAACCCGCTTCCTCGTGCGCATCAACCATCCCAATTTGACCGCATGACGCATTTTGCCCCACCCCAAACCGCCAGATGTCGAATATTCTTTCGCAGGCGGCGTATCACATACCGCGCCAATTTACGGTAGCTCCACCTATCTATCACTTTTGCCAATTCATCGTCATTCAGGCGATCCACGGCTAATCCAGCATGCCCATCCATCCGACGCTTAAGCAAGGTCTCCGCAACACGGGGTAACCCCAAGTTGAATTCCGCAGCGATTAATTCGACCAACCCTGGAATGTCTCCCTGTACCGTCTTGGATCCGGCATGCGCCCGGAAATGCGTCGTTACACGAGGCGTCACCGCGAAAGGCCCATGATCCGCGAGTCGCATCATTAACTCGATATCCATTACATAGTGCAGTTGCTCATTGACGCCACCAATGACCTTGCAGAGATCCCGTTTGAAAAGAGCACCTGGTTGTGGCAGAAAGGATGGCGCCGCCCAATTCCCCAATTCCTTTTTCGTGCCGGTTACCGGCAGCATGATAGATTGCAGGCCATTATCGTCGAACACTTGAATTGCGCCACAAAACCCAACCGCACATGGATTGGCCTCGTTCAGTTCCACCAATGTATATAACGCATCAGGGCACATGACATCGTCCGCGTTGAACCAATTGAACAGTTCACCCGTTGCACGTTCGAGCCCTTTATTAATGGCATGCGATTGTCCTCGGTCTTTCTCGCTTACCCAGTACGCAAGCCAGGATTCATATCGCCTAATGATTTTAACTGTCTCATCCGCACTTTCCCCGTCAATAACTATTAACTCCAGATCCGGATAGCCTTGGAGCAATACCGATCGAAGGGCTTCTTCAATGTACCGTTCCGCATTCAGGCAGGGCATGACGATGCTTATTCTGGGGAACAAGGATGTGAGGGGCGAGACGGAAGACGTGTGGAGAGTTGTGTCTTCCGTCCACGGCCATCCGGTTTTCCCCGCCAGGGGTATCGGCAATTCCTGTAATGTAGGGCACTTCATGTATTTGCCTGAATATCACCACGAGGCACACCGCATTCCTTTTCCAAAACCCACAATGAACCGACTAATTCCTTTGGTCCTCCAAACTCATCAACCGCCTTAACAACGCCTGGCCACTTGGTTTTGTCGTAGTCATGACCGCAAATAACCGAGGTTTTCACCCTTCTTGCGAATTCAAGATCGCGGCGTGTCCCTTCATAGGAGTGGTCCGCATCCATAAACACCAAGGAAGGGACTAATCCATCATATTGATTGAAGAAACGGTCCTTATCCATCACCCTCTGAGTTACATGGAATTGTTTTACCGCATCCGCGAGCAGTTTCTCCGTCAGCCACCGATGCTCCTCAGGCGAAAGGCCCCATGGATTCCAAATACAATTATCAACCGTGATAAGCGGCTGTTCGACTGGTTTGGCCATGGTGATGATGCGCGTTGACCATCCGAACAAGGTTCCGATTTCGATGATAGGCCCCTCCATTGGTGCCCTTCGGACAAGATCCCCTAGAAACCTTGCCTCCTCCATCGTTATTTCGCCAAAGTCCAATGAGGCCAGTTGCCCCAAGGTGATGCTTCGTTCCTCATGTGGAATATGCCGCCGGTATCGGCGAAGTTCGAATCCACACCGTCGAAATAGGACTTGTATTGCCTTTTTGGTTCTAATTGTTTCCATGAACACTCCTCTTCTCTGTATGCACAAAAGCACTATTCGATTGATTTGCGATTGTTTCTCCGCCACCAGAAATAAGAGCCAATCTCTCCCCCCTTCTGCCAACCACTCATCGGGACCACCAGCGGCTCCATTTCGATTGTCATGTTTCTACGGGCCGCCACAAACCGATAATGATCCTCGTCTGACACTCCTTTTGGGGCGGAATTTAAGTTTCGAACCCCATAAGTGGAGAGGAGATACCAATCATACGGCAAACCCACCTTATACTGGCTATCCAACACATGATAATAGGCCATAAAGGGCTGGAACGGCATGATGTAACCAACAGCTACTTTCTTTCCCCTTTCCTTCACAATCGCCTCGCCAAGGCAGTTCAATGCGCAAACTTCCTCGGACTCGCTCCTCCAGCCGTGTTCCCTCCACTCCTTGATCCTCCCAAGCACAGCGGAATTCACAACAAGGATCATGAGGGCAACAACGAGGAGTACCCTTGTAACGGCCTTACCCCATGTGAAACAGCCGGGCAGAAGGGTGAACATTCCCACCATAACCACCAAATGGAGCGGCCATAGGAACCAGAAGCGGTAGGGTGCATCGGGGGCCGCCATCCACATCAAGAGCAGCCAGGGCGGCACCAGGACGAGCGCCACGGTTCCCAACGGGGTGGCCGGCATTGCAGCCAGCCTCTTCATTCCGATCAGGATGGGTTTGCGCACAAGTAAAATAACACCAGTACTGGCCAGCACAACCTGGAAAAATCGTATCGGACGTATCGTATAGTCCTCAATCCTGCCATCCGCGCTCAGGAAACGGGCAAGCACCCATTCGTTGGCCACCAGGGCGAGGAGGATCAAACCAAGTCCGATCGCCGTTAAAGGCCCCTTCGAAACGGCCTTGGTTAGACGCGGCGTGGCAGAAAGCGGCGTCAAGCCGCCGCACTCCAAATTTCCCTTTCCTCCGGCGACCGGTTTTAGAGAGTTGATCGGTTGCGCAAGAGCAAATAGCAGGACCACAGTCCCTAGCCCGGCACTCAACAGGTCGCCCCATCCGTAACCTGACCAATTGGCACCAACATTAGTCATGGCACGAACGGCACTAACAGCAAAGTCATCGGCCGATTCCAGCACCTTTGCCTTTAACGATAGAGGCCTGCTTCCATGGTTTGGTGCAGGCGGCCTGAACTTGTCGAACGGGAGATTGTATTCCCGTGCCATGGTTTCAACACGCGCAAGGGTTTCTGTTTCGTAAAATATCGAATGCCGGGTAAACTGCGATTTTAGATCCACATAGCCCCTGCCGTGTTCGAACTTAAGATAAGGCAACCATACAACGAGCCCCAAAACAAGCGCAATGAATACATACCGGCTCCAGACGGGCGGACGGGCGATCAGCCACACCAGCGGCAGTGCAATGACGAGGATTACCCCTTCCAGATGAACGTAGAGTCCAAGCAAAAGCACCAACAACGCGGTCCCCAGATAGTGTGGTTTTCGGTCGTAGGCCCACCTGGCCGTAAAATAGGCGAACCATACCGTCGCCGCCATCGGAAACCGCGGCCATAGACTCACTGCCATCCCCAGCGACACAGGAGCCGCACAAAATAGGGCCACCGCACACAAGGCAGCCCCCCTGTTAAAACACCACCGCGCAAGACGATAGACCCCGCATACGCTCAGAACAAAAAGCGCCAGCGCCCCGGGTGCCAACTCCAACCGGGGATCTTGAAACAACCATTGACCAGGCACGATCAACCAAGAGGTGCCAGGCGGAATATACGAGCCGAAACTGCTCAGGCAGCCATGATTGGGGAAGACACCATCCACCAGAAAGCGTTCAGCCTCCATGGCATGCGGGACAAGGTCAAAACTGGTGATCCTTCCGCCCCAGCCCTGCAACGCCAATAGCGCAGAGGCAATAAAACACACCACGCACACCAGGGATGTTAACAGCACTCGCTGTTTCATAAAAATACCGATTTAATATCGCCTCCTATTGAACCAAACGTCCACTAGCACCGCTTATCAGCGGCGGCTGCGCAGCCCCGCCACTTGCCGTAACAGGCCGGCCATTTGATTGACCGACTGATTCCCTTCAAATTTCTTCACTCTCATGGTCCCTAAATGCGTGAGGCGCTCCCGTATTCCTGTTTCATGTACGGCCCGAATGGAATGGGCGAGAGCCAACGCACTGTGAGGATCAAAATACAATGCCGCATCAGCCGCCACTTCACGGAAGACCGGAATATCCGACGCCACTACCGGGACTCCACATTGCATGGCCTCAAGCAACGGAATGCCGAACCCTTCCCCAAAAGAGGGATACACAAACCCTACCGCGCCTGCATAGGCGGCAGACAACATCTCGTCGGGAAGTCGGCCCACAAGATGCACGCGGTGCTCAAGGCGTTCCTGAAATACAAACGCCAACTCGTGAGGCATCAATTCCTTCTCCCCCCCAGCCAACACCAGATCAATTCCCAATTCGTGTGCAACCATTGAGTAGGCACGGAGCAGGCATTCTATATTTTTATAACATGACCGATACCCTACATAGAGCCAATAGGGTCTTGACAAGCCATATTGCTTGCGGAACGTCTGCACTGCTACAGGAGAAGGTACAACTAGAAACCTGCTCCCCAAGACAGGATAGATCACATCAATGCGATCTTCCGGAACGGTGGCGTGCTGCAGGATCCTACTCTTGGTCGCCTCAGAGATCGCGATGACCCTGTCAGCATTTTCAATCACCTGGCGCTGGTTTACGACAAACTCATGGCCGTTGGGATTCACACAGGGAAAATCCGCATCAATCAAATCGTACACGACCACAACGCTCTTCATTGCTGGCTGTGGCCTCGGCGTATAATAGGTCGCCAGGTAAACGTCCCCTTGCGACTGGAAACGTCGGACTCGGCGTTCATGGATATGCTTCCAAAACAGTCTCCAGGGCCGATACTTCATGGGGCTTAGAATCTTCAATCGCCGGATGTTGGCGCAGCCTCCAAGCATAGAAGCATCGCCAGCCAAAAGAAAACGGATATCAGGGCTATCCCTGGTAATAAGGGGGATAAGTTCGTTAAAGTAGCGGGCGACTCCACCCCCCTGATAGTGAGCGAAAACCATGCTATCCAGCAGCACATTCACCATAGCATCTCCCGGAAAACGCCTGGTCCTATTAGGCGGTGCTCATCGATAACACTTACCCGCTCAAGTCGACAACCCACCCCCGCCCCCTCCAGGGTGGGTATCTTAATCTGGATCCCCTCCTTGGAGGAGTCGGGGGTGGGTTGTAGAGCGTTGAAAAACATGATCGCGTGCATGGTATTATTATTTATACACGGCCACTAACTTGCCGCAGTGCCGCACGCAAAGCCCGGATCCGCGACAGAACCGCAACGGGCAAACCGAAGATGACCCCATATCGTATGCGTTGCCCCCACGAAAAAGATTGCGGAGCCATGGATTTCATCATTGTGTAAAGGGTTTTGACGCTCCTGACCTCGCAGGCAACCCCGGTATTCAGGACAAATTTGGCCCCTCTCACAAGAGACGGCAATTCACTTTGATCCAGGATCACTCGCTCTTCGGGCGAGGCTGTCTTGCGTACCGCCGCATAGAGTCCAAAAATGAAAGTCCAAACTTCTCCACGAGACAATTCCAAGGGGTAGTAAGGATGCCAGCCCTGAACGTTCAATATCGAGCGCACCATTTCAGACGGCGGCTTGACGCCAAGAATCCCTTCAATTTCACGCTCCAAAATGCGAACTATCGTACCAAGTTGGACGTCACGCCTCTTTACGCTTACCGACTCGGAATGCATCCGTCTGCGGACAACGACATCGGGAACAGTAGCGTATTTCCCCAATCGCCCCAATCTCCACCAAAGGTCGTAGTCTTCGGCCACCTCCATTTTGGGATCATAGCCACCGATTTCCACCGCGGCTTTCCGCGAGTACATCGCTCCCGGATGCATGATGACATTTGAAAACAGCAGTCGCCACCTGATCACAATGTCATCTTCAGGAAGGTTGACAGCACGCCACCCCGCCGCCCGTTCTTCAAAATACGCCCCACCCATCAACACAATGTCAGGATCCTGCGCCGCAAGGCTTAATTGCGTCTCGATCCAGTTGGGAGCCACCACATCATCGGCATCAAGGCGGGCAATCCAGTCTCCCCGGGCAAGATCAAGCCCGGCATTAAGCGTTTTGATCAACCCTTCATGTGGCCGCCTGATCAATCGGATCCTCGAGTCGGAAAACGTTTCAGCGACTGCAACGGATGAATCCGTCGAGCCATCATCCAGAATAAGCAGTTCCCATTGCGTGTAAGTCTGACTAATGATGCTTTCAATCGCCTCTGCGAGCCACCGGCTCCCATTCCAAACCGGCATGACAACAGATACCCTTGGAATAACTGCCATGGGTCAACCTCCGGACGATTGCGAACATCGCGCAATAAAGTCAGCGCTTGACTCATATTTCAGGGAAGGATTCTTCATGCCCTTCTTATACCCCTTCGCGATCCATCCAATTGGGAAAGTGGTGTCGGGGAATGGCCCCCTGTCATAAACCTTGACGACAGCAATCAGCATACTCCGCACCCAGAGACGGACTGTTTTCTCAATCAGTCTTGCCCACAGGGCCTGATTGATCCGACGTGAATCCTCACTTATCGCATGCTCGAAAAATGCACACACCGTCTCAATCGATGACGTTGTGGGTGAAATCTCCACTGATTCGAATCCAGCCTGTTCATAGTAGCGCTGCAATCCGTATCTGGTGTTTCTCTGAAAATCAAATGGAGGTTCATGTTCAGGGTAAACAAACGGCACATTGACATACAATGCTCCACCAGGGCAGAGCACTCGGATCACCTCGTGGAAAAATTCTTCAGGGAACTCCATATGTTCAAGAGACGACGTCGACAACACGAGATCCACCGATCCATCCAGCAACGGGATGCGCCGCACGTCCGACAAGATGTCATACTGAGTTATACCCTTGTTAGCTTTACCGGCAATGGGGTGCTCCTGAGCAACATAAACGGATTTCCAAAAAAACGGCTTGTACCGTTGGTGTCCAGCTCCGGCATCCAGCACGACACCTCCCTCTGCTTCGCGTGCCGCATCACACAAGAAGGAATATACAATTTGGGCCTGCTTCCCCCAGCCCCAACCCAAATCATGGACGAAATATCGTTTAAGTTCATCCGCATTCATGAGTCCCTCGTCCCCGAATCGTGCGCAATATCCGGAACATAACCGCCGCAACGCTTCTGGGCCACCCGGGTTTCCGAACTATGTATCGCGCCTTGTACCTCACATACTGCCTGAGATTCTCAGGCCATCCGAATAACCGCGCTATCTCGCGATCTTCCCGCTTGAAGGCCGCACCCAGAACATGTTGCGCCCATTCAACATGCATCCCCGCCTTCTCGGGACTACAGAACAAATGGGGGTAATGCCGCCGCACATTGGCCTTATCGTTCTTCTCTAGATTGGCAACCAACACTTCAGGGTATTTGTTATATAATGGATCTTTTTTGTAATGCTCTTTCAAAGGACACATGTATGGCCCGGCGATTGAAACTCTGCACCCGCAGTAGGCCGCATAAGCAACATGGGACCCCATGGAATTGGTGCTCATATATTCGAAGGAGCGGAAAATGATCTGCATACGCTTCAGCCCATTCTGATCGGCTGCCGAAGCACCCCGTATCCACGGAATTCCAGCCTCTTCAAAAGCGGCGGCCCAGTATCCATGATCTATGCAAGCACCTGAAATGCATGCCACCACTTCCGAAAATCTATCCCTAATGGATGCTACATACCTGACATATTCGCGTTCATTCCAGGAATGATTCGTCCATGCCAACGAGTGCGGCGGCATAATCAGAAGACTCCGTGCCTTCCGCTCAACATTCGGGACAGGTGCATAGATAAATGGGATCCCCACAGCGTGGACATTCACATAACCGTGGAGGCGAAGAAATTCGGCATGCGCCTCAGTGGTGACAAGACGGCAACTCTCAGACTCCGCATTACCCGCTACCTGCTGAACATGCGTAATAGGCTCCCACTGCCAACCATGTTCCCAGGTAGCTGTGGAAGGCAGCGTTTCAGGAAACCTCAGGGCGCGAGCAATTAGTTTCTTCGCCCCGTAGCATTCCAGTTCCTGAGACAGTTCTTTTTCAATAACTGGCGGTAATCGTCGTTCTAACCATTCGGCCTTCGTCACCATGACTGCCTCTCCAACGACTCAACCAATCAAGTCCCATGCCAACGGCGTCCCGCGCTGAATCTGCCGAGAAGCTTTTTTGCCAACAATCTCTCGCAAATATTTGGGCGGCAGACCATGCCCAGGACGAATCGAACGGACATTAACCTCGGTAAAGTATTCACCTGCCTTCACATCCTGCACCACAAACAAGGATCTACGAAACGCACGACTGGCCGCCTCATCATCAGTAAGTTTGTAGGACACATTCCCTGCCGCTTGTTCCGCAATGCGAATAGCGTCAACCATCTGCTTGAACTCCTGGGGCTCCAGTGAGAATGCAGCATCCGGGCCACCTCCAGCCCGCGATAAAGTGAGGTGCTTTTCAACAATGCATGCCCCAAGAGCCACAGCCGCCACAGGCACAGCGATACCGAGCGTATGATCGGAGAGACCTACAGGCAAACCAAACCGTTCCGCCATGTCTGCCATGGTATTAAGATTCATCTCTTCCGGCCGGGCGGGATAAGCGCTGGTGCACTTCAGCAAAGCTAACTGCAGACCACCCGTATCCCTTACTGCTTTCACGGCTTCCTCGATTTCAATCAGCGTTGCCATGCCAGTCGAGAGAATTATCGGCTTACCCGTCCTGACAACACACCTCAACAGGGCATGATCTACCAACTCAAATGACGCGATTTTATAGGCAGGCACATTCATGCCCTCGAGAAAGCGCACAGCCGATGAATCAAAAGGGGTTGAGAAACAATCCATACCAAGTTCTTCGGCCAGAATCTTCAGTTTCGGCTGCCACTCCCATGGCGTATACGCCTCACGATAAAGGTCGTAGAGATTTTTTCCCTCCCAGATCGTCCCCTTCCCAATTTGAAAATATTTCTTTTGGCTTTCAATGGTCATGGTATCCGGGGTGTATGTTTGCAATTTTACAGCATCCGCCCCCGAGTCACTTGCCGCCCGAATGATGCGCACAGCTTTTTCATAATTCTGATTATGGTTGGCCGACAACTCGGCAATGACGTATGCAGGCTTGCCTGAACCAATACTACGTTTTTTAATTTGAATGAATGTTGTCATGGCTTCATCAGTCTTTACTGAATCGATCTGATCAATTCAAAGGCTTCAGCAACTGGTACGCCAACAACACTTCCCCACCGTTGAGCATTTGCCTTTAATGCAGTGGAGGAACGCGGATGAGGAAACTGCCTTGATTCGCTCGCATAGAACTCCATTGCCCGGATTTTGACTGCCAATGTTGTACTAATGTCTACAAAGGCATTCGGTTTAAATGGTGGACTGAACTGCTGGAACGCCCATTCGGTTGAAGAAGCGACCTCATAAGCATAAACCGCACGCACCGAACACCCCTTCATCGGACGCGTCGCAGTCATCGTGGCGCGAAACGTTACGGCATGATCCACATTAAGATCGCCACCATGCTGAGTATAAACGACTTGAGGAGCCCATCTCGCAATCAGGTCTTCAATAATTTTAACCACATAAAGCAGGGGGACTGTATCAAACCGATTGTCAGGCAGCGAATACATCGCCAGATCCCTGGCCCCGAGCATGCGGGCCACCTCCTGACTCCTCTTGCGCAACACCTGCACGGCTTCAGGATCAGCTTCCTGCCGATTAGCGTAACGGGAGGTCATCCCCTCGCCCAATATCGCGATAAAGACATCATGCTTTTCTGCGGCAAGCCGCGCCACGGTTCCACCACATCCCAATACCTCATCATCAGGATGAGCGGCAATAACCAGAATATTCATAACGAATGACTTTCCAATGGTTTAATGACAACTTGAGCCTCAATATGCCCGCTACATAAAACTGCCCGATGAAACTCATAGCGGAACCCATCCTGAACAAGAAAAGCAGCAGGATATCCGTCGGCATCAAGCATGCGAATAAAATCATGCAAAGCGGTCAATGACGTAATCGCCCGCAACTCGCTTTCCGCTGGAGTCCGGCGCTTAAAAAGCGTTACCGGACCTTCCTGGGGAACAGGCTGTGGCTGGTCTTTAATAATGGCCTCAATCATATGAGCTGCTTGCTGCATCGCCCGCATCAATATCTCCTCTGCGCTACCATCTAGAGACAGCACTTCCTTCAAATATACCGGCCCTGCATCGAATTCAGCGACCATTCTCAAAGCAGAAAGCTTTGTCTCACGATGACCTCGCAGAATCAGGTTTTGCAGCGGACTCCCGCCCCGGCCATAAGGAACATCGGTCATATGAAAACAAACGCAATTGAACCGATTAATGATTGCTTGAGGCACTTTCCGCGACCAATGCAGGAAAAAAACATACTCTGGACTCACCTCTTGCAATGGAATCGTTTCTAATTCCTCGATCGAACTAATATACCGCCATTGCCCTGGAAGATTGCAGATCTTCTCACTAAAGATGCGGTAGCTCCACGGTTTATTCCCGACTACCAAATATGTTTTCTGATCCATACGTCCCCGCCGATTAGACCCCATTTACTGACTTCAGGAATTGACGCGCCGATTGTCCCCTGATAACGCAAGTCTCAGTTTCCTCAAAACCCGCAGAGAGAAAACAGTTAATTGATGCAAGATTTTCAGACTTGATCCTTGCCCTAACCGTTTTAACTGGCCAACGCTTAGCGACGAGACCCAGACTTAATCTGAGCATGGTTTTTGCGAAGCCATGACCTCGATAGTTTATATCTACGCTGATATCCACCTCAGCCTCGCCATTACGGTAATCATAACGCACTTGTCCAATGGCCTTATTTTCGCGTTCAAAAGCAATCCAGATTTGTGAATTCTCCGAATGCAACTTCGACTTAAACCACTCCTCATGCAAGTCCCACAAAATCTCGACGCTCATGAAAGAACCTTTGCGGACAGTCGGTTCATTGACCCACTGCCAGAGCCGCCGGGCATCCGCAAACCACGCGGGACACAAGCGAAGACCGCTGAGGTGATCCATCGCCCACAGGGACATATAATCCAGGATGCGATCACAGCCTGCTCCATCCACTAATGACAAACTTCGCGAACTTAACTGTTGGCGCAGCCCCGGGGAATGGAGCAATCCCAAAATGACCGCGGCCACGCGGGAGCGCTCCAACTCATGATACCAGCCTAATGACAGCATGGCCCCCATTTGGTTCAATTCCCTGGCTATGGCCTGCTGGTTTTCGGCCAATGTCACGGTACATGTCGGTACTCCTATGGTTGCGAGTTCCCAACACGTGCTTCCGGCACCCGAGATCGCAACGTCGGCCATCTGCATCAGCCCCGGCATATTATCGGTGTTAATGTGCAGATGGACTTCGTGAGGAAAACTGGCGAGCTGAAGCTCCAAAGCAACCAGATGAGTATAAACGGCCCCTACCACAACATCCACTATCAAGGGGGGCTCCACCAGCAAAGCAAGTGCATCCAACACCATTCTGGTTACGTTATGCTCATCCCCTCCACCCAGGGTAACCAACACACGCTGGGCTTCCTCACGGACGGGCTTGCGGGTTTCTCTGGCGTGACGAAACTCACGCCGCAACATTACAAATGGGAGGCCGAACAAAGTGCGCGCATAAGGTGGAAGAGTGTAGGGAAGTTCATTCGCCCCGATATTCTGGTTTAAAAGAAGATCAGCATCATAGTCCATGTGATGGGCGTAATCATCCACAACAAGGAGCGCATATCCCGCCTGGCGCACCTGCTTCTGATAAGTCGCATCAAAATGATAGCCGTCCAAAACTATCCAATTCGCTCCACATTCGTGCGCCAAGGCCAAGGTTTCACTTACATCCTGCGGGAGGGGGTGGGGGGCCTCCATCCGGACAACACGAATCCCTTCGGACGCGCAACGGGAAATCAGTGAGTCTGGCGTTCCGGCCGTAGCCAGTGTAACGGTTCCGCCTGCGTCTTTTAAAGCCTGACCAAGGGCAAGCATTCTCATCACGTGTCCTGTCCCGATAGCGGGTGAGGCATCAGCCCTAATCAATATAGATTGATTTCTACAGATTTTAGCGACAGGTCTGGTTATAGATAAAACCGAAATCCCTTCAGCAACTCCGCACGGGGTACCCTGTTTTGACAAAAGCATGTCCAGAGTCTCAGGCCCATAGTTGAACAGGAGATCAACAATGCCCATACTTCCCTCAAATCCGGGATAACACTGCCGATATTCCGGGTGCACATATTCCTGAAACGAAACCTTAATGCCGAACTGATCGAACTTTTCGAGCTTCAAGTAGTCCTTACCTAGCTGACCGGATAAATAGGCTGTCCCTCCAAGTTTACGAACAAGCTCCAACACAAGTTCGTCTTTCCGGAAAGCAGGAGCCATGCCCCCGCTATAGTAGATCTTCGTGTGAATGCCGCAAGCCTCGAGCAGGTAGCTTGTCGTCTCCCGGAGCAGATCATTCAGAAGCATCCACTCTTTTCCATACAGATCTTCGAAAAAGTCGGCATACCGGGAGAAATACGGAGCCTTCCGATAGTTATTGTAGAGCGCCGCCCAATGTTTCCTCGCCCAGCACTGGGTATTGTCGATTTCCACTTGGTTGATCTGGAGATTGCCAAATCTTCCCTTGGTTTTGAGCGGGATTGTAACCCACTGCCAACCATCCGCCGTCCGGATCTTATTTCTATTGGTATAACTGTTTTTCTCGAATTGAACATGATCCAGGACAACATGGGCATCACTCAACGCAATACGATGAAAGTATCCGAGCCAAGGCAGATAAGCTGGTTGATTAATGGAGACGATCATGTCTGGCGCTCTCGATAAAGGTAAACGGTGAAGTCACGCAAATGATAATCCTCACGCAACACGATCCATGGTGTCAAGCTACGACAGAATTTGAGTATCTGACAGGGATCGGCGTAGAACTCACCCTTATCCTTTTCCGGAGCTCTCACATGAAGAAAATTACAAGCCATACCCCTCTTGGCAAGCCCATAGAGACGCGCGATACCACGTTCTGCATATCGATAACCATCCGTCGCCGCATGCGCAAATATACCACTCGCCACCACACAATCATGGGGCTCAAGGATCTTTTCAAATAAATCACCCTCTAGAAAAAAAGCGTCAGGGAAACGCTGACGCGCGGTGTCAAGCAAACATGCCGTAACGTCTAATCCCGTGTACCTTACATCAAGCATACGAGAGCGTACCCACGCCAGCAAGTCACCTTGCCCGCAACCGACGTCCAAGACTGATTCGCCTGGCCTGATGCCCAATTCACACAGCACCTTGAAGCGCAACTCTTGACCCTCTCGACTACCCCAACCTAATGCTCGAAACCCAACGCCATAGGTTGCCGCCTGTTCCTTATAGAACTGAACCGTGCGCTCACGATGAATCCGCATCGCCTCCGGCAATTGATCGCAGATTTCTCCAGCCTTAACGTCAATCCCTCCACCCGATTCCTCCTGACTTTTTAATACTCTAAGCATACCGGAAGAACAAGCCACGCAGAATTCATTCTCAGGTCCCACAGAAATCACCTTTCCAGGCCGAAACGCGCCCTCTGCGGACTCAATACGTGCTTGCCAAATATTGATCCGCTCTCCACGCAGATATGTAAAGGCCCCGGGATAGGGGGAGGCAACGGCACGCACAAGGTTCAGGACATTGCGAACAGGTTCTTCCCAATTGATTCGGCCATCTGCTGGTCGGCGCGCCGGGAACACAGTAGCAGAAGCGTGATCCTGAACACGCCGGGGAACCTGTCCCTTTTGAAAATGACTCATGACAAGTTTGGTGATTTGTTCGTACAGTGGATAGTACAGTTCCAATGCATCTCCCACGTCCTGCTCCAAAGTTAGCCGAAACTTCAACTGTTCGATAATGTCGCCCGTATCCATGCCTTCATCAACAAAATGCGCAGTAATCCCAAGTTGTTCTTCTCCCAGCAATATCGCCCAGTTTATCGGAGCTCGTCCACGATACTTTGGAAGAAGACTCGGATGCAAATTCACCGCCCCAAACTTGGATAAGTTGATCAATTCCAAGGGAAGTAAATAGCGATAATCTGTAATCCACAGAAGATCGGCCATCGCCTCTTCCATGAACACTCTCACTTCAGGCGATTTTGGAGACCCTCGAATCACTTTCAACCCGCGAGAAATAGCATATGCATACACAGACTCATACCGCTCACCATCCTCGGGATCCACAGGATGTGCTACCACGCCCACTATCTCCGCGCACTTGCAGAGTGTATCAAGCGTCCGAACACCTACCGTATGGTTTCCTAGAAATACAATTTTCATTACTTTTGATTTCTTATTTCCACCATTCACAATAACTTGAAATCCGTCGGCATATTTGCCTGACGAAGCTGGACATCACCAGGCGGGGTGCGAGTTCATGCGAAATGAGCTGGGGAAAATACTTCGCCTTTTCGCACGGGCTGCTGGAGTCTTTGTCCGGTTAACCACGAAAAGGCCTTCGGAGGCAGCCCCGTTCCGGGGCGCCTGAATGAGATGTCGCCCAAGTCGAGAACATGTCCCGGACTAAAGTCACACGCGGCAACACAGGACAGGCGGAAATCATTACGTCCGACTCCCTCGGCAACGGTCGGCTCAAAAATACTGGATCCTAAATTATTCTCTATATGACGGATTGCCTTCACCAACTCTTTAAATTCGACTGGGTCTGACGAGAAACTATGATCAGGACCCGGCAGTCCGCGATCAAGCGTGAAGTGCTTCTCAATCCAGCAGGCACCAAGAGCCACCGCTCCGAGTGAAGCTTCAACACCTTTCGTGTGATCACTATACCCGACAGGATAGCCGAAGGCGGCAGCCAATGTAGTAAGTTTCCTCAAATGCACTTGATTTGGCGGGGTTGGGTAGGAAGACGTGCAGTGAAGCAGGATTAAGTCCCCTCCTCCTGCCTCTCGAAAAGCCCGAACCGCATCATCAACCTCAGCCAACGTAGCCATGCCGGTGGAAAGCACTGTCGGCAGTCCCGTCCGTGCCATGCACTGAATCAGAGGAAGATGCCCGAGGTAATCAGAACCATTCTTGAGCACTGGCGCGCCCAGCTTTGCAAGATCACGAACTCCGTCTTCAGAAGTAGGGGTACTGTGAAATATAATGCCACACCGCTCACAATGAGCCTTATATTCGACCAGCATCTCAGGAGTGAGTTCAAAGCGTTTGAACATATCGAACTGGGGTTCAATGACCTCTCGCCCTTGTGATATGTATTTATACAGGAGCAAGCGATCAGAGATAAAATCCTCAGTTCGATAATTTTGGAATTTGACAGAGTCTGCGCCTGCCGCAGCCGCTGCTTCAATCATCACCTTGGCTAAAGCCATATCCCCATTGTGATTGATCCCTATCTCAGCCACGATAAATGTTGGATGCCCCCAGCCCACATCCCGCGTACCGATCCGAACCTTGGACTTCATGATATCTCCTTTTGGGGAACCATCACCGGCTCTGTCACTCGATCAACATCCTGTTGCTTCATTACCGCATACATCCGCTCAGCCACTAACCAGTCTTCCGGCGTATCAATATCCTGCACTTCATGCCGCGAAAGCAAAACTGGTGCTGTATTATCATTAAAGAGACTTTGGCTTACACAATAGCGCCCCACATCCAACCAATAAAACTGCCCCGCATCATGAAACGCCTCCGGCAAGTCCTGCGACCTGCGGTGTAAATTTTCCGGCCAAATCATTTCCACTTTCCCATCTACACGCTGGCGAAGCGCACGATAAATTGGAAACTCGAAATGCGTTACCGAAATGGCCGTAGAGGCACCACTATGGCAAAGGATATCGAATCCCCGTCGCAGGGAACCTGGAGTCACAAATGGCGCCGTCGCATAGATACAACATGCCCATTTCGGGAGTTTGTCATGGAGTTCAAGCCATTCCAGCATGTGAAGAATGACCTCATCCGTTCCAGCATGATCATCCGCCAACTCAGGAGGTCGCATACACGGGACTTCGGCCCCATATTGCAAGGCTACATCTGCGATGTCTTTGGAATCCGTCGATACGATGACTCGCGCAAATAAGCCAGACTGGAGGGCCGCCTCAATCGAATACGCCATAATCGGTTTACCGCAAAATAACTTTACGTTCTTACCGGGAATGCGCTTGCTGCCACCACGGGCAGGTATAATCGCCACGATGTTCTCCATATTGTCACATTTTCTCCTTTGGACACTTCACAACTGCCCGCACACTCTCAATAATTATCTGAATCTCTCCCGCTGTCATCGCTGGATAGAGCGGAAGACTCAAGCATTTTGCGTAATATTTTTCTGCATTCGGACACTTGCTATCCGTGCAGGCCTGTCGTTCACGATAGTAGGGCTGCAAATGAACGGGAATATAGTGAACCTGTGTCCCCACTCCCAACTCGCGCAACTCTGTTATAACCTGTGCTCGTGGTTTCCCCAGTATTGCGAAGTCAATCTGTAGAACGTAAAGATGCCAAGCGATGAGGGAAGAATGAAGGGTGAAGGATGAAGGATGAAGCGCGGGAAGATGAGGACAGAATACAAAAGAAAGATCTGCAAATGCGGCGTTATATTGCGCAACGATTTCGGCACGACGCTGGATGAAACGATCCAGTTTATTTAATTGTGCTAACCCCAAAGCGCACTGTATGTCGGTGATTCGATAGTTGAACCCCACTTCATGCATTTCATAAAACCACGGTCCACGCTCATCCAACAGGGAACAAGAGGAAAGCCCCAACGCTTCATCCTGAAGTTTGTGGTCTGCGGTCTGTGGTCTACAGTCTGTAGTCTCACCCCGGACCATTCCGTGAGACCTAAAGAGGCGACAGCGCTCAGCTAATCTATCGTCGTTCGTCAGAATCGCCCCCCCCTCACCCGTAGTGATGGTCTTAACAGGATGAAAACTAAAGGTGGTCATATCTGCCCAGGGATGGCTGCCCACCTTATACCACCGCCCATCGTGCTGGAATTGGCTCCCAATGGCATGGCTGGCATCTTCAATAATGGCCGCCCCCCGTGACCGCGCTAGCCCGGCGATGGCTGGCATATCGCAGGGTTGGCCGGCAAAATCCACCGGAATCACGGCCTTAACATCCGGCTTCCATGCGGCCTCCAAAGTCTCGGTTGTCACATTATATGTCCGTGGATCAATGTCCGCGAAATCCGCCGTTGCCCCTACAAATTCAGCACAGTTGGCGGAAGCCAGAAAAGTGTTGGCGCTGGTCAGAACACGATCGCCAGCCTTGATACCGGCTGCCAGCATTGCCACATGCAGAGCCGCCGTCCCATTGGCCACGGCAATAGCATGCTTAGCGCCGCAATAGTTCGCCAATGCCTGCTCAAACCGCTCAACCGCCGGCCCGCAGGTCAACCAGTCGCCTTTGAGCACCTCGACCACCGCAGCGATGTCATCCTCTTCAATCGTTTGTTTTCCGTAAGGGATCATGGCTATTCAGTCCACTCGCTACTTTGAGGCACTATTCCGGTACTCTTCCTTCATCCAGTCCCGCAACTCCCCGGGCGTCATCCACTCCGCATTAGTGTCGCTCGCATAGGCAAATCCTTCCGGACAATGTTTACCGTCTTTGATCCGTATCACATCATCAGACCAGTCGTGAATCTGGGGAAGAATTATATAGTAACCCTCATACTCGTAAGTGGTCCGCGCATCCTCAGAACTGATCATCATTTCGTGCAGCTTTTCACCGGGACGAATGCCAATCTCGTCAAAATCCCCCTCAGGAGCAATGGTACGAGCAATATCCACAACTTTCATTGACGGGATCTTCTTGACGTAGATTTCGCCTCCCACCATGTCATCAAACGCCTTCCACACCAGTTCAACCCCCTGATCGAGACTGATCATAAAACGAGTCATCCGCTTGTCGGTAATGGGCAGTCTTCCCGTATGGGCAAGTGAACGGAAGTACGGAATAATGGAGCCCCGGCTCCCCATCACATTCCCGTATCGCACAACTGAAAACCGGGTTGCCCGGGACCCGGCATACGAATTCCCGGCCACAAAGATTTTGTCTGAACACAGTTTGGAAGCCCCATAGAGATTAATCGGACTACAGGCCTTATCCGTACTGAGCGCCACGCACCGCTTGACCCCCACATCGATGCAGGCATCCACCACGTTCATGGCTCCGTTGACCACGGTCTTGATGCACTCAAAGGGGTTATACTCCGCCACCGGCACAATCTTCATCGCAGCCGCATGGACCACATAGTCGACGCCATCCAGGGCACGGTAAAGACGGTCCCGATCCCGTATGTCCCCGATGAAATATCGCAACCGCGGATCCTGCTTGAACTTGGCCGCCATATCCCACTGCTTCATTTCATCGCGAGAGAAAATAATCAATCGCTTTGGATTATATTTATCCAGAGTCATCCGGACAAATTTCTGCCCGAACGACCCAGTCCCACCTGTCACAAGAATGGATGAATTTGTCAACATAACGACTTCACTCCTTGCATTTCCGCTTCGTCTGCCTAAGACGCCGTCACCCCTTCGGGCTCCAATCGGGACTCCAACATATTCGTTAAGAGGCCCTTATGATCGTAGAACTTCCACTCTCGGGGCAGATAAACCGGAGACCCCTGCCTGAGATGATTCAGCGCATAGGGCCCGCGCATGGGGATCCGATCTAACGCCTCGTCGCTGATGCGAAAGGTGGCATAGGTTCGCTCCGGACATAAATCCGCGGCCCCATTAGCTGTACGCACGAAAACCACAATGTCATACACTTTCGGGGTGAGCATCAGAGGCCCAAACCGGCACTCCACCACTCCCTCGCCCTCTATTTGCTCAGGCCCACACCCATCAATCAACATCCCCGCCTCGAATATATCATTTCCCTTGTGAAATACGCGGAAATTGAAAAGAGGTTGCTTGATCGGACTGGCCGCTGAATAGTGGATGCGCACGGTAATGGCTGAACCAAAAGGGAATTCCTGTTTGACAACCCCCTCATGGTCCACCACCTCCACTTTCTTAATCACGACAGGACTTGACTGGCCTCCTGGTTTCGTCGTGGCAGAAATTTGCCGGACGGTATCGACCTGCAACCGCCGCTCCTGCTCATCCAGGTATTGGCGGATGACATCCACCGCTGTCCCGTGAGTGACCTCGTGCCCCTGCTTCAGCCATACGGCACGATCACAGAAGGACTCAATCCGATAGAGACTGTGAGTCACGAATATTAAAGCCTTATTGGATGACCTAATCTCATCCATCTTGCGCATACATTTTTCCTGAAAATTGTAATCTCCCACGGCAAGTATCTCGTCCACGAGAATTATATCCGGGCTGGTATTGACCGCGATGGCAAATCCTAACCGCACATACATACCGGACGAGTAGGTCGATACAGGAGCATCAATAAAATCTCCTATTTCGGCAAATTCAACAATGGATTGATACTTTGCATCAATTTCATCGCGGGTCATCCCTAATATACTGCCATTGAGATACACATTCTCACGCCCTGTCAAATGCGGGTGGAACCCGGCCCCAAGGGCGATCAAGGCCCCAATTCGGCCTCTGATAGCAAGTTCCCCAGAATCAGGAGGAAAGATCCCTGATATCAACCTTAACAACGTCGTTTTGCCAGACCCATTATCCCCAATCAACCCCAGACATTCGCCTCGCTTCAGGTCAAAATTGATATCTCGTAGCGCCCAGAATTCGTCTTTGCGGAGACCGCCTGAGGCAGAGACTTTGGACTTTTGACTATTGACACTAGACTGGGGGGAAACAGGCTCATGGCCCCCGTATTCCTCTGTCTCTGGTCTAATGTCTAATGTCTCATGTCTAAAGCCCCCCCTAGGCCTCATCCCAAGCATATTCTTCGCCAAGTCCTGCATGCCATAGAGCATGGAGCGCTTGAGGTTGCGGCAGAACTTCTTCGAGACGCCATGGACGCTGAGAACCACATCGTCGGGTAGACTGACAATCGGGGTGGTTGAGTTATCCATGGGGTTCAGCGAGTTGAACAAATCCAAGGCTGATGGGGTGCTGCAACAATTATCGACTTTACTGAAACCACCGCCAGCAAAGGTAATATGGTTATGAAGAATCGCGATTCTTCGCCGGAATCTCCAAATACCTGAAATAATACGGTAGAGACCGTTATGAACATCAAGATGTAGTCGACATTATCCAGCACTGCGCCTCTCCTTAAAATAAACGCATTTATACTTGTTTGTATAAAATTGTAATAAAGGAGACACACCAGCATATTGAGCAGAAGGAGATAGAAAGGCATCAAGGGGTGCTCCACGACAAGACCCCAGTGGGTGGCCGCCAGCGAAGGAGATTTTCGTAGCAGTTCGCAGGCATGACCAAAACTCAGAAGAGGTCGTTTCGCCCAATAGGATATGATGGCCGATTGCATGCGTTTACTGTTTTCATAATGTTCAGCCAGGGTGTCCTTATTAATCATCCACGGCTCTTTAACCCTGGTATCTATCAGTTGAGGCAATTCCTGAATATGCCAGGAATTCTGTAAATTGAATCCGCTGTGCGGGGTTGCGGTTATCTGTCCATGCGTGACCGCGAGGTGAAAGTGCCAGGAACCGGAAAACAGGACGAGGGGAAGCAGGAAAGACAAGTAATATAATCTGGTCTTCCGCTTATCGCAAAACGACGCCGGACAATTCGCAAGCACTCTATAGGTTCCAATCAGGAGAAATGGGAGAAGGAATATCACAAAAGGCCGGGTCAGTTCAGCCATGGATAGAGACAAACCGGAATAGAAGCAGAAATAAGATGATCCTCTTGTTCTTGCCAGATTAAGAAATCCAATGTATAATAAAATAAATAGGGGAAAGTAGATGTCATAGACTTGAGGATTTACAGGGTGGATGATTCTCGTGCAGAAGAGAAAGAATGCTGACAGGGCAAATCCAAAGGCGAGGCTTTTGATCGTCTTGGAAGTCAGCATCATTGCAATAATGTAGACAGCAACCAAACTTGCCTGATAGAGGAAGACCTCGCTGAACCACACATTGCCTACTAACTGGTAATTCCCAATTTCAAATGCAGAAACGAGAGGATTAATCGGAAGACGAAGTTGTTTAAGGTAGGGGATAATGTCAGTCCATGACGTGAAATCGGATGGATGGTAGACCTTCATCCATCTGGTCATGACAATGCCTTTTAACGGCGCAACGACATAGGCACCGTACGCTGCAAACAACACGAGTACACAGAAGATAACACACCCCTTTGTGTTCTCATCAATTCGCCCGATACTCCGAATAGGCGCCGGAAAATGCTTAGCCAATGGACTGAGTATAAACCCCGCTTTGCGTCTTAAATGGATTAGCATAGCATTGATAAAAGACAGCGCCCCCCCGGAAACTATCAAGCGCGTCTGATCAGCATCACACTTGTGAGGCATGCAATCACGGGCGTAACCAAGGCCAACACCCAGCATGATCAGCACCAGCCCTATCAGCGCGGGAATAACCGCGTACACTTTATTGCACTTATTCATGCTCTTTTTGAATCGCTGGGTCATCTCGTAACATCCTGCACTCGAATCGAAGGGGCCAATTGTTATGTCAATCCGAGAGGGAAGATTGATGATCTCCAACCTCGAATCCTCCTGACTAATCTCTAATGAAACTAGTGACCTGCGTGATCACACCATCCGTTCAATAATCTTATCCTCACTTACATAGAAAAGACGCCAAGAAACCAGGAAGAGTAATAAGGAAATGGTTGCGGCAATGAAGTAACCTTTGGGATGGTAAAGGTGTCCATAGATGATCATGTCGCGGCAGGAACACACCAAGTAGGTCAAGGGGTTCCAGCGGTTGATGTGTTGAATGACATGGCTGCCATTAGTTGGCGAATAGATGATCGGAGTAATATACATGAGAATGCCCATACCGATGTCCACCAGACGACTGAAATCATAGGCCACCACGGCAATCATCGACACCATAAGCCCCGCAGCCGTTGCCAAAAAGAAAAGTGGCAGCGCCACCAGAGGCAATAAGAGGACACCCCAACTGGGCACGACATGAAAGGCCAGCAATACGCAAATAATCATCGCAAAGCCAATTACGTAATTTGCCAATTGCGTGGCCAATTGCTTGAAAAGCAGGGCTTCGTGGGGGTAATTTACCTGCATCAGCAATCCACTCCCAGCCGACAACGTGGATGAGGCGGATCCAAAGAACCCAATGAATAGCGCCCACATGGACGTTCCGATGAGCACATAGGCAGGATAGGGTATCCCAACATCGCCAGGGTTCAATAGCCCGGTCATCTGCATGAATATCCATGACACAATTCCCAGTATCGGCGAGATAAACACCCATGCGAACCCGACAAAGGACTTCTTGTATCCAGCCAGAAAATCGCGCTTGAATAGTTGCCAGATCAGTTCTCGGGATTTCCAGACATTGTGCGACATAACCGCCCAGGTCTCGAAGAACCCAAGTTCGTGGCGCATGTTGGGACGGTAGATGGTGATGCGAGAGGAGGCTGAAGATGTGAGAGGTGAGGGGTGAGGGGTGAGGAGTGATTGGTTCATGGGGTCCCCCGAGAAGGAATTATTGGTTAATTGTTACGGAGGGAGGATGAGAGCAACAGAGCCCAACCACGCTACCGCTCCACGAATTATGCACCTGAAATCATGCGCGCATATCGTTCAATATGTTTTGAACAATAAGGTATTTATTGGGGTTTGTCAACTTATCAATGTCCTGAATATCCGCATTATCCACCAAATCCGCGATTGAGAACCAACACCGTTGCATAGATGTACAGGATGCTACATAACGTCGCTATGGTACCCGTCCAGAGAACATCTTTTCGTAGGTCCAGGAGTGGCGGATAGTCCTCGGGGAGGTACTTCTGGGCAATCACTGGTATGGCGTTCATCAAACCAAATAACAGAAAACAGGGGTAAACATAGGCACGACTTAGGAAATACGAGGACGTTGCAAAACCTGCCATGGCGACCAGACTAAGTCCTGATAGGCGTTTCAAATAGGCCTGACTCCCATTCCTGGGACGCGTAAACGCTACCCTTGTCCGCCAGCAACCAATAGTCCCTAAGGACAGCAAATTGAACCAGAACCAATACCCAAACAACCCCAGTTCCGCATAGCAGCATACAAAGGCGTTATGAGCCGCCCGATCTGTGCCAATAATGTCGGGGAACATATTGTATCCACCCCCAAACAGCATATTGATTGGACTACTCTTAAAATACCTATTGGCATACCCCCAAAAAACAACCCTCTCCCGCGCCGACATATCCAACATGGAAGACCCCAAAAAAGCACATGCCATCAAACCGACCACTAAACCAATGATTGCCACATAGGGCAACCACGTCGCGGGCAATCGCAAGAGAACCATGCATGCCACCATTGCCACCACCCCAACCAAGGTCCCTCTCGAATGAGTCGTCAATAACGCCTCAGAAACCAACCACACGACCGCACAAGCCGACATGACCGTTATGGGATTCATACGCCTTGGAATGGCAAATACAAACGGAATCGCCAATCCTAAAAACTGCCCCAGATCATTCGGGTCCCCGAAGATACCATAAAACTGGGTTTGCGTGATGAGTTTTCCGGTTTGTCCGTTAAACCAAACCAGCGGCCCGCCCTCGCCAAACCCCACACCGGTTTTGTATTGGATTACGGCGTGAAACGACATTACGACTGCCGCAAGTACAAACGTCACAACCACCATCCGTGTGCGGTTGATGTTATCCAGGACCACCAACAGTAACACCAAGAGAAGGGATATCTTGAAGGTTTCTTGATAGGTATTGAGCAGGCCTTGAAAGTAGGTATGCGCCACATGGGACATGATGGTGGCGAACCACAATCCCACCGATAACATGATAGCCGGCGTTTTCGGGATTTTGGCGGACCCTTGATTGATCTCTATTACCAAACCGAGGAGGGCCACATAAACGATTCCTTGCAGAACCGGCCATCCATACATCCACGGTATCAACCATTCCTGGGGACGCCAGAACACCAGCCATATGAAGATAAGGGTGAGGGGGAAGGTCATTTTCGCACCCCAGGGGTGCGAAAATGGGTTGCTGGTTGTCGGTTGTTGGGTGTTGAGGAGAGAAGAGCGTGATCAGACTCGATCCATGTCAACCCGGTAACCTGACAACTCATCATCTGCATTTCTTCTTGCTTGGCCATGGTGAAGAGTGATGAGTGAAGGGTGATGGGTGATGAGTAAAGAGTGATGGGTGAAGAGTGATGGGTGATCAGTATAGTTGGACGCGGGCACTGGTCTGCCCCACACAGGGGTCGCCTCCATTTGACACCCCTGCGGCAACGGCGGCATCTTTGATTGTGAGTAACTACTCAGGTATTCAGGAGTCAGAATTCAGAATGGCCTGCGTATATCGTCACTCCCGCGCCTCATGGATGCTCTTTGACAAAT
>Ga0194063_10000291_pt1 | contig 37529 bp, 28 predicted proteins | sample SepL3720m_MetaG_FD_155459 | JGI IMG/M metagenome (GOLD analysis project Ga0194063, IMG submission 155459) | Anoxic zone freshwater microbial communities from boreal shield lake in IISD Experimental Lakes Area, Ontario, Canada - Sep2016-L373-20m | ecosystem: Environmental > Aquatic > Freshwater...
CGCAGTTGTGGATGTGGCGAAAGTTTTGCAGTTTAATTTGATTGTATAAATGAAAGACCGGATGTGAGAGCATCCGGTCTTTTTTATGCGTTCCATTAATCATTCATTGTAGGTGGCGGAGGCGGTAATTTGCCATATTTATTTTCATAGGCTTTTTCGTTGGCAAGCCATTCCTCAATGGGAATTATTCTTTTGAAAGATTTCTTTTTTACAATTACTTGTGTTTTTTCTAGAGAAGAACTTACACTAATGGCATATCCTTTATTGTTCAATGCAGGCGTTGGTGCTTTTGGCTCTTTTGTGTCCTTTACAATTTTGGGTGGAGTAAATTGTACTGCTTCAATAGTGGGCGGAATAGGTGCTTGTGGAGGAGCAGGCGGTACTGGTGGGGGAGGTGGCGGACTGGGCTTCGTTGTTTGAGCCATGCTTGCAATGTGAAATAAGCAGGCTAATACAATTACTATCAATTTTTTCATTTGTGGGGTTGGTTTAATTGTAAAAATTATAGATTTAATCAATGAGTAGTCAGCACTAAGATTCAATGATAACCCTATTCCATAAAAAATCCCCCGTTAACCGGGGGATTCGAGCAGTTGGTTTTGGGTAAACAACTTATTGCTTGCTAAACTTTTGAACAAATTTTGTCTTTCGCAAAGAAGCCTTAAATAATCAACCCTTTCTTAAAATCCTATATTAATGGTAAGGGACTAATAGCGTTGTCAGTTGTTTAACAACCCGTCCGTACTCAATGACAATACAGCTTCTCCTTTTGCTGCATTGAATCTAAAAATTTATTCCTGGTGCTGCCTAGTGAGACTGTAGAATAAATAGTATATTAATAATACTAATATGATATAAATTGAAAATCAATGAATAACAACATTAAAAATGATTTTCTATAAGATAAAAACTCAGAAAAAAAATATTTTATTTGGCATCGAGGCAGTAAGCATAGTCAAAGTCAAGGGTTTGTTATTAGAATTGACCTGAGTGAATTAAATCTATCTTAAAATGATATTACTAAACATTAGTTAGGGGCTAAATTGTAAATTGCAGCAATTTCAATCACATGTGGAGTATTTGTAAAAAAGAATTAGGACAGTTTTTCAGCAACCTTACTGGCTATATTGCCATAATCCTTTTTTTATTGGTCAACGGTCTCTTTTTATTTGTATTAAGTGACAGCAGTATTTTTGAATATGGCTATGCCAGTTTAGATAAGTTTTTTGAATTGGCTCCCTGGGTTTTGCTTTTTTTAGTTCCTGCCATTACCATGCGCTCCTTGTCGGATGAATTTAAGACCGGCAGCTTTGAAACTTTAAAAACGCGCCCCTTGAGCAGTTGGCAGATTGTTATAGGAAAATATGCCAGCATCTTGATTGTATTACTGGTAGTGATTTTGCCCACCTTATTATATGTAATAACTATCAAAACCTTGAGTACACAGGGCGGTATTGATACAGGAGGGATTGCTGGCAGTTATATTGGTTTATTTTTCTTGGCTGCTGTATTTGCGGCTATTGGTTTGTGTTGTAGTAGCTTTACTGCCAACGCAGTAGTGGCTTTCTTAATCAGCGTCTTTGCCTGCCTGTTACTTTATTTTGGATTTAATGCGCTTAGTAAACTTCCCATTTTTGAAAATGGGCCAGATTATTACATTGAAATGTTGGGTATTGATTTTCATTATCGAAGCATGAGCAGAGGGGTATTAGATAGTAGGGATTTGATTTATTTTCTTAGTATCATCTTCCTTTTTCTGCTATCGACAGTAAAAAATTTGCATAAAAAATAATTTTAAAAGCAGGCGCTCGCTGCCCGGTAAAACATGAAAAAAATAATAAATACTATTTGGCTGACAAAATTTTGGCTTCCTATCATTATTATTTTCCTTTTGTTGATCAACTGGTTGGCTGCTACCTTCCATACGCGCATTGATTTCACCAACGAAAAAAGATTTACGCTCTCTGCAGCTACTAAAAAATTAATCGGCGAACTGGATGTGCCTGTTCGCATTGATGTTTTTTTAAAAGGTTCCTTTCCAAGCGGATTCAAAAAATTGTCGAATAGTGCAGCAGAAATATTGCAGGAGTTTAAAGAAATAGCCGGCAATAAAATTCAATATAATTTTATTGGTCCCGAAGATTTGGTACCAAACACCAATACCACTTGGGGCGACACTTTGATTGCAATGGGACTAGCGCCCATCAATATTAAAGCTCAAATCAAATCAGGTGAGCAACAGCAATATGCATTTCCAGCAGCCATTGTGCACTATAAAGAAAATGAAATACCCGTTTTGTTGTTTGAGAAAAAAGGGATTACTGATAAAAATGTAACAGGTTCTATTACTTATAGTGAACTTAATTCTGCTGAAGCCTTGTTGGAATACAAGTTTGCAGACGCCATCAGTAAATTGTCGCAAGTACTAAGACCCATGATTGCTTATTCTATTGGCAATGGGGAGCCTGGGGATGCAAGGTCTTTTGATTTGGCTCAGGATGTATTGCTAAAAGACTATGATTTACGCACCATCAATTTGAACAAACAACTCTGTAATGCGGATACCTTTAAATTATTGATGATTGTAAAGCCTATCAAGTCATTTACTGAGGAGGAAAAATTGAAGATCGATCAATTTGTAATGCGGGGTGGAAAATTATTAATGTTCGTTGACAAATTAGAAGCTGAATTGGATAGCCTTCAAAGCATGAGCAACCAGGTAGTGGCTTATGACCGCAATCTTGAAATCAATGACCTGCTTTTTAAATATGGCGTTAGAATTAACAGTGATTTAGTAATGGATTTGCAATGCGATTTTCTCCCTTTTGTTACCAATGGAAGCGATCAAATGGAATATTTGCATTGGAATTATTTTCCGTTATTTGAAAGCAAATCCAATCATGTCATTAATAAAAATCTCTCACTTGTTTCTAGTCAGTTCGTCAATTCAATTGATACAGTTGAAGCCGAGGGCATCAAAAAAACTATCCTACTCAGCTCTTCCCCCAATGCCAGAACTATTGCAACACCCGCTTTGATCAGTGGCAATGAAAACGTCAATAGTCCGGAAGATGCTAAATTTAAAAAAGCCAATATCCCCGTAGCCGTTTTGTTAGAGGGGAAATTTCAATCTTTATTTTCCAACCGGCTTTCACAAGCCATGATCGATACCTTGGCTCAATACGGAACCGTGTTTCAGCCGGATTGTTTTGCCAATAATAAAATCATCGTGGTGGCTGATGGAGATATGGTATTGAATAGTGTTGGTAAAGACGGCCCCTTGCCGATGGGGGTCAATCGATATACTGCTGGCACGCAATATGCTTATCAGTTTGCCAATAAAGATTTTCTGAAAAACTGTTTAGATTATTTAATTAATCCCAGCGGACTTGCGGATGCGAAGTCAAAGGATTATAGCTTGCGTATGCTGGATACAAAAAAAGTAAATGCGCAAAAAGGATTTTGGCAATTAATCAATATAGCTATTCCTATAATTTTGGTGATGTTATTGGCTATCCTATTTCAATTTGTTCGGAAAAGAAAATATACGGTGGCTTAATAATAAGGCCGTCTTGTTAAATAATTATATGGATACTACGAAACTTATTTATCTTGTTTTTAGCAGCGTAATTGTACTTGCGTTGGTATTTGATTTGGGTTTACTGAGTAAGAAAAATGCGGTCGTAAGTTTAAAGACGGCCATGATACAAACATTGTTTTGGGTCTTATTGTCTTTTGCATTTTGCGGCTATTTATTATATGAGAATGTAGATGGCAAGGGCAAACAAGATGCCCTCTCTTATCTATCGGCTTATTTGCTTGAATGGAGTCTTTCTATTGATAATATTTTTGTCTTTATTATCATCTTCGCTTTTTTCAAAATAAAGGAGAATAATTATGGCCGCGTATTACTATTGGGGATTTTAATGGCCATTGTATTCAGAATTATTTTTATTGCCTTAGGAAGTGAATTGGTGGCTAGGTTTGACTGGATTATGTACCTTTTTGGTGCTTTTCTAGTGTACACTGGGATAAAATTATTTATACAGGGCGAGGAGGAGGAGTTTAATCCAGCCGATAATTGGGCAATGAAATTTATGCGCAAATTTATGCGTACCACAGACGAAGAGCCGCATGGAAAATTTATCATTTATAAATATCGGAAAGCCTATTTCACTAAGTTGAGTATGGTGGTGGTGATGTTGGGTTTAATAGATATTGTATTTGCTTTGGACTCGATACCTGCTGTATTTTCTATCATTCCTGACCCTTCTAAAAAACTATTGATTTACTCTTCCAATATTTTTGCAGTATTGGGTCTTAGAAGTTTGTTTTTTTTACTGCGTGGAGCAGCTAGTAAGTTCGATTTTTTACAGCAAGGTATTGCGGTGGTATTGGTCTTCATTGGTATTAAAATGTTGGTCGCATATTGGATACACGTTCCAGTATGGATATCTCTCTTGCTCATTATATTTTGCATTAGTGCCTCTATAGTGTATTCAATTTATCATAAACGAAAAGGCGTTCCAAAAGATATTCCACTGTAAAGTGCTGTTAATAGTAGGATAGATATCATACTTAAAATCATTCATTTTGTATACCATTTCCGACATAGCAAAAATTGTATCCGGCAACATGGTTTGTACACAGGATGCCAATGCCCGTGTTGAGTATTTACTCACGGATAGTCGTCGATTGATTTTCCCCGATCTTACTTTATTCTTTGCCCTACCGGGTTTGCATCGTTCGGGAAATAGTTTTATAGGAGCTTTGATGCAACAAACTGTTTGCAATTTTGTGGTAGATGAAACTTTTTCATTGAATGAGCTTCCTTCTACTGCTGCCAATATCATAAAGGTAAAAGATGTATTGCAGGCCCTGCAACAATTAGCAGCGCATCATCGACAACAGTTTCGTTATCCTGTAATTGGCATTACTGGTAGTAATGGAAAAACGGTGGTTAAAGAATGGCTTTATCAGTTATTAAATCCTTCTTTTCAAATAATAAGAAGTCCTAGAAGTTATAATTCCCAAGTAGGCGTTCCTTTGAGTGTATGGCAGATGGGTCCTACACATGAATTGGCGATATTTGAAGCCGGCATTTCTCAGGCTGGAGAGATGCAGCATTTGCAAGAAATTATTCAACCAAGTATCGGAATATTTACCAATATTGGAGAAGCACATCAATTGGGATTTGCCGACCGTGCCGAAAAAATCAAGGAAAAATTAAAACTTTTTTCAAACGCTTCTATTATAGTTTATTGTGCCGATCAATTGGATGTTCATACTGCTGTTCAAGCACTGTATCCTTCGATTGACGCGCTCACCTGGAGCAGAAATGGGAGCGGGGTATTGAATATAAATGCTGTTTCAACAGAGGGGAATAATTCGTCTATTCGTGCAAGTTACAAATCTGAGGATATTGGAATGGTGATCCCATTTACTGATGAGGCATCTATCGAGAATGCTATTCATGTTTGGGTAATCATGTTGTATTTGGGTATTCCTTACTTGGTAATTGAAGAAAGGATTAGGCATTTAAAACCGGTTGCAATGCGATTGGAATTAAAACAAGGCAATCATGCTTGTTCGGTGATTAATGATAGTTATAGTACAGATATTACTTCATTGTCCATTGCGCTGGATTTTTTACAGCAACAACAACAACATCCCAAGCGTACCGTTATATTAAGTGATATTCCACAAAGTGGTAAGCCTTCCCTTCAATTGTATCAGGAAGTAGCCAGTATTTTGTTGCAAAAAAAGGTGGATAGAATCATTGGGGTTGGCAATGAAATTACTACTTATGCAGCCTGCTTTTCTGGCATAAAGGAAAAGAGTTTTTTCAGTACAACCAGCGAATTGCGGCAACAGTTTTCTGGCATTCCTTTTTACAACGAGACTATTTTATTAAAGGGGGCCAGGGTTTTTGAATTTGAACAAATTAGTCATCTGCTAGAACAGAAATTGCATCAAACCGTACTGGAAATTAATCTCCATGCAATATCACATAATTTAAAAGTATATCAACAAGCGTTACAACCGGGCGTGAAGTTAATGGCCATGGTTAAAGCCTTTAGTTATGGTAGTGGTAGTTTTGAGATTGCCAACCTATTGCAGTTTTTAAAAGTAGATTACTTGGCAGTGGCTTATGCCGATGAAGGAGTTGAGTTGCGCAAAGCAGGCATTCATTTGCCCATCATGGTAATGAATACCGAACCCCAGAGTTTTGATTTATTGGTACAATATCAGCTAGAACCTGAATTGTATTCCTTTAGTATACTGCAGTTATTTGAAAATTATTTACGAGAAATGGGGTTGCAGCATTTTCCAGTGCACATTAAATTAGATACGGGTATGCGGCGGTTAGGTTTTGAAATGAATGATATTAATTCACTGGCTACCATACTATCGAATCAAGTTTATTTCAAAGTTCAATCTGTCTTTTCTCATTTAGTAGCTAGCGACAATGCCTCGCAGGATGCATTTACATTATTGCAAGCCGAATATTTTAAAAATGCATGTTCGGTATTTAAGCAGGCGCTTAAATATCCATTTCTACAACATATTGCCAATACGTCAGCGGTACACCGGCATCCAGATTTGCAATTCAATATGGTTCGATTGGGAATTGGATTGTATGGTGTTGATTCAGCTGTTCATTTTCAAGCCAAGCTTAAAAATGTGAGTACTTTAAAAACAACTATTGCACAAATTAAAAAAGTAACAGCAGGCGACACAGTAGGATATAACAGAGCAGGTAAGGTTAATACGGACACCACTATTGCTACAGTTAGAATTGGTTATGCCGATGGATACCCAAGAAACCAAGGCAATGGAAAAGGTGCTATGCTAGTCAAGGGGCATTTTGCACCTGTAATGGGGGCCGTTTGCATGGATATGACGATGTTGAATATTACTGGAATTGATGCAAAGGAAGGTGATGAAGTAATTGTATTTGGGGCAGATTTACCTGTTACTGATCTGGCTGAAAAGGCTGGTACCATTCCTTATGAAATTTTAACCGGAATTTCTCAGCGAGTAAATCGTATGTACTATGAAGAATAAGGGTATTCTTAAGCGGTTTAATGATTCTATTCTTATGTTAAAAAAATAGCTGCACTCAGTCCAATAGGTATTCCCAACTCCAAAACTCCCTTATCTTTGTTCTATATGAAAAAGAGATATGTGGCAATGATTATTGCCTTATTGGTTATTGCAGACCAAGCTTTAAAAATTTACATTAAGACGCATTTTGAACTTAATACACACCAAAATGTTATCGGCAGTGGTTTTCAATTGTATTTCGTAGAAAATCCCGGGATGGCTTATGGGTGGAAGTTTGGAGGCAATTTTGGTAAAATTGCACTGACCGTATTTAGGCTTTTTGCAGTCATATTTGGCACTTGGTACCTAGGCAGATTAATTAACCAAAAATATCACAAAGGCTTTATTTTTTGTGCAGCGCTTATCTATGCGGGTGCTTTGGGAAACTTAATAGACTCTGCCTTTTACGGGATGATTTTTGACAAAGGAATGATTTATAATGAAGCCTTAAAGGATTATGATTTTTATACGGGGTTAGCACATTACTCAAAAACAGGGTATGCTTCCTTCCTTCATGGAAATGTGGTAGACATGCTTTATTTTCCTGTAATACATGGTACATTCCCCAAGTGGCTTCCATTTTGGGGGGGAGAACATTTTGAGTTTTTCCGTCCTATATTCAATATTGCCGATGCTGCCATAAGTACTGGCGTTATCACCATCTTGGTATTTCAAAAAAAATTCTTCAGGCAGCACAAGACAAACGAAAACCATCCTGTAGTGGAAACGGGTGCCGTTGTAAATGATGATGTACAAATTTCTTGATTAATTTTATTCTCAACTAATATTTTCATGCTATGAAGTTTTTCAAAGTAATGGTATTTGGAATCTTGTTGGTTGCTGGTTTTTTTTCCTGTCAGAAAGAGTTAAAATTTGATGGAGGCTCTGTGGGTGCATTTAAGAAAGATGCTAACGGCAACTGTCTCCCTATAATAGTAAATGGAATTTTCAAAGCAGATACTACCCTCGCCACCAATGTGAATTATGTGGATGTGGAATTGATTGCAACGATTGCTGGTTCTTTTCAAATTAGTTCAGATACTGTAAATGGTTATTCTTTTTATAAAGCAGGGAATCTTGGCACAGGATCTAATATTGTAAGGTTGTATGCGAAAGGCAAGCCACTAGTTGCCGGCAATGATATGTTTACCATTCGATACGGCAATAGTACTTGTCGATTTACTGTAACTGTAGTTGGTACTGGCACCACTGCTGCAGTGTATACATTAAATACTGGGCTTGGAGGTACTTGTTCTGGTGCAGTAGTAAATGGCACTTATACTCAGGGTGTAGCATTGACAGCAGCCAATAGTGTGACCTTGCAAGTAAATGTTACTCAAATAGGCACTTATACCATGGGTGCTGCAAGCGTTAATGGAATGATATTCTCTGCTGCTGGTGTTTTTACAACAACTGGTCTTCAAGCTGTTACTTTGTCTGCAAATGGACTTCCTTTAGTAGCAGGAATATTTAATGCTACTGCTTCCAATATTACAAGCTCCTGTACATTTAGTATTACTGTACTTCCTCCTGCTTCCGGTGCAGCAATCTATACATTGAATGGGGCACCTGGTTCTTGTACTGGGTTTACTCAAAACGGCACCTATACTGTTGGAACGGCCTTGAATTTATCCAATACCATGACCTTGAATGTAACAGTGGCTACGATTGGCACCTATAGTATCAGTAGTACCAATGTTAATGGAATCAGTTTTGCGGCCAATGGCAATTTTACTGTTATAGGCCCTCAAATCGTTACTTTACAAGGTTCAGGAACCCCATTGGCTGCTGGTAATTTTAATTTTACTGCAACTGCAGGATTGAGTAACTGTATCTTTTCTGTCGTTTGTGTTAATGCAGCTCCTGTAGTGAACATCGATTATATACCTGAAACAGCAGGCACTAATTTTTCAATCAAATTATTAGGAGGCACAGCTGCCGATACTTTTTACTATAAAGTGAGTCCCAATACCATTGTAAAGGGCACTAATACCTATCGAATATTCGTACAATTATTAAATGGGGCACCGGTAGACTCTATGTTTAACCGTAAGAATGCAGGCTTGTATTATCGTTATTACAAATACAGTTATGGCTACGATAGTCCATTAAATATGGACGCATTGTTATTGGATTCTAATCTGAGTATTAATGCCACCTGGTCAACCAATATAGTTGGAAATACCATTGGGGGAATGCCTGCTACTGGTGCTATTGCAGGGAAGATATTAGATAAGGGGGCAACCGCAGTGATTGCAGGTAATACCTATACTAATGTGATAAAAGTACTATACACTTTCAGTTATAATGTAGGTGCTGGTGCAGTTGATTATTATCAGGAAGAATTTTGGTATGCAAAGGGCAAGGGGGTGATTTATGAAAAGGACAATGATATTCCTGTAAGTTTTACAGATATTTATGAAACCACTCGTATAGAGGTTTTATAATTAAAATGTATCCTTTATTGTGCCGAATACTAAAAGCTGGCTTGTTTTTTGAAGAAATGGAGCAGCAGCTTTTATACAATAAGTAGCTTATAAAGCTGGCTATAAATTGGAATAAAATTAGAAAAAAGCAGAACTTTACTTAATACACAAGTATTGATCATAAAATCACACGAATGAAAAAAATACTTTCTTTTATTATAGTTGTAACCGTTTTTGGAATGGTTGGTTGCGAAAAGGAATACAGTGTAGAAGATGGCGGCAATTCCAATGACCCGAATATTATTGGTGCTGATTGTAGAATTTCCAAAATCGTTTTTACAGATTCCAGTAGTGGAACGGCAAAAGGATCCATTGCTGCTATTATCAATAGTTCCGATAAAGTAACAGACGTTACAAAATTTGATAGCCTTACTGCTACTATTGATTACAATTCAGTTCCTGTATTTATGGGGGATAGCCTTTATATTAATCCAGATGAATTTTATATTTTGGATGCAGTAACAAAAAGAGTTAAATCATTTCAGGGTTTAATTGATCCAAGCAATCCTTTTTCACCAAAATTTAATGCAAGCTATTCCTATGATGCGGCTGGTAATTTGGTTGGTAAAATTTATGCAGCACCTTTGATTAATTTTGGTATTCCTTACCTAGCAGTCGGGTATACCTATACCGCTGGTAATATTACGGGCATGTCAGAAATTGATTTGACAACCGGTGATTTAAATTCAGATGCCGTTATCAGTTATTACCCCAGCATGGCCCCTAAAAATTTCTGGTATCTTTTTCCCGATGAAGATACGTATGCACCGTATAGTCAGTTTCTTAACTTTGGAAACAGGCCAACCAATGCTGTACAACAATTAAAATTGAGGTATTATAATCCCGGAAATAGTGTAAGGGATTCTGCCATTTCTAATTTCAGAAGTTACACCAAAAGTATTGATAATTATATTACTAGTGTAGTCATGACCGGTAGTAATCAAGCTTGTATTCCTGCTTTAACAGGGAAACTGAAATTTAGCTACAAATGTAAATAAACGCCCTTTTTAGCTTTTTTGTACTTCCATACTGTAAATTAAATTTACCATACAGCATACTCGCTAATACTGGTGATTATCAGCACATAGTGAAAAACATTTCAGTAGCAGGAACTTGTTTAAGTGAGGTTTACTGCAAATAAATCGACTCCATTCAACAAATATCCCTATCTTCACGCTGTGATTATAGCTCAATGAGCTGACCGTTTTTTAGATAGATTCAATTTTTTACTTCTCCACGTATTAGTTTTCTCTTCTTAAAAGTTAGTCTTTAGTTACCATCACAGGTATTTTATTTTTTTTAAATTCTTAATTTTTAAGATTATGAACATTTACGTTTCAAATTTAAGTTTCAACACAAATGATGCTGAACTTAACGAACTTTTTTCTGCCTTTGGCACAGTGTCTTCTGCAAAAGTGATTACCGACAAAGAATCAGGCCGCTCACGTGGTTTTGGATTTGTTGAAATGGCTTCTGAAGATGAAGGAAAAGCAGCAATGCTTGGATTGAACAACAAAGAAGTAGAAGGAAGAGCCATGTCTGTTTCTGTAGCAAGAGAAAGAGAAGAAAGAAGCAGCGGCGGTAGCCGTGGCGGATATTCTAACAACCGCGGTGGCGGTGGTGGAAACAGATGGTAATTTCCAACTGAAATAAATAAAAGGGGAAATCTGAAAAGGTTTCCCTTTTTTTATATCAATGCCTCAACTACTGCTTGCATGGAATATCATAAGTTTGTAATCAATTTTTACGATTACCAGTTGCTTATTTCTTCATAAATAATTAAATACAAGATAACGCATGAAGCCATTTGCCATTGCTGAAATTAAACCTGCATTACAGTCTCTTCCCATCAAACAATTGAAAGAGCTTTGTTTGCAATTGGCTAAATACAAAGTCGACAATAAAGAATACCTAGGATTTTTGCTTTTTGAATCAAATGATATACCTGGCTTTGTTGAGAAGGTAAAAATGAATATCGATGAACAATTTGAAGAATTACCCAAAGCCAATTGGTACCTCACCAAAAAATCATTGCGAAAAATCCTTAGAGGAATTACTAAATACAGCCGCTATACTGGCCCGGGTGAACCTGCTATTGAAATGCTGATGCATTTTTGCAAACAGTTGAATCAATCGGGTATGCCTTTTAGAGAGCAGCCAGCATTTGTAAAGATATATGAGCAGCAATTGAAGAAAATTAATACACAAATTGCAAGCCTGCACGAAGACTTACAATTTGATTATCATAAACAATTGCGTCAATTATAAATAATTGAAATTATTCCTCTATAACTTTCATGCATAAACGAAAGCCGAGGTCTACTGCAGGACCTTCGTATTTTCTTATACTGCTGATTCTGATATTATAAGCAGGATCTAGAAATCCTCCTCCGCTGGCCAATCCTTTCTCCTGCAACATTTCAGCTACATTGCCACAGATATTGTATAATCCAAAATCATTCGGAAAGAAGGCTTTTATATTAGTAGTGGCGACTGAAATAGTTTGATCAGAAGGAGGTAATTCAATGTGTTTTTTTTGAATGGAATCGTATTCAAATCTTGTATGAGTAAAATTAGCAAGCCATTGCTTTCGGTTGTTTTGAACAAATCCCGTTCCCCAGGTATACATTTTCGTGCTATCTCCCTTGTTGGCAGCAAATTGCCAATCTGCTTTTTTTGGCAATTGAAATTGTATTTTTTTGAATTTTCTATTGGGATTTTGATTGTACTGATTGGTTAGCCATTGGCAAAAAGCGTTGGCCGCTTCATAACTAATGCCAACAACCGGATATTCATTATAAGCAGCATGTTGAAAATAATGCATTTTAAAAGGCTCTCCGTACGAAAGTGATTTATTCCAAACATTGCTATCGGGTAGCAGTAATTCGTACTGATCAGTTGAAAATGTATTTCTTGCCTCAGTAATAAAAGATCGGTATAGCTCATTACTCAGCTCATATTTACTCATATACAAGCCTGGCAATATATTTTTAAAATTGGATTTTAAAAAATGATCATCGGCTTTAAAAACTGGCTGGGCAAATGAGTGCAATTGTACCAACAATAAAAAAGCAGTAAGAAATTTATTCATGACTGATTTGTTTTTATAAAAGTAAATCATATCCATTTCTTACTGCCTAATAAAACGTTAATATATTAAATGTTCCCTACCATTTCTTCTGGCTTAACCCATTGGTCAAATTCCTCAGGACTTAGGTAGCCTAATTTTACTGCCATTTCTTTCAATGTACTGCCTTCTTTATGGGCTTTTTGTGCAATTTCAGCGGCTTTGTAATAGCCAATCTTAGTATTCAATGCCGTTACCAGCATGAGACTATTATTGACATGTTTTTTTATATTTTCCTCAATAGGAGCTAAGCCAATAGCACATTTATCATTGAAACTCACACAGCCATCTCCAATGAGTCGGGCACTGTGTAAGAAATTATAGATCATTACAGGTTTAAAAACATTCAATTCGAAATGTCCATTGCTTCCACCAATGCCAATGGTCACATCATTGCCCATTACTTGCGCTGCAATCATAGTGAGGGCTTCGCATTGTGTAGGATTTACTTTGCCTGGCATAATGGAGGAGCCTGGTTCATTATCAGGTATGAAAATTTCGCCAATACCACTTCTGGGTCCACTGCTTAACATGCGAATATCATTGGCTATTTTCATAAGGCTAACCGCCACGGTTTTTAATGCGCCGTGCGCTTCCACTATAGCATCGTGTGCAGCCAGTGCTTCAAATTTATTTTCAGCTGTGATTAAAGGCAAGCTAGTTAAATTGGCAATGTGCTTGGCTACATTTACCGCATAATCAGGGGGCGTATTAATGCCCGTTCCAACCGCTGTGCCACCTAACGCCAATTCACTCAAATGCGATAAACTATTTCTAATGGCTTTTAATCCATGTGTTAATTGTGACACATATCCACTGAATTCCTGGCCAACCGTCAAAGGGGTAGCATCCATGAAATGAGTACGACCAATTTTTACAACATGCATAAATTCTTTACTCTTGGCAGCGAGGGTATCCCTGAGTTTTTCAATGCCGGGAATAGTAGTTTCTACTAATATTTTGTACGCTGCAATATGCATGGCTGTTGGAAACGTATCATTGCTACTCTGACTTTTATTCACATCGTCATTGGGGTGTAAAAATTTTTCTTTATCTGCTAATTGACCACCTTGTATTACATGCCCTCTATAGGCTACCACTTCATTTACATTCATATTGCTTTGGGTACCGCTGCCGGTTTGCCATACCACCAACGGAAAATAATCGTTCAATTTTCCTTCGAGAATTTCATCGCATACTTTTCCAATTAAATCGGATTTTTCTTTCGATAAAACGCCCGCATCCAGGTTAGTGAGCGCAGCCGCTTTTTTTAAATAAGCAAATGCCTGTATGATTTCTTTGGGCATTCGATTGATGTCTTGTGCTATTTTAAAATTATCAATACTGCGTTGTGTTTGTGCACCATAGTAAGCAGTGATGGGAACTTTTACTTCACCCATGGTGTCTTTTTCAATTCTGTATTCCATAAAATATATATTTTTTTTGCATTGCAAAATTACGCCAAAAGGCCAAGAGTTTGCGAGCATATTCTTATATTTAACTTCCATCTCAACGATCATTATATGAAACCCATCAAATCAATCATTTTCCTCCTTTTTTTAAGTCTATACAGCACAGCTCAGGTTAAAATTGCCTGTATAGGTAATTCTATTACATCAGGTGGAGGGCCGAACCGACTGGTATCTACCTATCCTTATTTTCTTGACAACCTTTTGGGAAAGGGATATGAGGTAACGAATTTTGGCGTGAGTGGTCGTACGCTCTTGAGCAAGGGCAATTACCCCTTTATCAATGAACCCGAATACCAAGCTGCACTTGCGTATTTACCCGATGTGGTTACCATAAAACTAGGTACCAACGATAGCAAACCCTTCAACTGGATATATAAAGCAGATTTTGAAAAAGATTACCAATCGATGATTGATGCCTTTCGACAATTGCCCTCCAAGCCAAGAATTATATTGCTTTCTCCAGTAACCGTTTTTAATAATAAAATAGCTGGCATCGATTCTTTGATTATAAAAAATGAAATATTTCCTTTGGTGCAATCCCTCGCAAAAAAAAATGAATTAGATTTTGTGGACTTGTGGACGCCAACTTCCACTCGTCGAGGGTATTTTAATGATGGAGTACATCCTACTGTAGCAGGTGCTAAATACATGGCTCAACTATTATTTGATTATTTAAAAAACAATCCTGGAAAAGAATTTATTGGAATTCATCACGATGTGAGAGAGAAAATATCGATGGACAGGAATTGGAGATTTCATTTTGGTGATGCTGCAGATACTAAAAATGATTTCAATTATAATATCAATTACAATATTTCTAAAGCCGGTGCTGCCAAAGGTTGTATTGCTCCCGATTTCAATGATAGTAGTTGGCGACAATTGGATTTGCCCCATGATTGGGCAGTGGAACAGGATTTTGTAAATATTAAAAATGATGGATTACAGGATCATGGTTTTAAAGCAGTAGGAGGTTTGTTTCCACAGACAAGCATTGGTTGGTACAGAAAGAATTTCTTCCTTGATCCTAAAGACTCCGGGAATAAATTTGCTATACAATTTGATGGTGTTTTCAGGAATTGTAAAGTCTATTTAAATGGACATTACCTAGGGAATAATGAAAGCGGCTATAGTGAATTTAATTTGGATATTACCGATTACCTGAGTTTTCAATCAAAGAATACATTGGTAGTAAGGGTTGATGCTTCTCAATACGAAGGTTGGTTTTATGAAGGTGCTGGTATTTATCGACATGTATGGCTAGAGAAATACAATCCATTGCATATTGCTGAATTTGGAACATTTGTAAGTAGCACAATAAAAGATACTGTTGCTACCGTAGCTGTAGAGACGAAAATAATGAATAACACATCTGCTCGTAGTCGGGTAAATGTACAGTATTATATTGTTGATAAAGCTGGTAATACAATTACTGGAACTCAAGTAGAGGGTGTTGCTGTGCCGAATGGAGAAGTTAAAAAAATACAATACCAATTCAAGCTCAACCAAGCCCATCTTTGGGATATTGAAAATCCCTATTTATATAAACTGGTTACTTTGATTAAGCAATCTGATTTATTGTTAGATAGTACTTGCACTGTATTTGGCATTCGAAGTATCCTCATGGACCCCGTAAAAGGATTTTTCCTGAATGGAAAAGCTATTAAAATAAAAGGCACGAATAATCATCAGGATCATGCAGGCGTAGGATCGGCTATTCCAGATGCACTTCAATATTATCGTATTGGATTATTAAAGGAAATGGGCGTTAACGCCTATCGAACTTCGCATCACCCACCCACTTCTGAATTATTGCAGGCCTGCGATGAATTAGGCATGTTGGTGCTTGATGAAAATAGATTAATCGGTACTTCCTCAGAATACATGAGTCAATTTGAAAGGCTTATTGGCCGCGACCGAAATCACCCTTCTGTATTTCTTTGGAGTATTGGCAATGAAGAAGGTTGGATTCATGGAAATGATGTGGGTAGAAGATTGGCGCAAACGATGATACAAAAACAAAAAGAACTCGACCCCAGTCGTACGGCTACCTATGCAGCTGATAATGGCAACTATCGGTTAGGTATAAATGAAGTTATTCCAGTGCGTGGTTTCAATTACCGCATTACCGCTATGGATGATTATCATGCAGCCATGCCCAATCAACCTGTGCTAGGAACTGAAACAGGCAGCACGGTTTGTACTCGTGGCGTTTACGCAAAGGATACCCTATTGGGATACTTGCCCGATCATGATATAACCTATCCTTGGTGGGCTAGTACTGCAGAACAGTGGTGGAAACCAAATGCTGAAAAGGATTGGTTTATGGGTGGTTTTGTATGGACAGGGTTTGATTATAGGGGCGAACCCACTCCATTTGGATGGCCTTGTATCAATAGTCATTTTGGTATCATGGATGTTTGCGGATTTCCCAAAAACAATTACTACTACTATCAAAGCTGGTGGAGCAATAAAGATGTTTTGCAAATTAGTCCACATTGGAACTGGAAGGTTGGCGACAGTATTGATGTATGGGTTAACAGTAATGCAACTGAAGTAGAATTGAAGCTCAATGGAAAGTCGCTTGGCAAAAAAATAATGGAAAAAAATGGACACTTACAATGGAAAGTGAAATATGCGCCTGGTAAAATAGAAGCATTCGGAAAAAAAGATGGGAAAAAATTATATGCCAAAGTAGAAACGACGGGCGCTCCTTATTCAATTCAATTATCTGCAAGTAAAACGACTCTGTTAGCAGATGGCGAAGATATTGCAGTTGTTAATTTTACTGTACTGGATCAAAAAGGAAGAGAAGTTCCAGCTGCTATGCAACTAATTCAATTTAATGTAGAGGGGGTAGGTAAGATAATTGGAGTAGGTAATGGAGATCCGAGTAGCCATGAACCTGATAAATGTGCTGAGGGAAAATGGCAAAGACATTTATTCAATGGGAAAGCACAATTAATTGTACAATCTTTATTAAAGGAAGGGGATTGTACATTAATCGCAAGTTCTCCAGGTTTACAATCTGCTCAACTAAAATTGGAAGTGAAAGGAAATTCTTTAAAAAGATACACCATGGATTCTAAAAAATAGCTGTTCTATTCTAGAGAGTACTGTAGCGTATGCGTCGTTATTGATTGTATTATGCAATTAAATTGTATACCGATGCGAACGGATAATTCAGTACCGGTTCTTTAGCCACCAGATGCGAAATTATACACTTGTTCAATAGGGCATTTACACCTTGAACAAGGCCCTTCCAGCATTAAAATTCGTTTTTAATTTCTTCATATTATAGTTTTATCTTTAAAGCTAAAATCAGGTGCTCCATAATTGTTGCGTAATCAAACATGCTAAAGGAAATCATCATATCTATTCAATCCTGGTTACAGGCACACCGCTTTATAGTGAAACATAAGCTGTGGAAGTGGATTTTAATTCCTGGAATTATTTACGCAGTTTTGTTTTGGTTTGGGGTGATGCTTTTTTGGAGAAGTAGCGGGCAGTTTATCAATTACTCCCTAACCCATACTGGTTTTAAAACCTGGTTAGAAGGTATCAGTAACAATGCTTTTATTGGATTTTTAGTCGTTTTAATTCAGGTGGCTGTTCAAATAATACTTTTTTATTTTTATTATTCTTTATTTAAATACCTGTTTCTAATAATCGGTTCGCCTGTATTTGCTTACCTGAGTGAAAAGACACAGGCCATTATCGACAACAAAGATTACCCATTTAGTATAATGCAATTGCTTAGCGATATCGCTAGGGGCATTCGATTGGCATTGCGCAATGCACTGTGGCAAACCGTCTATTCTATTTGCATTTTGTTTATTTCATTTATTCCGGTAATAGGCTTGGCTACCGTCGTGCTTGCATTTTTTGTAGAATGTTATTATCTGGGATTCAGTATGCTTGATTATAGTTGTGAAAGAAATAAGCTTTCTGCTTCAGCCAGTATTCATTTTATTGGACGCCACAAAGGACTGGCCATTGGCAACGGAGCGGTTTTTTATATGGTGCACTTAATTCCTTTTGTTGGATGGGTATTAGCACCTGGCTATGCAGTTATTGCAGCTACCATTAGCATCAATACCATTAATCGTTGATATGAATCCTATCGTATATTTAGTACCTACTGTATTGGATGAAATGGCTACTCATACCATACCTGCCTATATCATCGATGCCATCAAGGACAGCAAAGTAATTTTTGCAGAAAATGAACGTACCGCCCGCCGGTTTATAAAAAGTATTTGTAAGGAGATTGTTATAGATGAATACGAGTGGTTCACCATACACAAAGCGGAGGAAGAACAACGCAATGCCTTTCAACAAAAAATTAAAGAAGGTAAAAATATTGCTATTATCAGTGAAGCAGGTTGCCCGGGTATTGCTGATCCTGGACAAATTTTAATTGCATTGGCACAGGAATTAAATGTTACGGTAAAGCCACTTGTAGGGCCTTCATCCATCTTATTGGCTTTAATGGCAAGTGGTATGAATGGGCAACAATTTGAATTTGTTGGTTACCTACCCATTGACAATACAGAAAGAATTAAAAAAATTAAGGAATTGGAAGCCTCTTCTCAAAAAAATAATTCAAGTAAAATATTTATTGAAACGCCCTATCGGAATAACCAATTGATTGAAACGATTTTAAAAACCTGTAAGGGCAATACAAAATTGTGCATAGCTGCTGAATTAACAGGTGCCAACGAATGGATAAAAACCAACAGTATCACAGCCTGGGGGAAAGAAAAAACCGACTTTCATAAAAAGCCGGTTATTTTTATTTTACAAGCGGTATAGCAATATCAATGTGCTACCTCTTCCATCTTGATGATTTTATCTACAATGAAAACACTGTAGCCCCTCCAAGGAATCGATCCTTTATATTCCTTGTAATGTAAATCAAAATATTTGCCACTGTTATTCATCAGCACATTGGCAATGCTATCATTGGACACCGAAAATTCAAATTCATACGATTGAATGGTACCCGGGGCACCAGCGCGAATACCTGATTGAATTAACTTCCCTTCATATGTTTTAAAGACATTGCCTTTTTTTACCACATAGTTTAATTGGCCAGATTTTACACCTTCTCCAAATACATAATAAAATTTCCACCAAAATGCAACACTGCCAAAAATCAAAACGAGCAATACAAGCCTGCCTAAAAATTTTCTGAAGCCATTACTCTTTTTAGGTAATGGTACTATTGTTTGGCTATTGTCTTCCATGCTATTTTTTTGCAATTTACTTATAAACCATATTTATCCACCAAATAGATTAATGCCGCCATATTCACTGCGCCCAGTAGTAACTCTCTTTTGCTAACAGCCTCAAAAGTATCCGTAGCAGCATGGTGCAGATCAAAATAGCGTTGGCTGTCAGGACTTAAGCCAGCCAGAACAGTGCCTAATTCTTTTAAGGGGCTAATATCGGATCCACCACCGCCCATATTTAATTCATAAACACCATAGGGTAAAAATAGATTTTTCCATTGCACTATTTTTTTCAATTGCTCTGCGGTGGCAGTAAATCCAAAAGCCCGTGGCGTAAATCCCCCGGCATCGCTTTCAAGGGCGAAAAGATGGGTTTCATTATTGGCTTTGGCCCAATCCAAATAAGCCTTACCGCCACGGCCACCATTCTCTTCATTCATATACATTACCGCGCGTATACTTCTACTGGGTTTAATATTTAGTGCTTTGAAAGCACGTAAGATTTCAATACTCTGCATACAGCCTGTTCCATCATCCTGGGCTCCTTCAGCCAAATCCCAACTATCTAAATGTCCGCCTACAGTAATGTATTCGTTAGGAAACTGGCTTCCTTTTATTTCCCCCACAACATTAAAAGACGGGGCATCTTCCAACATAGTGCTGGTATTTCTTAAAAAGACTTTTACTTTTTCGTGGGTAGTTAATTCAATGCTTAAACGATCGGCATCATTGGTGCTGATGGCAAAAGCCGGAATTTTTGGAAAGGAATCATTGTAAAGGGTAGTGCCTGTATGCGGGTAGTCGTCAGCGTTACTAGCCAATGATCTTACCAATACAGCGGCAGCTCCATATTTGGCTGCACGTGCAGGTCCTCTGGTTCTTATAGAACCTGTTTCCCCATAGCTACGAAAGGTTTGCACATTTGTTGGGTTCATCGGAATATTGTAAAACACTATTCTTCCCTTGATACTGTCGGCACCATATTTTTCCAATTCATCAAAGCTATTGATCTCCATAACTTCTGCAGTAAGTCCTTTTACCCCCGTTCCTTCGCTATTGCCTAGGGCACATAGTTTCAAGTCAAAGGCCTGGTTCTTTTCCAATAACACCCTTCCCTTTTCTTTTTCGCCTCTAACCCAATGCGGCACCATGCAGGGTTGTAGAAATACAGTATCTGCTCCTGCTTTTTTAAGCATGATAGCTGTAGCTTCCACTGCTTTCTGTGCTTGTGCACTTCCACTTAATCGGGGTCCGATTTCTTTACATAAGACCCTCAGATTATCGTAGGCCATACCATTTTTTAGTATTTCATCTGATAGTCTTTTAATATTAAAAGAATCTAGCATCTGTGCTTCTGTGCTGGTAATGATCAGCATTGTTGCAATAAGGGGGAGTATTATTTTTTTCATAATCTGTATTGAATAACAAACATAAGGATTTTTGAGGAAGAGGTGAGGGAGAGGTTGAGGAAGGGTTGAGAGAGATTGAGATTAAGGTTGAGATTAAGGTTGAGATTAAGATTAAGGTTGAGATTAAGGGGTTGAGAAAGGTTGAGAAAGGTTGAGAGGTTGAGGGTTTCCAAAATTGAAACTGGTTCAATTTGAACAACTAAAAACTAAAAACTCTTTACATCCACTAAATTCAGCTTCTAACACAACAACCCCTTAGAAGGCCAACTTCCAACTTCCAACCTCCAACCTCCAACCTCCCACTTCTCCAACTTCCAACAAAAGAATTACCTTGCATCACAATTTTATACTATGAATATTGCGATTGTTTGTTATCCTACATTTGGTGGTAGCGGAGTGTTGGCTACCGAGCTAGGTAAGGCATTGGCCGATAAGGGTCATAATATACATTTTATAACCTACCAGCAACCAGTTCGGCTGACTGGTTTCCACGCCAATTTGTTTTATCATGAAGTAAGGGTACCGACCTATCCACTTTTTGACTATCCACCTTACGAAACAGCACTTGCCAGTGCGATGGTGGATGTAATCAACAATAACAATGTTGAATTATTACATGTGCATTATGCTATTCCACATGCATCGGCTGCCTATATGGCCAAACAAATATTGGCCAAGCAAGGCAAACATATTCCCGTTATCACTACCTTGCATGGTACCGATATCACCTTGGTCGGAAAGGACAAAACCTATCGTCCAGTAGTTACATTTTCCATGAATGAGAGTGATGCATTGACTGCAGTTTCGGAAAATTTAAAAGCAGAGACCTATAGAAATTTCGAGATCGAAAAGGACATCCAGGTTATACATAATTTCGTAGACGTGTCCCGCTTCAATCGCAAACCTGTAGATGCCTTTAAAAAATTAATAGCACCTAATGGAGAAAGAATTATTGTACATGCTTCCAACTTCAGAAAAGTAAAGAGGGTGGATGATGTAATCAATGCTTTTTTATTAATAAATCAGCAAATACCTTCTAAATTATTATTGTTAGGGGATGGTCCAGAAAGACCATTTGCTGAAAGTATTTGTCGTGATTGTGTAGCGGCTGAAAATATCAAATTCTTAGGAAAGCAGGAACAGATGGAGGATATATTACCCATTGCAGATTTGTTTTTGTTAACCAGTGAGTATGAAAGTTTTGGTTTGGCTGCTCTAGAAGCTATGGCTGCAGAAGTTCCGGTTATTAGCACCAATGCTGGAGGTTTGCCTGAAATTATAATTGATGGTTATTGTGGATATATGAGTGCTGTAGGTGATATCAAGGATATGTGTAAGAATGCTGTGAAAATTTTAAAGGAAGATGAAGTACTCAAACAGTTTAAAGCCAATGCACTGGAGCAGGCAAGAAAATTTGATATTGTGAATATCGTTCCCGAGTATGAAGCATTATACAAGCGAATGATCTAATTCCCTTTTCTTCTCAGCCATTGTTCTGGATCAAAATTATTTTTTTCATTACTCATAATGAAATCAATAGATCCAACGCCTTCATCATTCGCCATTACCCTTCCAAGTACCTGACCGGTAGATACATGTTCCCCTTTTCTTACGGATACTGAACTAAGGTTACTATAAGTTGTAAAGTAACGACCATGTTGTAAAACCACTACTTGCATATTATCCATGGTGGCTACAGCCGATACCTCTCCTTCAAATACCGATTTTACTGTACTGCCAATTTCTGTACCAATGGTTAAACCAGGACTAGGGTATTTTGTACCACTCGGTAATTCTTGTAATCCAAAATGCATTAAAATATAACCCTTGTCAACTGGCCACGGTAAACCTCTATTTTCAAATCGGGTATTCAATGCAGCATTGTCGGCGTTCAACAATACACTTACATTGGTTACGGTTGGTTTTTTTATGGTAGGCGATTTAAGGGGTTTTGGACTGGTACCTACATTCGTAACCAGATTGGTAACGGGCTTAGGCATTCCTGCCAATCTTTTGATTTCGTCTTCTTTTGCTTTTGCAATGGCTGCTTTGGTGGCCCTGTCAATAGCAGCAGTAATCATGCTATTTAATTTTTTAACCTGTTTATTTTTGGCAGCAAACTGGTTGTCTAATTGTTTTCCTTTTTTCTTTAGTTCTGCAAGTATTCTATCTTTTTCTAATTTTTGTTTTTCCAATGCATTCATTTCTTTGCTCTTGTCTTCGAGCACTACCGTTTTCTTTTCTTTTACACCACTCAATTCCTCCATTCTCTTGCGCCTAAGTTCCTGTGTTCGTAAAATATTTTCTCCCTGCATTTGGCGATAATTCCGATAGCTTTTTAAATAGGAAATTCTTTTGATTGCGTCATTGAAACTCTTTGCAGAAAAAATAAAATTTATAAAATCATAGTTGCTTCTATTGCGATAAGCATATACCATGCTTTTGGCATATTCTTGTTTCAGTGTATCTAGTAAGCGATCATATTTATTAATGTCTCGCTGGATGGTATACATATTATTATCTAATAAATAAATATCCTTATTGATGTTATCAATAACACGATCCTGCAAAACCACTTTGTCGTTTGCTAGTTTCCATTCAGCATAAGTGCCCTTTGTTTTATTGGCATTTTCCTGCTTCAGCTTTTCAATTTGCTCCAATTCTTTTTTTAATTCATTGCGTTGCTTTTCCAACTCCTCTCTGGTAGGTTGTTGCGCTAGCAGAGAATTAGAAAGAAGTGCAAAAAAAACTATAATTAAAATTTGTTTGAGCATAAGCATCATTTTACCGGATTCGTCAAAAATACAATGGAAATGTAAAACGACAGCAGGTGAATAACCCACCATTGTGTATAATTACAAGGAATAACGATTAATTCCGTTTATAATTTTTCGGAACATTAAAAGATATTGATAATTCTTTGTTAATCTCCCATTGTTTGTATTTCAATTGAATGTCCAGTTTGTTTTTTTCTGAAACGGATATTTCTCTAAAAGTAGAAAATAATAAGCCATCCTTGGTTTCGTAGTCACTATAAGTAATATCTGCAGTACGACTTCTACTGAGGTCCACATCATCCAATTTGCTGTGCATCATTAATTGGTTGTCGTTGGTAATAGTAAGGAGATGTTTGAAGTAGAAACCTACCATTGCCACCAATGTATTGTTTTCTGTTTTTTTAAAGGAAACGATATTGCTGTCAATAAAAACAGGGTTGCCCACTAAAAAATCTTGCATAGTATAAAAATCAAATGGAATTTCTGTAGTTTCTTGTAAGAAATCGATAGAGCGATATTGTACTTCCTTTTTATTCTTATTCATCAATATCACACTGTCTTTGGTAATAAGGATACGAAACACTTCTAAGTTAATGATGGTGGCAGTTATTGAAACTTTAATTGCACTGTCTTTGATGATATCTACTTTAGCAATTACATCAGGTTGTTTGCCTTTGCTATCTTCATAATCAATTTTTATTTTGGCACTAAAGGTTTTGAAATTAACATGGTGTTTATAAAAGGCTTCCATGGTTGTTTCAATATTTCTGATAGAATCTTCAATAGTTTGATTGGGGATTACAATGGCTACTGTATCCTTTGGTGCAATGGCTTTGTTAAGATTTTTGGTAGTCTTACAACTATCTGCCAGTAGCCAGGTAATAAGTATACTGCTAATAAAAAACATTTTGCTGACTGATAAGTGTAGTTTCATGCTGCTTGAGTTTATTAGTGCGTACCGGTATGTCCAAATCCACCGGCACCTCTTTCTGTTTCATTCAATTGTTGTACCAATATCAAATGGGCTTTCTCTGTTTTTGCTATGACCATCTGTGCAATGCGATCACCAGCTTGGATAATTTGATCTGTTGCGCTCAGATTAATCAGTATTACTTTTAGTTCACCTCTATAATCACTGTCGATGGTGCCGGGCGAATTCAAACAAGTGATGCCCTGCTTGATGGCCATTCCACTTCTGGGCCGCATTTGAGCTTCAAAGCCTTCTGGTAGTTGTATAAAAAGTCCTGTTGGCACCAGAAAACGTTCTAATGGCTTCAATGTTAAGGGGGCTTCTAAGTGAGCCCTGATATCCATACCAGCGGAACCTGCGGTTGCATATTCTGGCAATGGATTATTAGACTGGTTGACGATATGAATGTGAACTGTTTGCATTTTTTCAAAGATAATCTCCTCTTTAATAAATAGGCGCATTCTACCTTATTTTAACAAATTATGCATTCCCCGCATTTGTTGTAAAATGAATGCGGTGGTGTTATTTTTTTTGTAGTAATACCGTAGCATAGGCTACCAGCCCTTCTTCTCTTCCAGCAAAGCCCATTTTTTCGGTGGTGGTGGCTTTGATAGAAATATCGTCTATGCTTACTGTTAGTATATGGGCAATGGCTGCCTGCATGGCAGGCACAAAGGGCTTAATTTTGGGTAGTTCGAGGCAAACAGTGCTGTCTACATTCACTACTTCATAACCTTTTGCACTAATCAAATCTTTGCATTTTTGCAGCAGAATTTTACTATCAATATTTTTAAAACTGGAATCAGTATCTGGAAAGTGAACACCAATATCACCCAGGCACAATGCCCCAAGTAGTGCATCACAAATAGCATGTAATAATACATCCGCATCGCTATGGCCAAGGGCGCCTTTGTAATGTGGTATTTGTACTCCACCAAGCCATAGATCCCGACCTTCGGTTAAGCGGTGAAAATCAATCCCCGAGCCAATTCTGTATGCCATGCTGAAAAGTTTTTGCAAATATCCTTAAAATATCCAAGCATAGGGCAATAAAAAAATCCCGCTATTAGCGGGATTTTTTTATACTTAGTAACTAAGAATTATTTAGCACCATCAAAATCAAACACCAAGCTGAAACGCAATGTGTTGGACAATGGGTTACGGTTTACACCAGAACCTTGTGGCAACAAGTAAGAGAAATTAAGACCGAACATGTTGTATTTCAAACCAGCACCAACAGTGAAATATTTTCTATTTCCTTTGTTAGGATGCTCGTAGAAATAACCAGCTCTTAAAGCAAATTGGTTGTTGTACCAGTATTCAGCACCAGCAGACAAGCTAACTTCTTGAATTTCTTCTGAGAATTTACCTGGAGCATCACCGAATGATTTGAACCAGCTAGATACTACACCAGTTTTGCGGTAGTCAGCCAAACCTGCGCTGTCACCAACTGATGGAGGAGTAGGAACCAATAATTTGTGTAAGTCAACACCGAAAGTTAATTTGTTGCTTTCGTCGAAAACTTTAGTATAAGCACCACCCAAGCCTAAGTTAGCAGGGATGAAGTCTTTTTGAGTTGCATCGCTAGTGTAAGAAATTTTAGCACCCAGGTTACTCAAAGTAACACCGTAGTTAAATCCTTCACCATTTTCTTTAGCTCCATTATGGAACAAGTGAATATCACCTGCTACAGAAGAACCAGTTTTGTAAGTATTGCCATTGATTGTACCGCTGGCAAGGTTAGAATTGATATAGCGCAAAGCCACACCCAATGCTAATTTAGAAGACAATTTTCTTGAGTAACCCAAGTCAACTGCAAATTCACGAGGACGGAAAGTGCTAAGGTCGTTACCTAAGTTATCAGTAAATTGAATATTACCTAGGCTGAAATATCTAACTGATGCAGATACAGCTGAAGTTTCATCTATTTTGTAGAATCCAGCCAAAGAAGCTAAATAAACATCATTCAATCCCAGGTCTTTCAACCATGGAGTATAAGTGGCAGCTACACCTGATTTGCTAGTAGCAAATGGAGTCTTAGCTAAGTTCCAGAAATTAGAGTTTGCATCAGCAGAAGTTGCGATACCTACGTCACCCATACCACCACTACGAGCGTCTGGAGAAATACGTAAAAACGGAACAGCGGATGTTACTACGTTGATTTTGGTTGTCTGGGCATTGGCTACAGAAATGGCTCCTCCCAGTAACATAACTAAGGCAGTTAGTTTCAAAGTTACTTGTTTCATGCGTTTTGATTTGTCTTGGTTAGGTAGATATTACCTCAATAAGCGTTTATTTTTTTGGTTTGTTCGAAATGTAAAAATAGGGGTTTTCCTGAATTCAACAACTAATTTATAAGTTCTTGTTAATTTTTTTTTTAAAAAAGCACCATTTTTCCAAAGGTAGCTGCTTTTTTGCGTCTATGCAACACCACTAATTGGTAAATATACAGCCCCCGACCCAGTTTTTCCCCATATTCATCTTTACCATCCCATTCCACCCCAAATGAACGATTTCCTTCTGTATTTATTGTTTCCTGAATGGTTTTTACCAATTTTCCTGATACCGTGAAAATACGAATATGTACTTGCAGGTTTTCGCCGGGTTGATTGTGCTCAAACCAAAAGCTGGTCTTGGTAGTAAAGGGATTGGGATAATTCAACACATGGCTAATGGTAAGATCCTCCTCTTTGGCTACCATCAGTTCCAGTACATATTCACCGGAATTATTGAATACATCCCAGGCTTTTATTTTAATACTATGCCAGCCTGGACTGAGTTTCGGCAATTGAAAGTGGATTGTTCCAGATTGGTAACTATCCCTATCTGCCTCATAAAAATCATTCAGATCAAAGAGCTGCCGGTTATCATTGTCGACCTGGGCAGTAATATTGTGTCCAATACCCAGTCCGGAACTATTGATTCCCGAACTATCTTTTAAACGGACAATCAGTAATGGCATTTCGTTGCATACACCCCCGTTAATAAATTTTTCATCGTTTACCCATGCGCGTATGCTAGGGCCTTCCTTATCGTCTGTGGCAAATGGATTAATGCCTCCTATCACAATATTAGTATGAGTTCCATTGCCATCTTTGTTCCCGTTTTCTACATAATAACTAATTCGACCAGCTCCATAATTATATTGAATGTCTTTGGGTACAATGAACGACACACTGAATAAGCCATTGGTTACTTTGGCCTTTCCCTTATACAAAATATTTTGCTGCGATGAAAAACTTGTAACCGGGCTTCCAGGGTCGTTGCCTAGGGTATTAATGCTTTGTACTTTGTCGAAGATGGTCGTATATACGGTGCCGTTATAGCTAGATAAAAATTGCCCGTTGGCGTCTAGCACCCTTCCGGCTATACTGTACTTGCCCAGCGACAGTAAAGTATCTGGTAACAATCCAACAGCCCTGTGATTGATAGAATCGGTTTGCACTTTGTACACAGGGTAGCCAAGGGTAAGAGCTGGATCGCCTAGCAAACTGAATTTTCTGTTATTTAATATATCGGGTGATTGTTGGTAGGTTAGGTTTTTGGCATTTTTAAAGGAACTGCCCAAAGAATAGTAACTACCATCATTTTTAACTGCCAGGGCTACTTGTAAATAATTGGCATTGATGATGCGATTGCTATAGGCAAATACTGGCCTGGTAGTGGTCAGCAATGCAATGGCGCCAGTCTTCGGCCTTAGTAGTATATTTTCTCCGAGCGTATTTTGGAAAGGGTTATCATAAGGAGCAAAATCGCAGGTGGCCGTGATAAAGAGTGGTAATTTATTTTCGTTTTTCCATCCATTCACAATGTCGGCATCCACTACAACTTCCTCTGCTAATCGGAGGCTATTGCCATGTCCATTGTAGTTCCATATCAGGTTGCCCGCATACATTTTATTGTCTATTGCGTTGTTGGCTGCAGGGTAACGGTTGCCCCCAGTATTGCTTTCTTGTTGATAGGCATCCAAATAGATTTTATTTTGATGAAACAAGGGAGCTTGCACCCCTGCAGTGGCTGCTACCGATTCGGCATCTTGTAAATGAAGATTGCCGTCCTCATCATCGGCAATAAAACTTATTTCATTGCGCCAGGCACCTAACGATGAAGAATACCCGATAATCTTGTCAACGATGGCTTTTGCTTCGGCTATATTGCGAGCAGGAATTCGTCCGATACCAATGTCTAATAAATTTAAGTGGGCAGGGTTGCCGATATCGTCTCCATCCTCTAGAAATCCAAAAAAATCGTCAGAAGTATAAGTGGACAATGGTTCTAAAGAATTGGGGCTTTCCCAGCAGGGAACCAAATTGGTATTATTGCCTATCCGGTTCAAATAATCAAAACTGGCATCTCCTAATAGCAATAAATAACGGGGCATTTTATTGGTATCACTGGTTGCTTTGTCAAAATACATTTTCACCCAATCGCGTAGGGCTACTGGGTCCTGGCTTCCGGATGAAAATTCCGTATACACTTGATCGGTAGTTACCACCTCAGCCCGTAGATTGTCTTGTTGTATGTGATGATTGGCCAGTCGCTGGGCTTCTACTAACAGCGATGGATAGGTGATAATTAACAAATCTTTTACCGTGCTGTTGTGCAGGTTTTGATTGGCTATTTTTCCAATAGCCAAGGGCGATGAAAACGCAGCAGGGGAAAATGCCAGGTATTCGTGCAAAACATCACAGTGGTTTGTAAATTGTAGGTCGTTGCCCACCATTTGAACTGTCATAGCCAGCGGCTGGGTGACTGAACTTACATCCCAAACTTGCACATTGGCTGTTGCATTTTGAAGGGTAAATCGGCCAATATTACCCGCCGCTACCGACTGCCAGTCGCGGAAACTGAAACAGTTGACAGCTTGCATATTGAGATTGGCCCTGGCCTGAATTTCAAACCAATTGAGCCATCCCTGTGCAATAGGTGTACCGGGTAAATAATTATATTGAATAACTAGGCTACTGCCGCTTTGATTGAAAACCGTGCTTTGTATAGCTGCAACCGCAAAGGGGTCATAGTTACCCGTACCTGTAAACGCTATATTGTGTTGTAAAACTTGTTGCCCATTGGCTTTTACATCAAAGCGGCTAAAGGTTCCAATGGTTCTACTTACTACAGAAGAAGTTAATTTGACTGGCCCATTGCCCAAGCCAGGAATGTCTACTGGAAAAGAGGTACTCAACATTCTCCCAGGTAAATTGGCAAACTCTTCACCATACCATTCTCTACCACTATTTAAAAAATTGACTGTATCTAATTCATGAAAATACCGAGCATCATAGTTGGTAATTGAGATATTGGGGTTGGCTATGGAAGTACCAACGATTCGTTGGCCATTGATTGCACTGTTGATATTGATATAGTAAAAGGACTGATTACTATAAATATTTTTACGATGTTTAAATCCCGCATTACCAGTATCTGGTATCCAGGAATCTGGGCCAGGGGCATAAAAAATAAAGTAATCTGTATTATTGAAAATACCATCTCCTCCATCCTGCACCTGAATGGCATTCTCTGTTAAATCATCCATTCTTGGCAGGGCATTGTTCTCCTCGAGCATTTGGCCAGTATTGCCATAAAGATGAATGCTATTGCTACTGAGATTATTGGTGTTGATTCCTAGACTGTTTAAAAAGGAGCGGTCAATTTTATATACGCCTTCTTTTGTAACAGCAATTTTATACCAGTCGCCAGCAGCTAATACCGAGTTAGGCTTATAGCTTCTTTGTGCATTTATTAACAAAGGGCTGCACAATAAAAATCCGAAACGGGCGATATGGTAGTATAATTTTTTCAGGCCATAACAAAAATAGGCGTAAGCAGTATAAAAATGAGCAACAAGTGGCCCTGTTTGCTATAAAGTATTTATATTGCAGCCCTGTGCAGACCCCTGTACAATAAAAAAGAAAACATTTCGTTAATCCATTTGCAAAACGAACGCACATGCAAAATTTTTTTTCAGGTAAAAATCTGATAATCCTGGCTGCCGCGGCCATTTCTTTGAGTTCATGTAAGAACGGCGGTCTATTTAAGAAGAAGTCGACTAAATCCTCTGTAACAGGATGGAATTATGATGACAAGAATATGGGCAATTACCATGTTTCAAAAATGAAGTATCCAAAAGCTGGTCCAGGTTTGGTATTTGTGCAAGGTGGTACTTTTACCATGGGTGCAAAAGACGAGGATGTAATGGGTGATTGGAATAATATTCCACGTCGAATTACGGTGCCTTCCTTTTTTATTGATGAAACAGAAGTAGCCAACGTTCACTATCGTGAATATTTATACTGGTTAGAAAATGTTTTCAGTGGCGATACAGCTATCTTAAAAAAAGCACTTCCTGATACCTTAGTATGGAGAGAAGAGTTGGCCTATAATGAGCCTTATGTAGAATATTATTTCCGTTTCCCCTCTTATAATTATTATCCTGTAGTGGGTGTTTCTTGGAGGCAAGCACATGATTTTTGTATCTGGAGAACAGATAGGGTAAATGAATTGAGTCTGCAAAAAAAGGGATATCTGAAAAAAGATGCTATAAAAAAAGAATTAAAAGGAGCCGGTGCCGATGGTTCTTTCAATACAGAAGCTTATTTACTGAATCCAGATATGATTCAAGGCAAGGGCAAACCAAAGAATTCTAAAAACCTTCCAAAAGATGTAAATGGTAAACCACGTACTGTTGCAAGAATGGAAGATGGTATTCTTAATATGGGTTATCGCCTTCCTACAGAAGCAGAGTGGGAATATGCTGCTTATGGTATGTTGGATCAAAACCCTTCTCCTCGTAAAAAAGAAAAAGGCAGTGGTGAGGAATTAATGAGCAATCAACAAATTTATAGCTGGAGCAATAATCCCAATGGCTTAAGAGACAATCGTCGCGGTAGCTGGCAGGGTAAATTCTTGGCTAACTTCAAAAGAGGAAGTGGAGATAACATGGGTGTTGCTGGTGGTTTGAATGACCGTGCTGCTATCCCTGGTGATGTGAAAGCATTTTATCCCAATGCATTCGGTTTGTACAATATGAGTGGAAACGTGAGCGAGTGGGTACAAGACGTTTACAGACCAATGACACCTTCTGATGGGCAAGACTTCAACTATTTCCGAGGAAACAAATTCCAGAAATACTATAAGAACGCTAGTGGTGAGTACGAAAGAGATAGCATGGGTCGCTTGAAAAAAACTGATATTTCTGATGATGAAGTAAAATCAAGATCTAATTATCAACGCAACAATGTTATCAACTACATGGATGGTGACAGCGCAAGCGGCGTATATTATGGTTATGGTGTTTCTTCTTTAATCAGTGATGAGAGCAGGGTAATTAAAGGTGGTAGCTGGAATGATAGACCTTATTGGTTGTCTCCAGGATCACGTCGCTTTATGGAAGAATGGCAATCGGCTAGTACAGTTGGTTTCCGTTGTGCTCAATCTTATTTAGGCCCTCCAGAAGGTCCTGGCTTTAAAGAAGGCAATATCTTCGGCAAGCGCAAGCAAAATGCTCGCAAAGGAAAAAAAGGTAAAAAATAATTTATATACTATTCAAAAAAAACCCTTCAAGTAATTGAAGGGTTTTTTGTTGGATGTAACTGCAATGAATAAACGATTTTATAAATGTAGTAACCCCACTTTATTCAAAGTGTTCACCGGTTTATTATCCCAAAACAATTCAAAGTCTTTCAGCCCTGTCGCTTCGTAATTTGTTTTTACTTCAGCGAGGGTCCATTGATGGTCTTGCTCCACGGATAGTTGTGGTAATAGCTTGGCTAGCCATTGTCCTTTTTCTTTATCTACTTTAATTTCGATGTGTTCTTTCCTGTTTTCAAATGCCAATTGTGCCAATTCCCAATGCTGTCCTTTTTTACTCTTGGTAATCAATTGAAGCGAGGGAGCTTGCCCTAAATAAACAATTTTTGTATTGGGTTTATTGCTGATCAATGTTGGTTCTAATAAGGCATTCACAATAAAGTCGGGGTCTATTTTAGTACGTGGCACTTTTACCTCAAACCATTTGTGCAGGGGTTCCTCTAAGCCAATTGCATGCATGTAGTTAATCAGCGATTTCTTTAGTCCAAAACTAAAACTATCATGGTCGGTACCAGTAGGGTCCTCGTGAATAACATCGTTATCAGCAAAACTGGGAATAGAAGGTAGGATGGCTTTTACCCCAAATTTTTCGGGGTTTCTGCCAATGGGGCTATGGGCAGTCATGGTAAACTGATGCCAGAAACCGGAATGTAAAACGCCGGCTTTAAATAATTGTCTAACCATTTCCAAGGAATCGATGGTTTCTTGTGCAGTTTGAGTAGGAAAGCCATACATTAAATAGGCATGTACCATAATGCCAGCCTCCGTGAAATTGCGGTTTACTTTCGCCACCTGTGCTACTGTTACGCCTTTGTCAATCAGGGCCAGTAATCGATCAGAAGCTACTTCCAATCCTCCAGATACAGCAATACATCCTGCTGCTTTTAATAATAAACAAAGGTCTTTGCTGAAGTTTTTTTCAAAGCGGATATTGGTCCACCAGCTAACCGTCAGTTTTCTTTTGATGATTTCCAGGCTAAGGGCCTTCATTAAAGAGGGCGGAGCGGCTTCATCTACAAAATGAAAACCATTTACTTCTGTTTGAGCAATCAATGTTTCCATTCTATCACAGAGCATATTGGCGGCAATAGGCTCGTAATTTTTGATATAATCGAGGGAGATATCACAGAAAGTACATTTGCCCCAATAGCAACCATGCGCCATCGTTAGTTTGTTCCATCGGCCATCACTCCAAAGTCGGTGCATGGGATTCAATATTTCGATGGCAGAGATATAGTCATTCAATAAAAGGTCGCCATAATCGGGAGTGCCAGTTTCAGCTTGTTTATAATCACGGCAATTGCTATTGTTGATATATTGTACAACAGCATCAACGAGAAGAAAACAGCGTTTCAATTCGCTGGCGGGAATTTTATTTTCAATATAGGCCAGTAGGTTCTCCAAGGGCGCTTCGCCATCGTCGAGCGTGATGAAATCGAAAAATTCAAAAACGCGTGTGTCCTTTACCGTTCGTAATTCGGTATTGGGGAATCCACCTCCCATACACAATTTAATAGAAGGATGGTTTTGTTTGACCCATTGGGCACAGCGAAAGGCGCTGAATAAATTACCTGGAAAGGGTACTGAAATAGCAACCAATAATGGTGCTGTATTAGCAATGTGTTGCGAAAGGCGCTCAATCATCAATTGGTCAATATAGCTAAGTGGTTGTTGCAATGCCTGGTATAGTTCATCGAAATGGTTGGCCGAGCGGCCCAATCTTTCGGCATAGCGACTGAAGCCAAAATGCGGATCAATCGTTTCCTTGATAAAATCGCTGAGGTCTTCCAGGTATAGCGTTGCCAAATGCTTTGCTTTATCCTGTACACCCATGCTACCAAAAGCATGGGTCATCTCATCTGTTTGTGCAAACCGAGCAGCTTCGGGTAAAAAATTCCGATTGGCAATAAAATGTGCTAGTGTAGGATTTTTCCCTTGTAAGAATTGAATGACGGCATCAATACTATTGATATAATCTGCTTGTAACTGAATGATGCGTTGTACATTTTCGCTGTAATCAGCAGCCCGATTTGTTGCTTGTTGAAATAAATTTCGCAAGGAAGCTGCAGAAAAAACTGCCAGTGTTACTTCAATACCCAGGTCGGATTGAAAGGAGCTGATTTTGCGTGTATTTAAAAAACCCTTCAGATACGCCGTAGCTGGATAGGGTGTATTCAGCTGCGTAAATGGAGGGGTCAATAATAATACGGTACTGGGCAATGGGATTGATTTGTTTTTGTAAAAATACAATAGCGCCGGCTATTTACTGCATTTTACTCCTTTCCTGCATAGTACTAGTTAGCAGTATTTCTTGAAAGCCTTTTTAATTGAAAAGAACTAACTTATTTTTGACTATGCAAATCGAAACAATCTATCAGCTATACTTGCAATATCCCTCTATTCAAACGGATACTCGGAAATTAAAAGAAGGAGATTTGTTTTTTGCTTTAAAGGGCCCCCAATTTAATGGAAACCAATTCGCCCTGCAAGCATTAGAAGCAGGTGCTGCATATGCGATTGTAGATGAAGTAGTAGCGGCTAACAATGATCGTATACTTGTTGTAAACGATGTATTGATAACTTTGCAAGCATTGGCTTTACACCATCGCCAACAATTTACTATTCCCTTTATTGCAATTACTGGTAGTAATGGCAAAACCACTACAAAAGAGTTACTACATGAAGTGCTACGCACAACTTATAAAACGTATACTACTATTGGTAATCTCAACAACCATATCGGTATTCCACTTACCATTCTTTCTATTAAAAAAGATGCCGAAATAGCTGTGATTGAAATGGGTGCTAATCACCAGCAGGAGATTGCCAGTTATTGCCAATATGCATTGCCTACGCATGGAATTATCAATAATTGCGGCAAGGCACACTTAGAAGGATTTGGCGGGGTAGAAGGCGTGCGCAAGGGCAAGGGGGAGCTCTATGATTTTTTACGCAGTCATGAGGGCACTGCCTTTGTGATGTGGGATTATGATTATCTGCAAACAATGAGCGCAGGCATTCCCCACCTATTTACCTATGGCACCCATGATGCCACTGTTACTGGAATTGTAAAGGATAGTAGTGGCTTGCTGGAAGTGGAAATGCAAGCTGGTACGCAAATCGGTATAATCAAAACGAAATTAGTAGGCGCCTATAATTTACCGAATGTGCTGGTAGCCGTTACCGTTGGTAAATATTTTAAAGTACCCGAAGAAAAAATAAAATCAGCACTTGAGCAATATACACCTGATAATAGCCGGAGTCAATTAATTTCAAAGGGGACAAATAAAATAATTCTTGATGCTTACAATGCAAATCCAAGCAGTATGACAGCTGCCATTGAAAATTTTGCAAAAATGGATGGACAGGATAAAGTATTACTCTTGGGCGGCATGATGGAATTAGGGGAGGAGAGTTTACAGGAACACGCCGCCATACTCGAGGTCATTGGAAAATACAACTGGAAGGCGGTGGTATTAGTAGGAGGTGATTATTCAAAAATTCAACATTCTTATATCAATTTCAACAATTCAGTAGAAGCAAAAGACTGGTTAGCAGCACAGCAATTTGAGCATACACAATTATTGGTGAAGGGAAGCAGAAGTATGAAAATGGAGTTAGTTTGTGCTTAATCGGCTATTATTTCTTTCTAAAATTTTCGAGTACCTGGTCCATGTGTTTTACAAAATCGGAAGGTCCATTTTTTTGTATATCATCATAGCCGTAACCCTTATCCGCTAATTTGCTTCCAGCATGATTTAGAAATACATAATTGGGTTGAGAAATGCCGCCAGTTAGTTTCATTGAAAGTTCCTTATAACGATCGCCAACCGTTTCTAATTTTTTATCTAGTAAAGGGGAAAATATTTTTTCTGCATCTGGCAATTCAGCCGTAAAGTCTTCGAAGAGGGAAGCTACCACAAATTTATTTTTCATTCGACCCATTACCTCTGGTTGTGTCCACACCCGATTTTCAAATTCTCTACAATTCGGACAAACAATGCCAGTGAAATCAATCATCAATGGCTTGCCTTGTTCTTTAGCTGCAGCCATGGCTTCATCATAATCAAAGAAAGTAACCAGTTCTGCATTTTTAGCAGCAGCCGATTCATTTCTTATTAAGTCATTATAATACTTGGTTGGTTGTATAGTATAAGTAGTTGCTTTGTCAACAGGTTTTGAACTGCTCATCGTAGCACCTGTATATTCCTGTGTACCATAGGGAGGAAGCAGTCCACTGATTTTATTCAAGGGAGCGCCCCATAAGCCTGGTATCAGATAAATAGTAAATGCCAATGAAGCTAGTGCAAAGAAAAATCTTGGAATAGGGATATAGGGTTTGTCCCAATCGTTTTTGGGCAATTCGCTATCCTGTTTCATGCGAAAGCCGCCCAATAAATAAATGCTTAGAAAAGCAAATAAGGCAATCCAGAGTGATAGATAAATATCTCTTGAAAAAAAGTAAGTGCCCCATTGTACATCGGCATTGCTTAAGAATTTCATGGCCAAAGCCAATTCAAGAATACCTAAACTTACTTTCAAAGAATTCTGCCAGCCGCCGGGTTTGCTGATTTCTTTTAACCAAGAGGGAAAAAAGGCAAATAGGGTAAAGGGCAAGGCCAGCCCTAATCCGAAGCCTGTCATGCCAATAATAGCAGCCCACTTATTTGTTTTAGAAGCAATTCCCAAAAGGCTTGCAACAAAATTACCGGTGCAGCTAAATGATACCACCACTAAGGTTAGTGCCATAAAGAAAATGCCGCTATAACTACCGAAGCTTGATTTGCTATCGAGTTTGGTAGCCCAAGAGGCGGGCAAACTAATTTCAAATGCGCCGAGAAAGGAGATGCCAAAAATTACAAATAAGAGAAATACAAAAATATTAAAGCCCCAACTGGTGGAGATGGTATTCCAGGTAGACTGTGGTACGAATAATACAGAGAGAATACCCACAAGGGTATAGATGACTACAATGGAAAAGGAATAGAAGAGGGCACTTTTTCTGCCTTGTTCCGGTGTTTTGCTTCTTTTCAAAAACAAGCTAACAGTAACGGGTACCAGCGAATAAACGCAGGGAGTCAAAAATCCAATGAGGCCAGCGATGAGGCCAGCGATCAACCAGCCCAATATAGAGTGACCAGCTGCTTTGTTTGTATTACCAGCACTGTTGGCTGGACTATCCTCTTCAATAAATTGTTTCGAAAAGGGTTCACTAAAAGTTTCTACTTGATCGCCTTTGAGGGTGTAGTAGTTGATATTTCCTTTGATGCGAAAGCTATCCCCTTTCGATACTAGAATTGCTTGTTTCCAAGTAACTGAATCGGTATATACTTGTACTTCGGCATTATTGAGGGCGGCCG
>Ga0194063_10000292_pt1 | contig 37234 bp, 35 predicted proteins | sample SepL3720m_MetaG_FD_155459 | JGI IMG/M metagenome (GOLD analysis project Ga0194063, IMG submission 155459) | Anoxic zone freshwater microbial communities from boreal shield lake in IISD Experimental Lakes Area, Ontario, Canada - Sep2016-L373-20m | ecosystem: Environmental > Aquatic > Freshwater...
GTTCACTCCTATGCTTAGACGAAACAGTCATCTTGAAGAACCGTATGCGGGAAATTCGCTAGTACGGGTCTGTGGGGGGCTCGGGCCGCAAGGCCCGAGTCTACCCGGAATTATGATTATGATTTCTATGGGATGGTAATGACTCGGAATAATAATACCCATGTCGCAGGGGATCATAAGCCACAGGCGCCGACAGTTCGTCTCGCATGTAATCCAAGTCACGCTGGATTGTTTTGCCCGACACTTCCCATTCTTTAGCCAGGGTAATGCAGTTGGGGTACTTCCCTTCCCTGAGTTTCCGGTCAATAAAGAGGAGTCGTTTGAACTGTGGCTTGAACTTGAGCATAGGTCGCCTCGATGCCCCGAATCATCCGCCAAGCCGTGACGACATGCAAGGATAGACGAAGGGCGCAGATTATAGTCGGCGGAATCTACCTTACGATAACTTTGGTCAACACTATAGCCTTGGCGTTTCGGCGGCACAAGTTGAGAGAGTTGCCGGTAGGAACCGGCAGGAAGAGCTCTCGTGTGCCACACCCGCCCTTATGGCGTTTCAGGGCACCCTTGTGGCATCTAGGCCCCTTCTTAGGGAGTTTTTGCCACGTGATGGCGCCTGGATGGCTTGTGTGAGGTCCACGAGAGTTGATCCTTGCCTATTCCAGCCAGCCAGAGGACCAGCGGTAGGTTCACGCGGTAAAGGCAGGTCCGCCCACAGCCCATGGACTCATCCCACCGGGCATGGGAACGCGTAACCCGCAGGACGTTGGCTTCAGTGAGCCACCTGACAACGGGCTTGTACTTCCGGCTCGGGCACATCCCCTGCATCCGGACGGCAGGAATGGATGCCGCGCCTTCAATGCATTGCTTGGGCACCCGCCTCGCAAGGGGACACAACACCTCTACGATGATCCTGGTCGCCCCCGAGGCTACGTGACGCCTCATCCTGATGCCACCTTCCGGGGACGGGAGGATGCCCCCCTCCATCAGGGCGATGATCCTTTTGCGGATTCCACGGGAGGTGGCACGGAAGTCACCGAATTGGGGCAGCGTCGTGAAGTTGGGCATCCTCGGACGAAAAGCCCCCAGTTTGCCGCCACTCGCCGAGGAATCCAGGTGCCGCCCAAAGTCTTGGACGGCTTCATCCACCGGCATGTCGGTGTTGCCCGCGGGCGTCCTCGCCATGATGACGCCCCATACCCCCAGCAACCTCACTCTTGCTTCTGACCAGACATTGGGGGTGTTCCCGTCCTGAAGCCACCCCAGAATGCGGGCGGCATTCATGACGATCCCCTGGAGCCTGATCCTCTGGTGGCGGGCAGGCATGCCCTTGGCCAGCAGGACCTCGAACTCATCCATGTCGTCGAAAAAGGTCCTCTTGGGAACCCCACCCTCGTAGTTTATGACATCTTTATAAAGAACTGGGTCAGGGAGGGGGCAGGAGGGGGGGCTATAAGAAAGAGCCTCCTTTTCCTTTTTTTCCTTATCGGTAAATGGTGGAATCCCTCCATCTCCTTGCTGTTCTGTCTCTCCCTTCGTTCCCTGCCTTCCCACGGTACCATCCCCTTTCGTGCATTGTGAGGAATGCGGAATGATGACCATAGAACCCGACCGCCCTGCATCGCCTGAAGCCCGTTCCCAATCGCTTGCTACCTGCTCCCAGATGGCCATCGCCAAGGGGGAATCATCCTCAGGCATGGATGGTGGCGGTGCCGGGTTTCGGCAATCTCCGTCGAAGATGCTGCCTTTTATATCAAATGGCGGGCCACCACCCCAATAATGCCGAATGGTCACAAGCAGCTGACGAAGGCCGTTCACCAAGGGGCAGCCAAAAAGACAATCCACTCGGAAGTTGCCACCTTGCGTCAGTTGTTCAAGGTCGCAGTTCGCCGGTTGTTGATAACGACAAACCCGTTTGACGAGGTGCGGGCCAATAAACCCAAACGAAATGAGGTGGTAGCCAAGCACCACCCATTGACTGAGGCAGAAGAACAGGCGTTGCTGAAGGCAGCAGCGGAGATTGACGCCGAGAGGCAATATGGCGACGGTGGATTGCATTCAATATTTCTGTTCATGCTTAAAACGGGACTGCGTGAAGCGGAGTTAAGAAACCTGGAAGCCTCTGACATTCTTTGGGACCAAGGATTGATCCGTATCAGGGACAAGGTCGTGGTTGAGATCAGAGCGGTCGATATTCCCGGTTCGGCTGTTTCTGGATTGAAGCGTTTGATGGCAGGCAGGTCCCCTGATTCTCTGCTCTTCAAGAATGAAGCTGAGATGGAGCAGTTTCATTGCGTCCTGCCAATCCGTGAAAAGGCTACTCTCGGCATTATCAGGGTGGCTGATGTTGATCTGCAGGCCCGTAGGATCGTCGCAACCCATCGGTTCGAATGGCATCCCAAGGCTACTCAAGGCGATGTCCCAATGTGCAAAACGGTTCGTGAGTTGCTCACCCGCCTCGATGCCACGCGGAAGAGCAATTTCGTCTTTGCCCACAAGGACGGCGGTTCGTGTCGTCTCCAGTTGTGGGAGATGATCAAGGAAGCCCAGAAGCGGGCGGGGATTCCCGGCAACCTTCGCTTGCACGATCTGCGGCACACTTTCGCCGTCCGGCTCCGCCAGAGGGGAACCCCTCTGGAAGTGATAATGGGGCTTATGCGGCATTCCGACATTCGGGAGACCTTGATTTACGCCCCTTACGAACTCGACGAAGGCAGGAATGCCATCCAGGTTCTGGATCGCTGAACACCGCACTATTTTGGCACCCTTCACCCCCTCAACCGCTTCACCGAGGTGAAAAAAAGGTGAAAAACCGCCCGTTTGGGGCGGTTGTGTGCAAGTGGTGAACAGGTGGTTGGGCTTGAAAAAAACCAATGAAATGGCCTGATTTCATTGGGTAATCGTTGGTTTTGCTGGGGTAATGAAAAGAGATGGTGGCGAGGGTCGGAATCGAACCGACGACACGCGGATTTTCAGTCCGCTGAAAACCGTCATATTCATTGGTGTATTCGATTAAAATGCTTGCTTTGTATACAAATTGTAACTAAATCCATCCCCATCATGACATTGGGCGCCAATTCAGGCCCCGGTGGCGACATGAAAGGAGATAGAACCAATGATCACCAAGCACCGTACAGGCTGTCTCGTTAAGAGAGGGAGAATATACTACCTCCGCTACATGGTCCAGGGCAGGATCGTATGCCAATCCCTTAAAGACGAAGAAGGTAACCCCGTCACATCCAAGGAAGCCGCCGAGACGATTCGCACGAGGATCATGTCCCCGTTAACGGTTGCCGACCGGGAAACGGCGATTCGCACGACAACGCATCGGCTTGATGATACCATCAAGGCACGTGAGGATACCGAAAAGGAAGAGGATCCGGGCATGCCCCTTGATGAGGCTTGGGATGCCTATGTGTCCTCCGTCAACCGTCCAGATTCGGGCCCCAGGACGCTTGAGGGCTATGAGGCGCAATGGCGTCAATTTGTTAAATGGATGCATCAAACCCACCCGTCGTTGTCGCAACTAATCCATGTTTCTTCCCGCATCGCAGAAGAGTATGCCGGCTACATGTTGAAGGAAATCCGGGAGGAACGGGACGGTCAGTCTGTAATCGTGAAGCGGTCGTTCACGATGAATACCTACAACAAACATATTCGGGTGCTGGAGTTGGTGTTCCGGGTGCTGGCTAAGAAGACTGGCGTAGTGACGAACCCCTGGACAGAGATCACGCGGAAAACGGAGAACAAGGCAAGCCGACGGGAACTGACGGTCGAGGAACTGAACACCATTTGCAACAAGGCGAAGGGGGAGTTGCAGGCCCTGCTTGTCGTTGGCATCTACACCGGCCTCCGCCTGGGTGACTGTTGTACGCTTCGCTGGTCAGAGGTGGATCTTGTACGACGGATCATCTTGCGCGTGGCAAACAAGACTGCCCGGCGAAAGGGGGCGCCGGTGCATATCCCGATTCATCCCACACTGCTGGCCTTCCTGAATCAAACGCCGGTTGGCAAACGGAACGGCTTTGTGCTGCCTGCCTTCGCAGAAAAGTACCGGAATGATGATTCCGCTGTGGCGAAAGAAATTCGTCGTTTTCTCATCAATTGCGGCATCCAGGTTCATAAGGATGATACCGGCAAGGGAACTGCGACTCGCGCAGTGGTTGAAGTGGGCTTCCATAGCCTCCGACACTCATTTGTGTCTCTTTGCCGGCAGGCCAATGCCCCACTTGCCGTGGTGGAGGCCATTGTCGGGCATAGCAACCCGGCTATGACGCGGCACTACACTCATATCAGTGAAACGGCTGCGGCCGGAGCAGTAGCGGCCCTCCCGACCCTGCTGGAGTCAAAGACTAAGAAAGCGATCCCGGCACACGCGTCTGATATCAAACGTGAGGATCTCAGTCCCCGTGATGCTGAGATGATAGCCGTTATTAAGCAGTCCACTGTCAAGACTTGGGAGAAAGACTGCGAGCGGTTACTGCAACTTCTGCTCGGTGTGTAGCCGTAGCCGCATCAGCATCTTCGTGAGCCTAATATCACGGTTTCATTGAACCGGTGAAGGTGCTAATGTCCCAGCATGAATGGCATCAGGATCTTGCTGATCGCGACCTGTTTAGTCGGGATACGAACAGGACAGACTTGGGCGGACGGCACCAATCCGGCTTGGTCGGTCTATTTCTCCCCGCACGGTGGTTGCACGGAAGCGATTGTTAAGGAACTCAATGGGGCACGAAGCAATATCCTGATGCAGGCCTATTCGTTTACATCTGACGCCATTGCCAAGGTGCTACTGGGAGCCCAAAAGCGCGGAGTGACGGTGCGGGTCATCCTAGACAAAAGCCAGCGGACCGAAAAGTATTCCTCGGCCGATTTCCTCTCACATGCCGAGATCGAGACGATGATTGACGATCAACATGCCATTGCCCACAACAAGGTGATAATCATTGATGGCGCGACCGTCATCACGGGCAGCTTCAACTTCACCAAGGCGGCCGAGAATAGTAATGCCGAAAACTTACTGATCATCCATGACCCCGGTCTGGCCGAACTATACCGGCAGAACTGGGATCAACATGCTGGACATTCGAAGTTTTACATAGGCAAGTGATTCCAAAACACTGTCCCGCAACCCGACCCTGCCCAGAGACTAAACAATATTTACAATGCCGCGACAGGCGGGATATTGCGAGCAACCAAAGAACTTTGAACCTGCGCGACTACCTTTTTGAGCCGTCCGCAAAATCATTGATCGCCCACAAACCGGACACAAAGGTGCGCTGGCAGTTGCAGTCTTTGGCGAATGAGGTGAACTTGCAAGTCTCTGAACAGAGGCAATCAAAGCAGCCAGTTTCGGGCCATCAACCAAGGTAATGCTCTTGCCTAACGCAAACGCCTTGGAATCAGGTGTAAATGCCCCCGATGACACGACAATTCCATGGACTGCCCCTTCCGCAACCATAACGCCGTAAAGTTCACGGACAACACTAACACCGACCTGCCGTTCCCGCCATCGTTTGCACTGGACGACAGTCTTCTCATTGCCCATCCGCAAAATGAGATCCACACCCCCATCGGCGCCTCCGCCTCCAGTTTCTTCAACCATATATCCCCGACGGTGATATGCCTCCCCAACCAGATGCTCAAACTCGCGCCAGCTAAGACTTCGGATCGAATCGAGACCCTGCTGGCCATCTAACAAACGCCCGCGACTCCAGGACCGCACTGCAGAAACACCAGCGGCCAACAGGCAGGCTATGGCCAGTCCTTTACCAAGTGTTGGACAAACGCCAGCCAAAACTGATCCCAAAGGGCCTCCTGACAATGTTATCGGCAACACGATGCCAACTATGACATAGAAGAGTACCGCCCCAATCACACCTAGCCACCATGGGGCCTCCATCAACATTTCAAATATTCCTCCACTCTTTTTTCGCGCCACTATTTCCCTCCAATTCGTGCAACCAGAACAATCATAATTGGAAAATCCATGAATTTCATTCTACGCAGCCTATTAGACGAGTATTGTTCCCTTATGTGTAAACGCTGGGCTTCATACAATCTGTCACCCCCAAGAGATATTACAAATTTCGCATTATAGTCCACGCCAATACTGCACCAATAATTCCCAGTGTAGCGATTCGAGGATATCTACAGGGGCTCATTCTCGATGGGAAAAGATCTGTCACCCCGATCATGAACAATACCGGTATTGAAAGAATCATTAACGGGTTTAAAAGGAATGCGGCTCGCAAATTACCATGTAAAAGTTGATGAACTGCTCTTAGAGAACCGCAACCAGGGCATTTGACTCCCGTCAGTGCAAACAAAGGACACGGCGGAAATCGACCTGTGGTTGCGGGATCATAGAGAAACAGCACCACGACGATTACTAATAGACTGACCAATGCCATCCCTCGAATTAAATAAGCACGCATATTTCTAAAAAGACATGACAAAAAACAAAGGGATGGCAATTAATCCGACTGCGAAACCAATCCAAGACCACATATTGGCGGTTTCAGATGCATGGATTGCACCCGTATAATCACCGGATTGAAGTTTACCACTGACCTGCGATGCATAAATTGTTGCAATCAACCCGAAGGGCAAACAGCACAAAAGCATAACCATAATTGATTGAGCTAAGTGCGTTTCCACATGTTGAGGCTTCTGAACCGGCGCTGTCTGCGACGGGGGCATTGGAGGTGGTGCCGGCTTCTTCTTAAGAAATTCTCCGCAATGTTTACACTTTACTGCAGTCGCAAGAATCATCTCGCCGCAGAATTTACACGGTTTTTCAACCCTCTCGGTAATGGCGGGGCTAGCCGCTTGCTTTATGGGCTGCTGGGGAATGATCAAAGGCTGCTTACATAGAGGACACTCTACGCCTTGCCCAGCACCAGACTCATCTACAGTCAAATGTCCATCGCAATGTGGACAGCTGAAGGCAATATTCCCCATCTTTTTTTCCCTTCACGTTGCTTCTCAACAAACCAGTTATCCTGATCCACGTCCCGCTTACCTTACCGCTTGATATACAGTCTTTTTGTAATTCATACCACTACTTAGCCATTGGGCAAGCGTGATCTTAACTGAACTTCAAAAATGCGCAGGATGACATGTTGCTAAAACAGAATTCATGGCCTCGAGAGTGAAGGGATCTTAATCACAAAATCGAGTTGAAATAAAGATTATTATGTTGTAACCAATTGATATAGTGATACTAACACATTGAAGCGTAAAGAGCGTTTATTCCCGCGAAACGACAGGCATGCGATATTTCAGCCTTATAACGTGACCGCAAATTGTCGTCAGCGACAAATCTCGTTGACGAATCATAGTGACGACGTGTAAATAAACTCGCATAAAGGCGTAGCGATGAATATTGTCGCCTGTGACGTGTGTTTGAGTATGCCCAAATGGAGGCCTTATGAACCGCAAGGCATGGCAGTTACGGCAACGCGATGGCGACGCCTTTTATATCATAGACAAATCCCCGACAATTCTTGGTCGCGACGATGATTGCGATGTTGTTTTGGACGACTCAAGTGTCTCCGGCAAACATGTCCAGATGAACTTGGAAGGCAAATCCTTAACAATTCATGATTTGGACTCCGTAAACGGAATACTATTCAACGAAAAGCCGATACGAACCGTTAAACTACGAGCCCTTGGCCAGAGTTGTAATCAACTTCAGATGGGCGACGTTCTTTTCGATGTCATTTATGGCCCTATTCAGCACCATGCGGCTCCGCAACCGACGGTGAAGAATGAGGACGACATACCACAGTGGTTTTTTGTTTCCGATGGTGTGGAACATGGGCCGTTATCACTTAATCAAGTTGATGAAGCGGTCGCAAATGGGACATTGAAATCCACTGATGATTTTTGGCAGGAAGGGATGGATTACCGAGTAAAAGCTTTTGAGGTCGAAGGCTTATTCAACAAAGAACCTCAACATGAAGAAGTCAAGCAGTCAGATACACCACATCATGGCGCAGCTACTCAACTGTGTCCATATTGTTGGCATAAATTTCACCCGGAAGATGTTTTATTTATAGCTTCACATTCAGATTTGCTTGGCGATCCAGTGCTGGGAAATGATGAGGCACAACGTTTCCTTCCGACCCGCTTTACAGCAGACGGGCAGGCGATTGATGCTGGTGGTGTTATATGTCCAGATATGGCCTGCCCAGTGTGTCATCTGCGACTGCCTGCTGCAGTGATGAATCAACCTCCGTTGTTCATCTCGATTGTTGGCGCCCCAAGCAGTGGCAAGTCATATTTCCTCGCCAGTTCAGTTTGGAGTCTGCGAAAAACACTGCCGAAGTTTTTCAAAATCCATTTCTTAGATGTTGATGCTGTGACTAATCAATGGCTGAATGATTACGAGGAAAAACTTTTCTTTCAGGCGGATGGCGAACAATACCAAACGATAGCGAAAACGGATATGCAGGCCCCCTCGCTATATCGGCAAGTATTCATAAATAACATGCGAATCTCCCTGCCCCTACCAAGTTTGTTTTCATTGCACGGTAATGGGCATTTCCCGAAAGTAATGCATACGACACCCAGTCGAACTCTTGTCTTATATGACAACGCAGGTGAACATTTCCAGGCGGGTGGAGATTCCGCCTCTGCTCCAGGCACAAAGCATCTTGTCCATGCCGATGGGATATTATTCCTATTTGATCCAACAGCCGATCCACGCTTCAGGCCAGCGCTGAAACATAACGGAGGCGGGGCTGTGGCCGATAAAATGCACAGGCAAGATGTTTTACTTGTTGAAATGATCGGGCGAATTCGGAAACACCTCGGTTTGCGCAGTGGAGAAAAAATAGAAAAAACGGTCATGGTTGGCGTCTCAAAAGCCGATCTTCTCGCCGAACAACTCCCGCTTGAGTTCGACCCTTGGAAGAACCGAGCTGACGATGGGGTGTGCGCGCTAGATTTGGACATAATTAGCAAGATGTCAAACGCTATCCGGACATTATTGTGTGAATATGCCCCAGAAATCGTGGCGACTGTCGAATCATTTTCCGAATCAGTTTTGTATGTGCCCAATAGTGCCTTGGGCCATAACCCGACCAAACAAGGAGTTCGTCCGTCAGATATCAAGCCTAAATGGGTCGAAGTCCCGTTCCTGTATGTGTTGTCGCGTCTGGGATATGTTCCGTGCGAAGGCGCTTTAGAGAATTGCAGAGGCTAAAATGGGTTTTGAGCTAATCTTCACATCTGTACCCAAAGGGCTGAAACCCGGTTCTCGTGGTTTTGCATCAGTCGCCTTCACTGAGGGAATGCCATCAAATTATGTTCAGATTTGCGAATCCTTAAGCGGATATGTGCACATATTTGGTCCCCAAGAAAGCGATTACATCAAAAACCCCATCGCTTTCAGTCATCTCGTAACCAGTGTAGGAGGTCGCCCATTTTCTATTCTTTCCCGTGTTGCCTCTTATGGGACGGACTACACCGGGCGAACCAACAAATTGGCTCATCACATAATGCTTGGTCCTGATGAACGGACAGTTCAGGGGCCAGCAGTATTAATGAATGGAAAAGGCCTGTTTCAAGAGGAATGGAGCGAGCAGCCTCATTTCTTGCCGACAAACCGTATAGTCCTGCCAACTGGCGATATTGATTCGCTGAAAGCTGCGACATGGGAACGTATGACTGGTGATGCCGGGAATGCAGGCAGATTAGCGCAAGCATTTCTCGATGCTCCGTCTAAACCGTCGTTTATTATTTTTGATCCGGGAATGAATATTATGCCTCTTATCGCGGAGGCACAAGCGCTGCTACCTATCCCGCGCCGATGGGATCTTTCTTTTAGTACATATTTTACATCGATCCCAGTGGGAATGGATTGTGCCTGGCGTTGTTGTTTACCTGATTCTGACGCGCTTAAGGTCGCACGCCGCACACAGGGGACGCTTGTTGTAGACTTAACGACTCGCCAAATAACGGGACCACTGTCAACTACTACGACCCTTATTGAAGTTGCGAGAACGGGAACCCAAGTTAAACCGGCAGCCCAAATCACACTTAATAATGACTTGCCCCTCAAAATAAGACCTGTTGCCAAACCTATTGCCAATGTCGAAGCATCGCGATCACAGCCAGCTGGTTCTGCTAAACAAATCCGCGTTAATTACGGCGAAGCTCTACGGCCAAGACCTCCTAAAAAAGACGCGCCAAAACGCAAGGGCTTATGGATCACAGCTGCGGCCGGATTTGCCGTTGCATCGCTCCTAATTTATGGCCTTTACGAAAAACTTAGTAATCAGCATCCCGCTAGAGGATCATCAGATATAAAACCCACAGATACTAACACTCTGCAGTCATCATCACCTCCAGCAATTGTTTCCAACGCTGATTCCTCTTCCACAGATATTCCGCGACAAAAAGCTTCCGAAACTCTCACCGTTGCATACGTGAATACTAACGCGCAGCATCTATCTTCAAGTTCAACAAATACCCAAAAGAACGATAAATCATTAAATGACAGCAAGCAGCAGAACACGCCCGACCTTACTAATCATAAAAAGGAAAAGGTAACTGAGACAGCGAATACTCACGCGATTATTATACCTCCGCAATTAGTCGTGCTTCTTCAGGGGAGCAAATATATCCCCTTGACTGAAGATCCACTATTTTACTCTGCATCTGGGGATATATTTGAGCATGAGTTGGTACATGGAATTGCAATAGAGTGGTCCTATAAGAATAAGAATGGCAGCAAGGAGTCTCTTGCTACTAAATTGATGAAACCAGAGCGGCTGTGCGATTTTTCATCACAAGTTCAGCTTGTTGAATTACGCAATACAAACAAAGTCTATATTATTAACAGTTTCTCGGCATCGATAAAACCTTTAGATAAGGCAACATACAGTGTTTGTTTGCAAAACAATTGCGTGGCAGACAAATTGGCAGTCTGCTTACTTTCTAAAGAAAACTTGGACAAGTTAAAGATAGAGGGAGCAAAAGAAAACGGCCCGCAAGCATCCTTTACTATATGTAACGTCGCAACTGGCGACATGCCGCATGTTGACGTTCGAATTAAGAATGATGTCCAAAGAGATTTGTGGGTGAAGAACGAATCAAAACATGAAACGGACCTGAATGCCTTGAGCAATAAAGTCCAAATATTAGAGCGAGATGATTCTTCGCTTTCGGAGTGGTCCTTAAAGATCGCCGCCAGCGTAAATAGCGTAAAGAATGCTAAGAAATCAAAAGAAGCCAACAAGACGAAACTAATAGAACAATCTGCTGATAAATTGAAGATTGATCTCGAAGGTGCAAGAAAATGTTACTTATCCATAAAAGATGCTCCGAGCATTGCCTGGTGGACAATGGATTATATGAAAGACGACAAACTTGTAATGAAAACGGCAACGTTACTCGAAGGTGCTGGAATGTTTCAAGATAGAGTAATATCGAAATATCGTGAGGATATTGATTTGGTTAAAAAACGCACTGAAAACGAAATGTTAACAACGAAACAAGTTTTGGAGAAAGAAAAGAAAGTGCCTGTGAAAATCATCATTACTTGTAACGATGTTCGGATTATCAATGCGAGTACGCCATGAGACCAACAACCGTTATCCAACGCGTTCGCCAAATTCTTACAGAAGGGCAATCCTCTCTTGTTCAAGATGCACCCGATATTGCTGTGGCATTTTCCGATCTTTGCAAAAAAGCCAACGAACGCCTTCGTATCTGTTCTGATTATCTGAAACAAGGCATGGTGAGCGAGGCGCTGCGTATAGCCGAAACAGAGCCTACATTACTTGACCTGTGCGGCGAGTTGGATTTTATCGGCATCGAGCGTTGGTTGCAGTTATGTGGGCAAAGAAAATGGACAGTATCGGAACCTATTGACGCTAAAGCCATTCATGCGCTGAATAATGCTTATGCGTCCGGTCAAGCACTTGAACCATTTTTAAAAGAGTATCGTCGTGCTGTGAGAGAGCGCAGAAATAGGGACTGTGTTCGATTGCTTCGGCGGATCGCCTCATTGGACAAAGCCAATACAAACTGGGCTGAGGATCTCAAGGAATTTGAACGTAAACAGATACATGAAATTAAGCGTGAATTCGAGGTTGCTAAAGATAAAGGTGACGCGGAAACACTCGCTGCGCTTATGATGGAGATCAATGGTGCCTGGAGCATTCCGTTCGATGAAGTTCTTAAAAGGGATGTTCTGGGAGCTGCCCGTGAAATTTACAAGAAGGAAGCTCTAGAAAAAGGGCGTCATTGTATTGCGGACATCTCGGCAGCATACGCGGCACTGGATTATGGGCGACTAGGGCCTGCGATAGCGGCGTATAAGGCTTTATCAAAGAGTGGATACTTGGTGCCTGACACATCCATGACAACGCAAATGGATGAGGCGTGCGAATGGTATGCTGGCGAGACAAAGAAGAGATTGAATGAGAAACTTTACGAGGATAGTCTGGCTAAACTGCGAGAAGCGGTCGAAAAAGGGATTGCCGAAAAACTTGATGAACAGCTGAACCTTCTTGCAAGATTTGACCGCCCTATTCCAGATCGTCTCGAAGAACGTGCCCACGCACTGATTGATGCCCATCATCTTGCACAAGAGAGGCGTCGCAAAAGATGGATGGTTACAGCTGCTGTCGGCATCGTTCTAATTGCGAGCGCAGTAGCATTCGTGTTTATTCGGCACAGTCATAAAGAGATAAAAGCCCAACTGTTGAATAATTTGGCGAATGCATACAAGGTTGAGGACGTAGAACGCTTCAACATGTTGTTATCCCGTACAGAACGAGACCAGTCATGGCTCATGCGAGACCCGGATGTTAGACTATGGGCACAGAAGAGTGCGCACTTAGCAGGTCTTTTAGCCAAGAAACAAAGTTCATTCCTGCAGTCACTCTCACGGTTGGAGTCAATTCGAGATGGCGGGTTCAAGCAGGGATTAGACGGCATTGAAGATCTCATCACAGTTGCTAAAAATAATGTGACTCAAGGTGCTGACCGTGGACGTTTAGCAGTAATTCTTCAAGAGTGGGAGTCGCATAAGCTTGCAAATCAGGCTGAAATAGATCGTCAGGCAGCAGCGTCTATTGACGAGATTACGTACTCCCTTGAAAAAATAGCAAGTCTCTGTGTTACCAATTGGGCGTCTGCTAAATCTGAACTGGCTGAGTTGCGGTTCAAAGCCAAAGCGGTTGAAAATAAGATTGAAAGTGCATCTCCTGAACCGAAAGCAAGGATGGCATCGCAGATCAGCAGAATTGACGCGATCTGCAAGGAAATAGAATGCAAGGAGCGGCAGCTTCAAGTAATTCGTGAAGCTTCAACATTGCGCGACTATTTGAATGGTGTTCAGACTTATGTTCGAGCTTTTCCAAATGATAAGAGCAGCAACTTGATGAAAGATGTTTTACGGGAACAGAGTGACTATCTATCATTCATTGAACCATCATTTAACTGCAATTCAAGCAATCCCTTCTGGTATTCCCTTTCTAAAGATCGTGCAGCGATAACCCAACTTACAACAGAGAAATGGCCAGAGGTTAAAACCCTTTTGATGGGCTTGAATCAAGAAACGAGATTAATGGAGCTCTGGGAATGCGACACGACCAAAGGGAAAGTATTCTTCGAAGGGAAGCCGAAGGAAGTCTACCTTAAAGGTTTCAGGGAATATGAGGGCTCTGCTTATACACCAGGTGAGTCCGACATTCAGCCTGAATTTAAATCTACTACAGTTGACGGGAATACCATTAAGTCAGCGCGAATTATGTCGCATTGTGACTTTGTAAAAGGAGTCATTAGCATGGCTAGGTTCTCGACGGCGAGCACAGCGCCAGACGATTTGATGAATAAAATGCAAGAACTTTATGAAACTAATGGGATATCACCCCTTTTGAAGATTCGCTTGATGGGTATACTTTTCGATAGCTTAACAACGTTGATCGGTCAAGATCAGATCCCCGGAGGCAGGTCACTAACACGTGATTTGAAATCTATTGATTCGGATCTCCATTGGTTGTGTATTCGGAATAGAGACGTATTGATTGCCAACAAAAAGGCAGAGACCATCATGCGGCCATACTTTGATGGCGGATCTCTGTTCCGGCGAAACCGTTTTAATAACGATGTTCGAAACCTATGCCTGCAAAGGAGCATTAGGTGGCTCGGATATGCTGATTTGGAAGATTCTTCCAAGGTAATTTGGAAAACACAGTCTAAACCTGTAGAAATCTGGATCGTGAGATCATCAGGCAGTAATGGATTGCAGGTTATACTAGCCGCAGAACGAAAGGGCGAAGTTATGACTCAATATGTGCCGTACATTTGTGGAGAACCACTTTTTGCGCCGGCTGATGACATTGCAACACGAGTTCATATGACTAAACTAAAAACCAAATATAACCTCACAGAAACTAAGACTTTAAAATGGCCATTGGTGTGGCCGGCAAATTTCCGGCAATGAATGATCGAGATTCAATTGATACGCGGAACCACGGACTGATACATGTGAGGTGGCGTGGAGTTGTAACCGGGCCTTATCTTGAGCAGACAATTCTTCAAATGCTGCGCGACAATAGCATCACAAAGCACCACGAAATATCGAGAGACAGTGTTCGTTGGAGTTCGATCGCTCGAAGTGACTTATTGTCGAAGGCGTTTAATCAAAGCAGTAATGCAAATTCTCAGGCCAAAGGTATTGTTGTGAATCACTCGGCAACAAAATCAATGCACAATGCGATATCCTTACAGGATCGGCGAAGCGAGCACGGGACGGGTATTGCGCCAAACCGTGAATGCGGCAATCAGGATCCCCTCGATATCAGCGTCTCATCTCATCCCCTAGCCATGGTTTTGTTTGAAATTAAATCCGTTCCCTGGATTCTTGCATTTGGCCTGTCCCCGCTGTTGATTCTGTTTCTGCAATCACTTCTAGGGTTATACTTTGCTCAAATCGCATGGCTTTTTAGTGCATACTTTTGCGCTTTATGGGCCTATATAGTCGGGAGACTCGCAGATCGGAATACTGAGACATGGAAAACAGGCATTTTATATGCCGTATTTACTGCCTTTATTGGAATCGCAATGTTGCTTATTTGGCGATTCATACCGGTTATCGGGTCACTTTATGGCGCTATTGAAAGCGCGAATCCTATTAAGCGTCTGTTGGGTTTTGTTTTTGGTGTCGGCATTTGTGAGGAACTATGCAAGGCAGCCCCTTTGCTGATATTTGGGCTACGTTCCAAAATACTGCAATCTCCAGTTGATGGGCTTTTCTTAGGTATGATGTCAGGATTGGGTTTCGCCATGAACGAAGGCGTTGGATATACGATACAATACTGGTCAGCCGCGTCTGATCTGGGAGCCACATCTTTTGAACAATACGGACAGATATTAGTTGTTCAATTGGTTCGATTCATGTCTCTTCCTCTATTGCATGCTGCTTGGGCAGGATTAGTCGGCTATGGTATAGCTTATGCGTTTCTCAATGCCCGTTGGGAGTTTGTCTTCCTTAGCATTGGTGCTGCGGCAATATTACATGGTTTCTACAACTTTGCGTCTCCGACAGTGTATTCACTTTTGATTGCAGGGTTATCGATGTCATTGACTCTGAGTTTACTTGTCAGAGAAACTCAATCCCACAGGAGGTGTTTTTCGTGAGTGACACATATTATCTTCGTTGGAAATCCCAAGTCACTGGTCCTTACCAAGATGAGGACATAAGGACAATGCTTGAAGAAGCAAGGATTACAAAACACCATCAAGTCTCGACAGATCAAACAACATGGATCTCCCTAATAGAATCAGAGGCTTTTCGAAACAATTGCCGTGTTACGCTTGCTCCTAACGTAATCCAAGGTGCCGCTCAGGTAATTAGCGCGACACCAGTACGCAATCCTGATTGGGAATCGAACACGGGCCGTCTTCGTGTTAAAACGGCTGAAGACATTGCCGATGAATCGATGTGGTATTATGTTGATGGCAGTTCTTCAGCGGGACCCGTAAGTGGTGCTGAGTTACAACGACTTGCTGATGAAGGTGTAATAGCAGGTCAAAGTCCAATTTGCCGAGAAGGCGAGGAGCGCTGGGTCAAGGCAATAACTGTATTCCCCAGTTACTGGTCTGATCAGCCGCGCTCTGTAGATCGAAGTGGTCAAGGGTCTTTGGCTGAGTCTTCTGATTTTAGATATGCAGGCTTTTGGATTCGTTTTTGTGCATTATTCATAGACTCAATAATTGTCGGTATTTTTGCGGTTATTACAGAATTTGTCGTTTGTTTTGCGCTGGGGCTTTCGCTCGGTGCCGCTGGCGCCAATATTGCCTCGATCACATCAAAAGCTGCCCTTCTAGCCATGGCCGTAGGTGCTACAGTCAATTGGCTCTACTATGCTGCTGGTGAATCTTCTATGGCTCAGGCTACTCTAGGAAAACGCGCTATGGGGATAATTGTCACCGATATGAACGGAAAACGAATCACGTTCGGACATGCCACTGGGCGATACATAGGGAAGTTTATCTCTAGTATTTTATTGTGCGTTGGGTATCTGATGGTGGCCTTTACTGAAAAGAAACAAGGATTGCATGACATTATGGCAGGCACATTAGTGCTTCGGAAATAGGGTGCCTTTTTGAGCAATAAGAAAGGGAATGAACGATGACGGAGACAAACCACGAGAAACTTATTCGCATTCTCGATTGGCGAAAAGAAGATATTGAGCAAAGGATGGGCTTCAAGGGGGGCAAATACACTGATGTTAATAATTTTCTGGCCTTTGGAATAGCCGCGCTTGTGACGATATTGTTTTATGGTGCGTTGATCGGAACCGGGGAGACTTTGCGTCGGGCGAGTTTCAGCCAAACCTTTTTAGACCGGGGGCCTACCCCATACTTCATAATGTTCTTCACCTTTTGGTCACTGAGTACTTTAGCGCTCAAATGGCGAAAACTATTATTTCAGAAAAAAGCCCTTGATCTGGAAATTGTACCTCACTCTCACGACTTCTCCCTAGCTCCTGCAACTGCGAGAGATGTTCTAGATCGTATGTACGGGCTTGTCGATGATCCCAAACATTTTGTCCTTTTCAATAGGATTGAACGCGCATTATTGAACTTGCACAACATAGGGATGATATCTGACGTATCTGAAATGCTTCGATCCCAGGCGCAAAATGATGAGGATCAGATGGAGTCGAGTTATGGTCTTATACGAGGCTTCATCTGGGGTGTCCCGATTCTCGGATTCATAGGCACAGTGCTCGGATTATCCATTGCCATTGGAAAGTTTGGAGCCGTACTGAGTGCTGGTGATGCCGTATTACAATTAAAGACATCCCTCACAGAAGTGACTTCCGGGCTTTCTGTTGCCTTCGACTGCACATTTCTGGCCCTTGTCTCGGCATTTGTGATGCAACTCATATTGACAGCCCTCAAGAAACAAGAGGAAGCCTTCTTTGATGATTGTAAGGACTATTGCCACCGGCACATTATCAGCAAATTGCGGCTTAGTCACTTGCAGGGCGAGACTCAAGGGTAATATTAGTCAGGTCAATTCATGAGTCGAAGAAACAGAGAAGATAAAACTCCCCCAATTTCGCTATTTGCATTTCAAGACGTCATTTCCACTCTTTCTGGAATATTTATCTTTATTGTTTTGATAATGGCCGTTGATCTTTCGATGCTCAAGCCTGTTGGGGCGGATGGCGACTCGATCAACGATAAAGCGGTCATAGATCAACTCAGGACCTCCGTCCAGGCACTCAAGCAGCGTATTGTTGCTTTGAAAAGCGCTATGACCACTTTGAGTTCGCAGGACTCTGTAAATATTGCCGAGAAATGTACTCAGACCGAAAACGAAAATGAACTATTGCTTCGCCGGCATCAACAACTCGTTGACGCGAATGTGTTGCTCGAAAAGCGACTGAGTGATGTTAAGCACAAACAGCGTGAGTCTGAGGTTAGGATAAATCCGTTGAACCATGAAATTCAACGTTTACAGGCTGCGCTTGCAAAGGCGGCAAAAGAGAAGCAACTCTTTTTCATCCCAGAACCCGGTATAACAAAAACACCCCTTATCGTTGAATGTTCAAAGGATAAAATTCGCGCAGGCTTTATTGCGCGTGACGCTGAGCCTGTCGTTTTTGAAATTTCTAACCATGGTTATGAAGCTTTCGAGAAATATATTGGGCATCTGTCAATTACCAGTGAATATCTTGTATTTATGATAAAACCTTCAGGCAGTATTCATCGCTCGCGCCTATATTCTATCGCAAAATCTGCCGGCTTTGACTTGGGATTCGATGCCCTCGAGGAGTCGAAAGCGATTAACTTTGGGAAGGCCACACAGTGAGGCAACGCGCTGAAAGTGATACAAGCAGTTTTTACCTGCTGCTTGACATGATGTGCAACGCATTTGGTGGCATAGTATTCATAGGCTTGCTAATTGCTATCCTGTCTAGCTCCATGAGTCGTCAGGATGCAGAAAAAAAGAGTAACAGCAGTCGAAACCTCGACAAGGTTGAACAGAAATTAGAGGCTGAACGCCTTGCTAGAGAGCAACAAGAACTTACAGCAGCTCAGAGACATTTGGAAGAAACGTTAAGAAAGATTAAGGGGCCATCTGGGGCAAGTCCAGCAACTGATCTTGCTTCTTTGATCTGTAGCAATGGATTATTACAATCTGCCTGTGATGCTCTTGCCGCTTCTAACTCATTGATATCTGTTTCAATTTTCGACTCCGAAACATCGATTGAGTTAAATTCAACATCAGCAGCCGACGTTGAAAAGCAAATCACCCGACTTCGTGCGGATCTTTTACAAAAGCAGGAGGCGTCCAAGGAGACGTTGAGATTACCGCGAGAACATCCTGTTACAGGCAAAAACGCCGCGTTTATCGGAATTAAGGATGGAAAGTTATATGCGATAAGTAATGTGTCAGGATCTCGTCCGCGTAACTACGACCGTGAGGATGTTGATGTCGAAAGTGGCCCAGGACGGGACGTGGTCGAGTTACGTAAAAACAGAGGGCAGTTCATTAAGCGGGGTTGCGAAGATGAGGGTAAGTTCGCACAGGCGCTCGCAAGTTTGAATAGTCATTACGAATTTGTGTCATTTGCAGTGTCTACTAATTCATTTGCTGAGTTTAATTATGTGAAAGCTATTTTTGTCGGGCATGGATTCTTATACAACTGGGTCGTCACAGAGGGAGCCATTGAAATTGTGGTTCAGGATGAACCACTCCGTGTTCAGTGAGTTATTGATGGAAAGAGCGGGCGATCAACATCATTAGGCGTAATTCCTCTTCGGTATAAGCGGCAAGTCGAATAAAAGAATTCGCGTTTTCGGTAAACGATTTCACGCGATCCGCCATAATACCTCTAATGACTTGCTCATTTGACATACTTCGATCCCAAGCGCGCGCGGATCCCTCGAGAATTGCACAAAGTGATGCGTGTATAGATTCATTCTTGCGGACAATGTGTAGATTGCTCTCCATAGTGATGTTCAGTGTGTGTTCGAGTTGATCCCAAGGTTGGGAATGACCCGTGGATCGTGTGCCTTTGCGCCCTATTAGCATAAATGCACGTCCAGTCACATAAGCAGCATCACATGCGCCCTCAACATTGGATGGGCGAATGGCGGATAACTTATCAGCAAGGGAGGGAGATGCTGACATTTCACTTTCTGTCTGGGACGCGACTACAACCGTTACGTCTGCAAGGAGTCGACTGTAACTGGCTATTGCAGATGAATAGTACGGTGCATCTTCTTGTGCGTATATAAGTTCCATTTGTTTCTGTATTTTATTAGCCAGATTTGTTGAGTCGGCCACATTGGCGCTCTTCAAAAGAATTACCTGTACCTTTATGGATTGTTTGATTGCGTTCATAATGCGCTGATAAACACTAGTATCGGGCATCTCTAGATATGCGTTATGATCGTGCTCAATTCGCGTCAACTCTTCGATTCGTTCGCTATTGTCCAGATCTGATGTGTTTGAGGTGACCTTTCTTACTGCTGAGGCATTATCCATAGGTGTACGAACAGTTGAATTTGTGATGGATTCTACTCCATTAGGGAATTGACTCGTCTCTGGGGAAACATTCTCAGGGTGCACTTCGGTCGATGTTTTGCCACTGGATGTGTTTGTTAGATTGGGGCTTGTATCTTTACTTGGATCGCTTGGTTCTTGCTTCCCTCCTGTGTAGTATTTGACACCTGTAAAGACAGCAAATAGAAGCCCTATAACGGTGATGATGATGATGCTGATGAGAAATAGGTTTGGAGCCGAGCTATTGCGATCCGGCTTCTTTGTGCTAAGCAGTTCTCTGGGAATACGTGGTGGCCTGGGTGGTGTCAGAGATTGGGTATATTTCTTGTCACTCATTCGAAACCTTTTGCCATCAAATTGTTGACGATCAGAAAATCGCGACCGTAGTGGGGTGGTGTCTCACTTTCGGATTGTCGACTTCTTCCCTTGATTTGGTTGCATCCTTGAGTTTCCCGTAAGTTTGCTCTCGCCGATTATTGGATAGAGAAATGCGGACACTTGAGCGGTTGTAGCAGTAGATGCGATGCCCGATGCTCGAATCGAAACTGGGGGTTGACCAGGCCTATCAACTGTGTAGTTCCCGCCGCTGGATTGCCGGACATAGATAGGCAGTTTCCCTGGCGTGTTGATAGTGGCACCACCACCAGATGACGGTCTAATGGTGACTGGTAGCTGCCCAGGCATCGACACCGTCGAGCCCCCTCCCGATACTGGCCTCACGTAGGTCGGCAATTGCCCTGGGGTGCTGATTATTGCGCCTCCACCTTGATTAGGCCTTACAGAGATGGGTAGCTCACCCGGCCTATTGATCGTTACTCCACCTCCCTGTGCAGTCCTCACATAGGTCGGAAGCTTGCCGGGTTCTTGAATAATGTAGGATTGAGCTTCTACTGATAATGCGCAGACGAGAAGTGCCAGAATGAAAACTATATTTTTCACAGGGAGGGAGCATCCTTCCGATTTAGGATTATGGATGATATTGACCCAGTTAGCTATTCAAATTCAGGCACACGGGGCAAGCACGGGGCAGATCCAGATCCTTAAACTGTTTGAAAACAATTCGAATGGATGCCTTGCTTTGTGGTGTGCGTTCCCTGTCGATCAAGGGATCTTGTTGCATTCGCCAGATTGACTCATAACGCAGACTACCAAACCGAATTTCAAATGTTATGTCGGTGACGAAATGTAAACCGTTTGCGACATTCTCTAGCAATTGCTCGAGTCTATGTTTTTCTTTTGAGTTGGCGGTGGTGACTTTTCGCAACAGTTCCATGGCCTCTTGTTTTGCGATGTCATCTGCTACCATGTGTGAATTGTGACACAGCGCGGACAATGGCGTTTCAGGAAGATCAACCTGTCCGCCACGACAACACATGACAAGATATGGCATCAAATCAGGGTTACTGTCTGCAATCGGTTGGAATAACCGTGAAGCTGTACGAATGGCGAGAGCCAATTCGTCCCAACATAAAACGTCCTTTTTCTCTTCTGATACCGGGATGATTTGTCCTGTATTCTCGTCATTCATATGAATAGTCTAGGGGCTGCTGGTTCGCACGACCATGGGAGCATCAGGGAACAAACGGGATAATCTGGGATCATTCATCGCGGTCTGTACGTGCGGATAAAATTCACCAGATCAGATCCTGTCTTGACGATGACGCGCTTTACCGAGCGTCCAAATGCAATTTGCGCATTCGGAAATACTAGAACCGATACGATCCAGGGTTTCCTCCTGAATAACTGCTCAGTTATGCTCCGTATCCACCGGATGCCCCGGTTGATCTGTGAAATGGGGTTGGAGGAAAAGCGATGGCGGTTGATTAAAAGATGTTTTCCGTCCCAGGTAACATTCCCCTCATGCGACTTGGTTTCAATGAGGAATATGATGCCATCGGGACGAACAACTACATGATCCAGATTGCCATAAGGATATGGCACATTATTCAGTATGAGGCAACCATCTGAGAGAAGGGGTGTCAGCAACCTGCAGATTTCTTGTTCTGCCACCACCCATCGGGCGTTCTCTGTGCGACTTTCTCGATCATAAGTGGTTTTGCCACGGACGGTGTCTTTCTGAACCATTTCTCATGAAGGAATCATCTACTTATAAAACTTTCGGATAAACAATCAGCATACCGAAACATTCAAATACTCCCCTTCGCATCCCTACGGGATGAGTGATTATCATTATCAAACAGGCCGACGGCCTGAGTACAAATCTCGCATGGAACGCCAAATCGGGGATTACTTGGCCAGCCGTCGCATTCCTTTCATCTATGAAAAACCGACGGCTGTTATAGATTCAGGCAAACTTAAAGTCTGGTATCCCGACTTTAGTCTCAAATATGGCCTGATCATTGAATATTTTGGCATTACCGGAGACCCCCAATATCTCGCTAGTGCCCGGCACAAGCTTCGCGTCTATCATGAGAACCAGTTCGACGTGATCCCGCTATACCCCGCAGACATCGTGCCTGAATGGGAAAACAACCTTATGCATCGAATGGACACGGTGCTGGAGGGGCGGCTTCAGGATATTCGGTCGTGCTCCTTGATCGGCTGAATAATGTCTCCCGATTTATCCCCGAGCATCCCATAAACCACCCATTAAATCCCTCATCCACCCATATATCGGAACTCATGTTTTGTGAGATCGTATTTCTGGGGAAGAGAAAGGTTGAATAGCAAAAAGGAGAGACAATATGAACACAATCAAAGACGACTTTAAGCTTGGGGTAATGGAGACTATAGCGGCCTCTTTTAACGGCGCATTTGCAATGAATGACATAACAACACTCGAGGACGACAGCAGGCTTATTGTTCCGATTTGCGGCTTAATCGAAGCATGCCTGCCAGTGCCCACGTTGCACATCGTCGAACGACCGTCTCTCATTCTTATTGAGGCGCATGCATTGGCGGTTCTTGGATCCCCTGGCAGCCTAATGAACTGCGTTCCCCAGGAACTTCTAGCGTTCTTTTTAAACGAAAAGGATCTGAAGGAGGGCGATGAACGCCTGAAGCTTAGCGCCATGATCCTGCGGATGTGCGCTAACACATATCTTTCAAGTGTGCGCACTCAAGACGAACTGCTTGCCTCCGTCATCCAAGCCTCGAATATCAACGCCATGATCACTAAGGCGGTCAAGGATCCGCTCGACGGGGAAATTTATGTCTCGGCGTATGTCTTTAGTGATTTTCTTTGTATCCCAAAGGAAGTTGACATGGTAGCGCAGGGTGTCTTGGATCACGCCAGTCGCATTCGTAAATTCATCCAGATCATGCGTCGCATGGTGCTTCCCGACACTACAAGGTGGGAAGATCTTGCGGCCGCCTTGTTGGTAGCAAATTCTGCACAGGCGTCTAGCGGGGAAGCCACTCCTTCGTCTTCCAACTCGTCGCCTCGTGCCACTCTGTAGATTGAAATGACAAATATGAGGAGATGCAGCCGTGAAACCTCGAACTCCAGAAAGCGCAGGCATCGCTAAGTCAATTGCTCTCACCAGGAAACTGGCCTTATCCCAGTTCTCGGGCCAAAATGTTGCTATTGGTCCTGAGTTTCTGGCAGCAGGAATATTGAAATCTCTCCCTGATGGTGGCGAGTATTTGAAGAGTTGCGGCCTGGCGCATATCGCTACGTTTATGTCCAGTATGCCTGATGCTTTAGAGTCAGAAATGGACAAGGTTCCGCCATTACAAGTTACCGATGAACTGAATCTGCTGCTGAACAGCAAACTTAGCGGGTTTAAGGATGGAACGCTATCGGCTAAAGATGCTTTACGTATCCTTCTGGAAATTCCGGGCATCACTGATCGACTGGTAACGCTTTCTGAGGATATACAAAATAGGCAGAATCCGGTTATTGGTGAACGTGAAATAATGGCGAGGGTAACAAGGCTGTTTCAGTATGGTTACAGGCTAGCCCTGACGTACTATTCTCCGGATTCGAAAATAGGCATCTCTGAATTCGCGACTGAACAACCGACTCAGTCTTTTCTTAAGGCCGCTGACGAGTATCGAAAGGAACGTGATGCCGTGCGCAGCATGATGTACAGCGGCCCCCGAAAACAAAAAATGTCCGCTTATGAACGATACATGCGTACCTATGGTCCCTTTACGGCTGATGTCGCCACGGCGGTCGTTGTCAACGAGTTAACTCCTTATGTTTGTGATGGGTCGCTGATAACGGTGCGTGACATCGCTTACACGATTGCGCCTTATGATTACCACCGAATGGCTGGCAAAGTAATTGAGGCGGTACAAACCTTGAAAAAGGATGCCCTTGTCCGCCTTTTCCCGGAGCCGGATTATTGTCAAATGTTCTCTGGCGTTCTGCCCACCGAGGCTCTGATCAGCGATTATACTCAATATCTTGGTAGATCGGCTGATTGGTAACTCTGGTGGATGACGCGCGGAGGGTGGCCGGTGCTCGACCATCCGGCACCCACGAACAAAAATGGCCAGCATGAAAAATCTTCGAGTGATTCATTTCAGGATTGGATGTTTATATGGTGTCGGACCTGACGAAAGCCATGTTTGAGGGAAGCCGCCGACCCAGTCACCGATCTAGTCGAGCGACCCAGTCGTGAGGTGAAATAAGGTTAGAAATAGTGCTTGACTCAGAAAGCGTACGCATCGTAAGCTGACAGCATGAACGATTCATTAGGCAAACGAATACGTGAGCTTCGAGAAGCCAAGGATCTGTCGCTGAGAGATCTGGCTAAGAAGATTAACGTTTCAGCTGCATTCCTGTCAGATGTTGAGTTAGAACGGCGTTATCCCTCCGAGGATAAGCTCTTGCTGCTTGCTACGGAACTTGGTGTCCCGACCGAGGATCTTCGGCGTTTCGACACGCGGGTGCCAGTGAAAGCTTTGCAGGAGGCATCCCGCCGAGACCCGACGGTAGGAATGGCACTTCGTTCCATTCTAAAATCTGGAATCTCGTTCGATGAATTGAATGAGATCGCTCAGAAGAAAAAGGCGGAGGAGGTTGACGAAAAGTGAGAACACGCCGATCACAATCAGGTCCCTTCAAGGAAAAGGTCTATTATCGGGACAGTGATTTCGAGGGTATCTGTCTCGATGCCCTGAAAGCATCAGCCTGCCTCCCCGCTTCACCATCTCCGGTGAGGATAGATCGGTTTGTCGAGAAGCATTTCGCTAGTCTCCAGTTTGCGGATCTCGGGCCGAACATCCTTGGTTGTACCGAATTCTCGGCTAAGGGCGTTAGTGCGATCCTCATATCCTCTTCCTTGGAAGAGGAGCCAGGAAAGCCTGCGGAACGTAGGCTCCGATCCACGATTGCCCACGAAGCTGGCCATGGATTGCTTCATGCACATCTGTTTGCCGACTTGGCTGCGGCACAGGCGCAATCGCAATTCGCGGATTGGACGAACCCCTCGAAGCCGCGGATCTTGTGCCGCGAGATTGAGGGGCTGTCTCCGTCCGTGAGGGTATCTTCATATGCTGGCCGTTGGTGGGAGTATCAGGCAAATAGGTGTATTGGGTCGCTGCTACTTCCTCAGAAACTCTTCACAGAGGCGATCAGGCCATACGGCCAGATGAAAGGCATGTTGGGAACCCTCGTTGTGCCATCTGACAAACGGCAAGTCGCTGCTGAGGGCTTGGCCGAGGTGTTTGATGTAAACCCTGCTGCAGTTAGGATTCGGATGGATCAGCTTTTCCCAGAAACTCAGGAGAATCAGCTTTCACTGTGATTTTTTTTGGATTTAGTGTCCGCTTTGTCGGCTGACACTGTTGTTGTGAGAATACGTAAACTAGGAGACTGAAGAATGACAGACATGACAAATGAGCAGAAATTCCAGGTTCTGATGGCCGAGTTGCAGGAACGATACGATTCGTCTCATAAGATCCGGGACCGAAGCACACAGTTCACCTTATGGATTTCAGGTATGGCGATTGGCCTATCGTGGTTGTTAGTCAGCGAAGCTGTGCTATCCACACTACAAAAAGTCGCGATCACATTGTTGACTCTCGCGCTCTATTTTGGGGCAGTCTTCTTGATTCGTGCCCTTCATAAGGGTGCCCACGCAAACCGTGAAGCCATGATCAGAACAGAACGGGCGCTAGGCATGTATGAAAAGGGACTGTATTTGCAAGACGTTACATTGCTTCCTACTCAATATGGGCACACCGTTCCAAAGTGGAGTCACGATTCATGTACGCTCCCAATCTGGTTGACGGTGGTAGCCGTTGCCTTACTGATCCTGACCTGGACAACCCCATGTTCTCGAAAACAACAGAGTGAATCAACACAACCGCAACAACAGACAGGAGTACACAACCATGGCTGACCTACACAGTGAATTCGGAACATTCCACGATAAAGTCGCTCTTTCCTCAAGCAAGAAGGCGTCTTTACGCACATCGCGAGACGCCATTCGTGACCGTATTCGCAAACACTTTATTGAGGTTCTGAAAGTCGATCCTCCAAAGTTCCATGCCCAGGGCTCATTTACCATGGTAACGACAATGAACCCGCTCGACGGCGAGTTCGACATCGACGATGGTGTTTACCTGCAACACTTGGATCCTCATGACAGCAGCAAATGGCCGACGCCTGAAACCGTCCATGGATGGATCATCGACGCTATTGATGATCATACGGATGAGAAGCCGATAGACAAGCGCACGTGTGTTCGTGTTCAGTACGCAGGGCAGTATCATGTGGACCTCCCATCCTATGCCAAACTGAATGGCGATTACATGCTGGCAGTCAAAGGAGATGCCGGTTGGCATCGCAGCGATCCAAAAGCTATCACCGACTGGTTCAAGAAGCGCGTGAAACAGAACGGTGAGCAATTTCGGCGCATCGTGCGTTATCTGAAGGCATGGACTGACTACCAGTCTGGGAAGCGTGGTAAGATGCCGAATGGACTGATCATGACCGTTCTGGCATCAGACTGTTTCTGCGCGGATGCACGAGATGATGTGTCTCTGGCAAATACCGCCGCCGCCATCAAGCGTGCCGTCACACCAGTCTTCTGTGTTCGCAACCCAACTGACACCTCAGAGGAGATCACACGACGCTTGACAGATGAGCAAAAGAGTCGTTTCCAGGCGGCAATAACGGACTTAGCGGCAGATGGTGCGGCTGCCGTCGCGGAGAAAAGCAGGAAGAAGGCGTCGAAGCTATGGCAGGGGCAACTGGGTGATCGTTTTCCTCTAATTGATGAAGAGGATAGTAAAGATGAAGACCGAAAGAAAGAGGATGCCAACCGACTGGCGGCGTTCTTCGTGTCCACGAAGCCCCCAAAGCCATGGGCATTCCAATGACTGCCTGGTACCAGATCAACCAGCGGCTCTTTCGGAAGGAAAAGGCGGCACTAGAAACTGCTCAGCCAGGCATGAGCCTCGAAATACGAGAAACTGGTTTCAGGATCAATCGGGAGCTCAGTCTTAAACGGGAATGCGCTGTCGCCGCTGGCGTCTTCAGCCTCAAAGCTCCTGGGACGGGAGTCTATGACTATCGGATCGCCGTGCTCCCGCCGGATAACTACCCTGCATCTCCGTGCATAGTCTTCTGCGATGATCCACGATTACCGATCGGCAACATCGATCGTCACATTCTCTCCGATGGACAGGCATGCCTGGCGGTTCCTGGGGATCTTTGGCATCGCTGGAGGCCTGAAGACGGCATCGTCGGTTTTCTTGATGAATTCGTTGCGCCATTTCTGGCATGGCAGGTGTACTACGATGCACATGGGTGTCCGCCTCCTTGGGGACAGCGGGCTCATGGTCTCCTGGGCATAACCGAGTACTACACGGAAGTCTTGGGCATTCCAGCCGAATCCAACATTACCGCATTCATTCCGCTCATTGCCCGGAAGAATCCCCCACAAGGCCACGAAACATGCCCTTGTGGCTCAGGACTCCGTCTCCGGCATTGCCATATTAAAGAATTAAGAGAAGCTCGATCACGGATCCCCTGGCAGGCCGCAAAGCAGGATCTCTCCGCCGTATCTCGGATCGTGGGAAACAGGAACAATGGCAATAAACAACCTGGCTCACTCGCTTCAATAAAGGTGTCTAGTTTTGCAGAATCAAGATCAATGTCCACAACCGTCGCCGCAGGCGAAGGCTGAATCAGGACCGAAAGGAGGTGAAAAATATGGCGAAAGATGCAGAAGGTATGCGGGGCTATCGGTCTCGGAACGAAAACGGTCACTTACGTGACACCCGAGATGATAAGCATGTCGGCACTCTGGAGAAGCAGTACAATCGTGACTTCGGGGTTCGGAAAGACATGCATGTTGGCACTCTCTTGAAGGAAACTGGAAAGGCGTCAGTCAATGACCTTGTTCACAGTAATATCGGCAAGTAGTAGTGACCACCCGGGGAACACGCGCTAAGTCTAATGGGAGGCCCATAACCGGCGCGTGTTCTTTTTCCATAGCCCAATCATTCTTTCGTCCGTCCTTATTTGCGTATAAAGAATATGAGGCCCAGCAGAATGGCCATGCCAACAATGGCAACTCCGATAGATAAGAAGTTCCGTGGAGCGACACCTTCTCTCCTCATTAACAGCCGCCACCCTTGCTCGTATTCAACATATTTTCGCATCACTGGTCCCGGATCAGGGCCGAGTGATGAAACAAAGACAGTGCATGATTGAGCCATGATATCTCTTTGTCTTCTGTCTCCCGCCAGATGAGACCATGCTGAAATAAACGAGGATGCCAGCATGTATCGGTGCATTAAGGATAGCTCATCGAGAGAAAGGGACATCGAGCGCGACCAATCAGAATCAGTTGCCGTGCTTGCCCCCTCAATAAATGCTCTTAATCCATTCGTGTAGACCAAAGCTATCGCGGGCGGATGTCTATTAATTGCCTGTTCCTGTTGATCTGTGAGCTCTGCTATATGCTGAAGTGATTTTTGCTTCTCAGTCATTTTCCCTCGTAAATATCAGAATGAGCTGCATGAGTTTTCCAGTTCTTAAGATACTTCTCTGCTAGAGTCGGATCCCTAATTACAAGGATGTTTTCAGCGTTATTACTTTCCGCCGCCTTGGTAAAGTTAAAACTCCCGGTGATCACAATATTTTCATCAATGACTATGACCTTGTTATGGGCAATGGCGTGCTGGGCATCTATCATCGTTTCGATCCCTGAGTGAGCAAAGAAGTCTGCCGAAGAATATTTCCCGGTTCGTTGGCTCTTGTCCAAAATAACGCTTACCTTAACACCCTGCTTATGGGCATTCAGGAGCGCCTTCGCGATGGTATCGGATGTGAATGAGTATGCCTGCACATGGATGGTGGTTCGTGCCTTTGCTATCTCAGCGACGATGGCTGCAGTACACCCGCCCTGCGGTGAGAAATAGACCGCCCAGGCCGGGTTTGTGCCGTTTGCCCAGACCGGGCCTGATAGTAGAGCAGCTAAGCAGACTGCAAAAAGCGATGAAAATCTAGACCCAGTCATGCAGGGACATTAGCACCGTTCCTTCGTAATGAAAACCGTGATGACGAGCTGATGGAAGCGCATATGCCGGAAAAGGGTAAAATCCACCGCCAGAAACGGGGTTTACCCTCTTGATTGACAGCAGCAATCGTGTCGCCGACAGGTGAAAACTAGACAGAATATACCATGGTCTTGACATCTGGAGGCACCTAAGTTACAAGATTCAACTAGAGCAACGGCGAATAACTGTGATTCGATTGCGTCATTGAGGTTCACTGCAATGCCACATGAAAAACAGATCAAGCATGATGATGTATTGAACGCTGACGAGGCTTCCACCTGGCTTAAAATCCCTAAGTCCACCCTCTACAAGTTATGTAGCGAAGGTGAACTGCCGGCCGCAAAGGTGGGGCGTCATTGGCGATTCCACCGGGAAACGCTTGAGCAATGGTTGTTAGAGAAGACTCAGCGCCCCCAGGCCGATGACCCAGAAGCCAATTCAGAGGAATAATATGCCACTTCTCCAGGAAGGCTTAAATATACGAGGGACATACGAAGTGGAGAAATTCCTCGGCGAGGGCGCTTTTGCCGAGGTTTACCGCGTCCGGCACCGGTTTCTTGGCCGACAGGCCATGAAGGTTTTCAAGCGCCTTAACATGACCGAAGAGGAAGTGCTCGATGCGCTGAATGAGGCGATTCTGCTGACGCACCTCAAACACCCCAATATTGTTAGTGTCCACGATGCAAACGTTTTTGAATTTCCCAAAGGTGTCTGCGGCTACTTCACAATGGAATTTGTGCCAGGGGGCAGTCTTGATAGGTTTTGGAGATCGCACGGCTCCACTCTTGTCCCGATTGAGACGACGGTCGACGTCATGCGTCAGGTATGCCGGGGTCTTTCCATTGCTCATGCAGGAACCCCACCCATCATTCACCGTGACATAAAACCTCAAAATATTCTCGTGGGTTATGAGGCCGACGGGCTTCGCGCCCGAGTAAGCGATTTCGGATTAGCCAAGAAGGTTAATCCGCTGACACTCCTTGCAACTGCTGCCGGGACGCTTCAATTCAAACCCCCGGAAACATTTCTGAAGTCGAAGGCAGATTCGTGTGCAGCTGACGTTTGGGCGCTTGGTGTGACGCTCTACCTCTTATTAACCGATCAATTTCCCTTCGAGCTTGATTCTGATTTGGGCTGGTCAAACAAGAAGGCATTTGAAAAGGAAATCACTCCTCCCAATTCATGGAACGTCGAAGTCGATCCTGCCCTTGAGAAAATTGTTTACAAATGTCTCAAGCCGAAACCAGAGGATCGATATCCGACAGCCAAAGAATTGCTTGAAGCCTTGGAATCCTGGAAAAAGCCTTCACCCTCCAAAATCATCAAGCCGGCAAAAACAGTTTCTTCGGAAATGTCAAAAAGCATTCTTGGGGCACATTCACCTATCAATCAAGAAGAAGGTCATCGCCTAGTCAAGCAAGCCGTCAAGAAGGCTAAGGAAGAGGGGCGATTGTTTGAGGCTGCTGATCTTATGGAAGAGGCTTTTAACAAGTCGCCATCACTTCGGCAGAAGTATGCGAACCAAGTCAAACTATGGCGTTGCGGCATCAGCATGTAAACCAATGAACACCAACGAAGATATATACGAATGTCGTTTGGCGGCAGAAGGTGGCGATGCCGAAGCCCAGTACCAGCTGGGCTTGAAGTTCGTTAACGGACAAGGTGTAGAAAAGGATGAGGCAGAAGCTGTAAGGTGGTATCGAAAAGCTGCCGAACAGGGGCATTCTACTTGTCAATATTTCCTTGGCTGGTATCTCGCCAACGGTCGGGGTGTTGAAAAGAATGAAGCGGAAGCCGTCACATGGTATCGAAAAGCTGCCACTCAGAATGTTTTAGGCGCACAATTTGACCTTGGGGTTATGTATGCCAATGGTCGTGGCGTGACTAAGGATGCTGTTGAGGCGGCTAAATGGGCTCGCAAGGCAGCTGAACAGGGGCATGCAGAAGGTCAATATTATCTTGGGTGGTATCTCGCCCGTGGTCAGGGAGTGAATAAGGACGAAGTAGCGGCAGTCACATGGTATCGTAAGGCCGCTGAACAGGGTAATGCTGGCGCGCAGTGCGAAATGGGGATTATGTGTGCCGATGGGCGAGGTACGGGAAAAGATGCAGCAGAAGCCGCGATGTGGTTTCGCAAGGCCGCAGCTCAGGGAAACAAGAAAGCGCAGGAACTTCTATCCAATCTGCCTCAAGCAGCTCAAACAATACAAGCCCCAGCGGCTAAACCACGAGCCGCAAGTCGTGAAGCAAAAGCGGCTGCGCCAGAGTGCAAACCCCTATTGGATGCCAGTACACCCAGAGTTTACGTCCAAAACGCCTTCAGAATCACGGGACTTGCTGTTGATGCACAAACGCGAGACATCAAGCGTCGCATCGATGACCTAAAACACGCCGAAGAAAATGGGGAAGCAGAGGATGAGCATAATCATGCGTTTGCAATTGTTCCGCCCCCCTCAATTGAACATATCCGTGAAGCTGCACAGAGATTGCATGATCCGGAGCGTCGTCTAATCGAGGAGTTCTTTTGGTTTTGGCCTAGTGAATGGGGTAAAGGGAATTCAGATCCCTCATTACTTGCGATGAAGAATGGGGATAAAGACACCGCGTTTAAGAATTGGCTGGCATGTATCTCCGATGACGCCAAGAGTGGAGTCGTTTCGCGAAATGGAGGAATAGTAATCCGCGATCAGTCGGCTTTGGCAAGCCCTCGCGAAATTGCGGTTGCCAAGCATAATCTTGCAGTGATGTATCAACTGGTTGCTCTCGACTCAGAGCATCACGTTCTGGAAAACGAATTTACTGCGGCACAACTTGAAACCATCGAGCAATATTGGCGTAAATGTTTCAAATGGTGGGAAGAACTAACTGAGGACGAAACCTTTTGGAGCCTGATAACTGAGAGAATTCGCATGTATAACGAGCCGGAACGCCTCAAAACCGGATTTGCTCGACAAATGCGTGCTTCTCTCCCGGAGGCGATGGACAAAATCAATGCCATGCTGGCAATTAGCTATTCTGAACGCGGGAAACTGGCGCTAGCGGAGAATCACATCCGTTATATGAAGGAGACGCATCAAGGTCAGGATGATATTGAGAAAACCTTAGCAATGGTGACGCAACCGCTTAAGGCTCGTGTCATAAGTTATGTGGAGAAAGCTACTGGCGTGGCGGATAGGCAACCACAGCAAGCCGCTAAATCGGCACGTGAATTGTTGCAGGCGGTTGCCGAACCAATGAAGATCATTCAGCAGATCCTGTCGCCAGAGGATCACGTGCGAATTGATCTATTCGACAGCGTCGCTGAAGCGTGCCTGACATGCCAACTTGCCTATGCGCGCGAAACGAAAGATTGGTCAGCGAGCCTAGCAATTATCGAAGATGGCGCCAAGTACGCCGTCTCCAGTGAGACGAAAAAAAGACTTGCCGAGAATATTGCAAAAGTTACCAGAAATAAACTTTTCGGGCAGTATATTGAACCTCTAGCAGAGTTAATTGAGAAGAGCCGAGCCAGAAGTTCAACAGCGGCGAAAGTGAGATCCGTTGAAGAGAATCTGCTGCCCTACCTTAAGAAAATAGAGAGTGCCAAAGGCGTTAGCATTGATGTCTATAATGAGTGTGCGGATCTTGTTGCACTCTTTGTCCGGGGGGTATCAATTTCTGCATATAATGAGGATAACGATTTGGCCGGCTCGATTAACATTTTAAATATTGCGCTAAACACAGCTCGAGGCCGAGAAGCACGTGAACAATTGCAAAAAGATAAAGATCAGCTTAAAGGTTTTGAGGCTGAATCCACCAAACATAATCTTCGTATGCAGATTCGTGGTGACGACATTGAGATCACTCGCGACTATGTTCGCTACAAACAGGATAAAATTCCAGTTTCTCAAATCCAAGGCGTTAAATTTGGTGTCTTTGTGCAGTACACAAACGGCGTGGAATCAAGTTCATCGTATTTGATCGATATTACGGATGGCGGCAACATAAGAATCCACATTGAGTGCAAGCGAATATTTCGCGGTAAATCAGATGCCGAACAGGATTACAGACGGATCCTCGACGCGATTTTTGAGCAGATCGCCACTCCGCTAGTTCAGAAGTTGGCTCAAAGCGTAGTCGCGGGGCGACCCTTGCAGATGGGGGGAGCTCGATTAACGTCCGAAGGAGTCTATCTAACAACAGGATCTCTTTGGTGGCAAAAAGAAATAATGGTCCCGTGGTCAGACATCCGATACGGAAATCATCAAGGTTCGCTGAATCTGTCATCATCAAAGGATAAGAATATTTCTACTTCCATGGCATTACGTGACGCGTGGAATGCTGTTTTCTTTGAATATATTGCCAAAGCAGTAGTAAAGCTTAAAGGCTAACCTGACAAAAACTGTCTGATTTTATGTAACACAACGAATAGGAAGCACCTATGAGCAAACAGAAGCGTATGCAGGCGAGTCCGCCGAGTCGTGGTATTGTCCACATGTTTAACATGCTTAATCTCAAGCTCCCAAAGGAGCTGCGACTTCCTCCCCTCAATGACGCACCTAATTTAAACGCCCTTAAGACTCGCTTCAATGAGCTTGAAGCATTGTTGGCGCGGTCGAAGACTTCAACCCGAATCTCATCTTCTACCCCGGCTGCACCGAATCTTGATGAAAAAGCGATTGCGAACCTGGCCACTAATGCTTGGCGTGCTAAAACCAAGATGCTTGACCAGGATTCGGGTGAAGTTAAGGAAGAAATGAAGCGTGTGTATCGGCACATTGAAGCTATCTTTGAAACGCTGAAAGGGCTGGGTGCTGAGATTCTTGACCCATGCGGTCGAAATTATGATTCCGGCATGGCGTTAAAGGTTATCAGTTTTGAGCCGACCCCGGGAGTTTCAAAGGAAGAAATTAAGGAAACAATCAAACCATCTGTGATGTGGCAAGGACGCCTTATACAAATGGGTGAGGTAATTGTGGGTACTCCCAGCAAAGTAGATAAATGATTAATGAGGGAATGAATATGACAAGAACAACTATTGACTTCGGAATCGATCTTGGGACAACAAACAGCGCGATCGCTGTTCTAAATGGCACGCGGCCCGATGTCATTAAAAACAACGTGGATACTGATATTACTCCGTCGGCTGTGTTTATTGATAAGCGTGGATTGGTTCAAGTAGGTCAACGTGCAAAGAATCGCCAGGAGGATGAAAGCGCTGTAGACGACGTTTACATTGAGTTCAAACGCCGCATGGGTACTGACCACCGGTACGAGTTCAAAACAGCGGCGCGAACTATGCGGCCAGAAGAAGTTTCCGCCGAAGTCCTGAAAAGTTTACGTGGTGATGTTCAACAACGCCTGGGTGAGGATGTCCAATCAGCCGTTATTACTGTGCCTGCTATATTTGAACAGAATCAATGTGCGGCAACTATTAAGGCTGGGCAACTTGCAGGGTTTGTTCAGTGTCCACTGCTTCAAGAACCGGTTGCGGCAGCTCTTGCCTATGGTTTTCAATCTGATGTTACAAAAGAGTATTGGCTCATTTACGACTTCGGTGGCGGTACATTTGACGCTGCAATCATGAAGGCGGAAGACGGTGGTATTAGCGTGGTTAATCACGGTGGGGATAACTACCTTGGCGGCTCTGATATTGACTGGGCAATTATCGATCAATTGATAATTCCAGACCTTAAGTCAAAGTTCAACCTGCCCGAGTTTTCGAGAAATAACAATAAATGGCGGACCGAATTTGCTCGCATTAAAAATGCAGTTGAAATTGCGAAAATTCAGCTTTCTCGCAGTGATACTGCCTTTTTGGAAGGGGGTGTGCTTAAAGATGCGGATGGGAAAAGGGTGGAACTGGATTTCAAGCTAACCAGAAATGCACTTGTTGGAGTTGCCGAGCCATTCATTATGCGCTCGGTCGAAATATGCAAAAGAGTTTTGAAGGAGAAGGGGCTATCGCCGACTGCAATCGAGAAGGTTATTCTGGTTGGTGGGCCAACCCTTGCGCCATATTTCCGTGATATGCTGAAGTCCGGCTTAGGTATTCACCTTGATCATTCCGTAGATCCGCTGGTTGTTGTGGCGAAGGGTGCTGCTGTGTTTGCAGGAACTCAACGATTTGATACTGGTGCGGCGCCTCGACCCATTGCGGGCGAGTACAGCGTCGACCTGAAATACAAACCCGTTGGCGCTGATGAGGATCCGACTGTTCGAGGGGAAGTTACAGCAGATTCCGGCACAAGTATTGAGGGATTAACAATTGAGTTCGTCAATAATAAGAGCCTCTGGCGGAGCGGTAAAATTCCGCTAAAAACAGGAGGGAAATTTAAAGTCAACTTGTTGGCAGAGAAAGGCGGCCAAAATGTATTCAGTATTGAGCTTGTAGACTCAAAAGGGCGCAAGCAGATTGTTAAACCGGATAATCTCTCCTACACAATCGGTATGGCGATATCTGAGCAGCCGTTTTGTAACGATGTTCGGTTAGCACTTGCAAATAACGATAGTGAGATATTCTTTAAAAAAGGTGATGCGTATCCCGCTACGCATTCATACCGGGGTTTCAAGACAACTCAAACGGTTCGCAAAGGCGAAAGTGGTGACATGCTCCGCATTCCAGTGGTTGAAGGTAATGAGGAGAAAGCAGACTGGAACCGCAAGTTGGGTGAACTAGTCATTTCCGGATCACAAATTAGACGCGACGTGCCTGCTGGCAGTGACCTTGAGGTTACTTTGCACGCAAAAGGTCCGGGAGCAATCCTCGCCAAAGCATATGTACCGTTGCTTGATGAGGAATTTGAGGCGATTATTGATTATGATAGGAAAGAACTGAATGTTAAGGATTTGCGCCGCCAATTTGAAGCCGAGTCAAAACGGCTTAAATCTTTAACTGCTAAAGCGAATGATGCAGAAGATGAGGGCGCTGGTAACTTGCTCGAAAGCGTGCCCGATATGGAAGTGATAGACGGCCTCCTTGATACGGCAAAGGGGGATCCTGACTCGGCAAAAAAAGCGGAAAAGCGACTTATTGAATTGCGCATTCATTTGGATAAGGCCGAAGATTTACTCAAATGGCCCGCGCTGGTGACGGAAGCCAAAACGGCGCTTGATGATTTAGATGAACTGATCGAGAAACACGGCGACGATACTCATCGCGATCAAAGTGCAAAATTCCGGGATCAGATTAAAGATCTAATTACCCAAAAACGCACTGAACCATTACGAAAGAAAGTCGCTCAAGTCTCAGATCTGCGTCTTGAAATACTTTTAGCACAACCAGGTTGGTGGGTGGGTTACCTTGAATATCTCATCGAACGACAGGGTAAGATGAATGATCAAGATAGCGCCGAGCGTCTTATCAATCAGGGAAGGCTTGCTATCAGCAAAAACAATCTTCAGGGGTTGCGTAGCGCCGTTGTCCAACTCTTAGACCTCTTGCCTAAGGAGGTTCAGGATGAAGTTCAGAGGGGATTTGGATCGGGAGTAATCAAGTAAGGACGGTACGTCTTACGACCATAATTAGGAGTTCTTTTTGTCAGTACCAAGGCATAAGAAACAGTGATGGATTCCAGGGTTAGCGGTCAATGCAAGTGAACGGCGATCTTCATGGCGAATGGGGAAATCAACTTCGACGAAATGCGAGCACCCGAGGTGGTTCGACCGCTTTCATTAAAGCAGGAAAAACCACCACGGGTGTCTACGCCCCCCCCGCCACTTAAGCAG
>Ga0194063_10000294_pt1 | contig 37094 bp, 37 predicted proteins | sample SepL3720m_MetaG_FD_155459 | JGI IMG/M metagenome (GOLD analysis project Ga0194063, IMG submission 155459) | Anoxic zone freshwater microbial communities from boreal shield lake in IISD Experimental Lakes Area, Ontario, Canada - Sep2016-L373-20m | ecosystem: Environmental > Aquatic > Freshwater...
CCTTCGGCAACATACTCGCCCCATTGGTTTTGTGGATGGCCAAGCGCGGAAGCAGCCCTTACCTCGACTCCGCCGGCAAGGAAGTGATAAATTTCCAGGTCAGCTACACCATTTACCTCATAGTTTCCATTATTCTCTGCAAAGTCTGGATCGGGCTTATCCTGTTCCCAGTCATCGGACTGATGTGGATGATCTTTATGGTTGTTGCCGCGGCAAAATCTGGAAATGGTGGGGAATACCGCTATCCGCTAACTATTAGATTTTTAAAAGACTAAGACCCGCTTTCAATGAACACCACATTATCATCTATCCTTCAAGCTGAGAACCTCGACCACCTCCTCACCAACTTCACCGATCAGGGCGTCACGGATTCGATTCTGGCGGAACTGAGCGATTCGGATCTCAAAGATCTCGGGATCGACAAACTTGGCGAGCGCAAACGCCTCCTGGCTGCTTTCAAGGGTGGGGCCTCTACCTCCACGGTTGTGCCTGTCGCTGCGGCCCCATCTGGCGTGGAGACGCCAGTAACAGCTTCTCCAGCCATCGCAGTTACGCCCGCTGAAGCAACCAAGGAAAGTCCGTTCGTCAACAGTTTGGGCATGCCGTTTGTTCCAATCCCGCGCTACGACACACGTTTCTGCATCTGGCCGGTGCGCGTTCAGGACTACGAGGCATACTGCATGGCCAGCGGCGCGCAGTTTCCACCCTGCGACTTTCCGCAGGATTCATACCATCCGATTGTCAATGTCTCTTGGGATGATGCCATTGAGTTTTCCGTCTGGCTCACGGGGAAAGAGCGGGCTGAAGGGAAGATTGCTAAGAACGCGGTTTACCGCCTCCCGACAGATCTGGAGTGGAGTGCGGCTGTGGGTCTCCCTCACGAACCGGAGGCTACACCCGCCGAACGGAGTGAAAAGGTCCCCGGCTATCCTTGGGGCTTGAGGTGGCCGCCGCCGAAAGGTTCTGGAAATTACGATCAGTCGCTGGAAGTGGATTCGTTCGAGCACACCTCTCCGGTGGGGAGTTTTCCTGCAAACGCGTTTGGACTTTATGACATGGGAGGAAACGTGTGGGAGTGGTGCATGGACTGGTATAATCCCAGTCAAGAATATCGCGTGGTTCGCGGCGCGTCGTGGAGCAACTTCAATCCCGAGCTTCTGTTGTCCTCGGCTCGCGACAACCACACCCCCGACCTTCGTAACCTCAGCGACGGCTTTCGGTGTGTTCTGGTTGGTGAGTCTTCGCGTTAGGCTGGCGGGTTTTGGAGCTTGCCGCCTTGGGTTTTGACTTTTGAACTTCGGCCCTTGAAAGGCGAGCTTGCGAGCCTTGGAATTTTTTCGGAAACAAATGGAACCAACGATACGTCGTGAGCACCCGCCGATCTACACTGTGCTGAGCGAGATCGTTGGGTGGACGCTCGACCGGACGGCTGATTTTCCGAAGAGCCAGCGGTTCACGTTCGGGCAGCGGATCGACAACCTTTCGCTGGACGCGTTGCAGTTTGCGGTGAAGGCGATCCGGGGCCGGCAGCGACCGGCGAAGGCAAGGAGCCTGCACGAGCTGGATTCGGTATTGGAGCAACTGCGTGTTCTCTGGCGTCTTGTGAACCAGCGCGGGTGGATCAGCCGCCAACAGCTTGTGTTCGTCCAGGGAAAGCTTGATGAGACAGGAAGGATGGTCGGCGGCTGGCTCGCGCAACTCGGCGTAAAGGAGGCTGAATGAACGAGCGGCAGCTATCCCGGCTTTGCTCGATGGAAAACGTGGCATCGCTCGACAACCTGTTTTTGGCATCCGAGCGGGCGAGGCGAGGGAAGAGCCGCCGCCCAGATGTGGAGGCGTGGTGGATGAGCCGGGAGGTCGAGTTGGCTGCGTTGCGCGAGGAGTTGCTGAGCGGGACCTATGCTCCCGGGCCCTACAGGTTTTTCATGATCCACGATCCGAAACACCGCGAGATTGCGGCCGCGCCGTTCCGCGACCGGGTGGTGCACCACGCGCTTTGCAATTTCATGGGGCCGCTGCTGGAGCGGCGGTTTATTGCGCGGAGTTTCTCGTGCCAGGTGGGCAAAGGGACGACGGCGGCGCGAGAGTGCTGCCGCTTGCTGGCAAACCGTCACAGGTTTGTGCTGAAGTGCGATGTGAGGAAGTTTTACGACAGCATCGACCATGCGATCCTACTTTCCAAGTTGGGCGATGTGGTCCGCTGCGAGGAGGTGATGTCGCTCATCAACCGGATACTGGCAGGCTACAACTCAGAGACGGCCCCGGCGATATTTCCCGGTGACGACTGGATGGCTGCGGCCCGGCGCACAAGGGGCCTGCCGATCGGCAACCTGACAAGCCAACTCTGGGGAAATTTCTATCTGGATGCGCTCGATCACCGGATTACTGAAGGCGAGCGGCAGGGGGCCTATCTGCGATACACCGACGATTTTCTTATCTTCTCCAATGACAAGGCGAGGCTTTGGGCGCTCAGGAGGACGGTGGCCGCTGAGCTGGCAGCGGTGCGGTTGCGTTTTGCCGAGCCGAAGTCCCGCATGCTGGCCACCTGCGAGGGAGTGCCGTTTTGCGGGTTCCGTTTTCTGCCGGGGCTGCGTCCGCGCATCCTCGGCACCACCAAGCGCCGCTTCGAGCTGCGGCGCTACCAGTTGAAGAAGGCCGGAGACATCAAGCGGCTCAGGGTTTCTGTTTTCAGTTGGTATCAATTTAGCCGGGAGGGAAATACCCAGGGCCTGCGACGCGCCTACGCACGCTGGTCGCTGGATGCCCGGCTGAAGCGGCGGCGAGGGAAGACTTCGCGTGGTTCGCGGCGCGTCGTGGAACAACAACAATCCCGAGAATCTGTTGTCCTCGAATCGCAACAACAACACCCCCGACAATCGTAACAACAACAACGGCTTTCGGTGTGTTCTGGTTGGTGAGTCTTCGCGTAAGGCGGCAAAGAATCGGCGTGATGTGCGGCGGGGTTTCCCCTGCCGCGCCAGTTTCCAAGAGGCCAGCCTAACCCTCGCCCCCGCGCCCCATCATGGGGAAAAGACGAGGCGGCCGCCGTGGCCGGTAAGCCCCTTCGGGCCGAAAGTCACGGCGGCTCCGGCGTAAACGAACTTCTGGCACATCTGTCGGGAAATAGCGAGGTATCGTAACTTTGCGTAATGACGAAGACGCAAAGCAGCAAGAAAGGGTTCTGAAAGTGGACACGGAGTGGCAGGTGAGTTGACGCCGAAGGAAAAGCAGGAGGAGAGGGCGCTCGCCGACAACGCCAATACAGCGGGCTACTACACCACGTCACAAATCCAAGCCCTGCATATCGGCACCCCGCTTCTGACGCAGAATGCGACGACCGGGCTCTTCAAGCTCACGATCGCGGTGAAGAAATCCACGGACTTGAAGACGTTCACCAGTATGCCGCTCAGCAGCCTGCAGACGTTCATCAACGCGCAGGGCGAGATCGAGTATGAGTTCAGCGTCCCAGAGAAAGCGGCACAGGATGTTCGGTCATCCCGCCCGCTTCTTAAAGGAGTCGGGTCGCCCCCGGCCCGATGTCGGAAACCCTTCGCGGTCCCGCTGTCACTTCCAAGCTACGGGGACGAGGGCGTCCCCGCTCCATTGGTCGCTTTCCCGTCATGCGCCCCCGACGCGGGCAGGGCGGCACCGGGTTCGGCGGGCGTGGGAGAAGCCGCCGGCTCGGGAGTCGGCGTTGGCGTGGGCTCAGGAGTGGGAGTGGGAGTGGGCCAGGGTTTGACGAGATTTGGCCAGTTGTGTATGGGGACGGTCAGTCCGCCGAGTTCGGTGGCATACTGCTCGCAGCGTTTCCGCCAGGCATCGAGATCCGGCTGGGACAGAGTCGCATCGGCGGTTCCGGGAAAGACGAGGTAGGTGACCTTGAGGTCGCTCACGGGGCGCGCGGCAAGGGAGGATCGGGCGTTGAGCTCGCGGCAGAGAAGCAGGGAGGCCTCGCCGATCTTCAGCGAGGGCCCCGCATCGCCGACGACCGCCGGATACGCCTTCCCGTTGTAAAGCACCAAAGCAAAATCTCCGATCGACGGGGCGAAAGGGCCTCCGTCTTTCTTCAGCATAAATCCGGGCAGCACGATGAACGGATCGGTTTCGGAAACCAGGAAGCTCCATTTTTTCAAATCAAAGATCCGTCGGTTTGCGAGGTCGAGCCCGTCGGCGATTTCTCCCATCCGCAAAGGCGAGGTGTTGCCGGCTGCAAGCTCCTCCTGGAGTGCGGCGAGACGCTTCTGCTCGACCTCGAGAAACGGGTTCGCGCGCGGAGTGAGCTTCGGCCACCGGTAGCTCGTCTGCGGCAAAAAAAACGTCGATCCTCCCTCCACCGGCACGTTCCGGTCGCCGTCCGACCCGTCCCCGTTCACATCCATATCGCCGACGGCGAGCAGCGCCCGGCGGCCGGTGGACGGGTTCTGAACGTTCAGGATCGTCTCGCAGTCGTAGAAATTATGCCGCGAAAGAATCGCATCCAGCCGTCCGATCTCGCGTGCGACCTGGGCGACCTTCAACGCATAGAGGCGGTCAAAAAACGGGGAGACCTTAGCGCCGGCGAGGAGGCCCGCAAAATCCTGGAATGCCCCGGCCAGCAGCGGGTCGTTCCTGGAGAAATCCTCGACCGACTCGCCAGGGCGGGGAAGCCGGGCACGCACCGTGACCACCACCTCGTAGGCGTCGGACTCGCGCCGCTCGAAAGAAGCGCGCTCCGAACTTTTTTCCGGGACGAATTTCACCTCGAGCGACAGGCCGTTGAAAAGTTTGGCCGTTGGCATCGGCTTCTTGGGAATCGTGGGAACGGGCGTCGGAGTGGGAACAGGCACCGGGGTGGGCGAGGGAGTCGGCGCAGGCGTCGGTGTTGGCACGGGAGCCGACGCGGGCTTTTTGCATCCGCCCAGAACGGCGATCAGGCAGAGGCCCAGCGCGGCAAGTTGCCCGCTTCGCCGCCTTCGCCGCTCAGGTGTGGGCGATGAACGCCGAATAAACATCGGGTGGGATATCGATCATCTTGTAATCGCTCGAGGAAACAAAAAGGAGCGTCTGCTTGCCGCGGCCGAGCATGTGCCCGGCGGAATCGAAAATTTCGTGTTCCATCGTGGCGAACTTCCTGTTGTATCCGGCCACGCGGATCTTGACGCTCACCGTCTCGAACTCCTTCGTCTCGCGCACAAACTTGTGCTCGAACGAACGCGTCAGGATGTAAAACGGCGTGCTCTTGAGATTGAACTTCGGCATCACCCGGTTGAAAAAAAGCTCGCGCGTCTTGCCGACCCACATCGCATACATCCCGAAATAGACGTTGCCGACCGAGTTCGTGTCGGCATAGGTCGCCACGAACGAATGGACGTACCATTTGCCGTCGAAGTGCCCCCCGATGCTCTGCGCGAGCGCCGCGAGATCCAGAGGGCCGGGAGTGCCGGGCACACCTTCTGATTGCGGGCTGATCACCGATCCGGCGCTCGGGGAGGAATCAGATGCCTGCGCATCCAGTTCCTCCTTGTCGCTCAAAAACTCCTCGGACGAGCTCGGCTTGATCAGAAGCCACAGCACATACCCCAGCGGCAGCAGCGAGCCGATGATCTGGAAAAACGGCGAACGCAAAAAATAGCCGTAGGAAAAAATCACGACCGCCAGGCTCCCGATGCAGAACATTTTGATCTGCGGGATCGCGTTCGCCCGGCTCACGAGGTAGCACCGGACGATCGCCAGCGTCGAATACCCGACAAAGAACGTCGCGTAGAAGATCATGAAGAACTCGAGCTCGAATTTCAGCACCGAGCCGACCAGCGCGATTAGCCCGCATACCAGGAAAACCGGGATCGGGGAGGTGAGCAGGCGGTTCGGGAGGAGCGAGAAGATCGGGTGGTTGCTCTTGTTCGCGTTCGTCTGAAAAAACCACCGCAGTGCGACATACCCGCTGTCGAGCGTCGTCAGCACGCACACCGACACGAAGATCCCGTAGGCCGCAAACGTCCACGGCCCGGCCTGCGAGAAAAGCTTCATGAGGATCTCCTCCCCGTAGTTGTGCCCGGTGATCCCCACGCGGATGAACTCCGAGGCGCCCCAGTTCAGCGCCCAAGCCGTCATCAGGCCGTGGAATAGCAGCAGAAGAAAAAACTCCACGGCGCCGATCCAATACCCGGCTGCGATCGAGACCCGCTCGCGGTGCATCTGGATCGCGCGCTGCCACTGCTGCAGGTCGAGCCACGGGCCGACAAGAAACCCGATGATGATCGGCACCGCGTAGCCCCAGTAGTTCCAGTCGTTCGTCGGAAGCTTCGGAAACGAGATCGGCCCGGTCCCGCGCTCCGCCGCATGGAAGATAAGAACGACGAGCGCCGGTGCCATGAGGAGAAACATCACCCCATGGCTGAATTTGATCCGCTTGATGTCGAACTCCTCGCCAAAAAGAATCGCCGCCGCCAGAACGACCAGCAGCGTCAGCGGCAGGTAGAGCAGCCACGGCTCGAACCCCAGCGGCTGCCAGACATATCGCAGAAATGCAAAAATCGTCAGCGTGATCGCCAGTACCTGATAAAGAAAAAACACCAGTCGGAACGGGCGCGACCAGCTCGCGAAAAAGTTCGCGAGCGACTCGGATCCCGCCTGCCGCCGCGCCAGATGGTGGGTCACCAGCCCGAATGTCAGCAGCCCGAGAAAATTCGGGATCGCAAACGTCAGCAGCCCGAAGATCCCGAACTGCGTGGTGAACTGGACGGAAAAAAACAGCCCGAGCCCCCACATCCAGGAAAGCGCCACAGAATTCCCCCAGAGGATCGCGCCGAACCACCGGGAAATATTGGTCGTCGAAGATGATGCCATGCGGATCAAGCTCATACTATTTCCCCGCCTCCTCCGCAACCCGGAATCCGTTCCGTTCGTTGTTGACCTCGGCCCACCTGCCGGAAAAGCTGTCCCCCTTCATGAGCAGTCAGGCGCCGATTTCGCTGGGAACCAAACTTTCGTCACTGAGCGCCGGGGGGTTTTTCCGGCCCCTGAGCCGGCCGACGGCGGCGATCTATATCGACTGCGCGGAGCGGCTGGTGGATGCGGCCGACGACGGCGGGCAGGTCGCATACGCCGAGGCGCGGACGCTCATTCGCGAGGTGCTCGTCCAGCATCCGGATATTCAGCTCGATGAGGACGAGGGCGGGCAGTTCCGCGACCTGAACCAGCGGGCGGGCCAGTTTTTCAACAAGCTGATCGAAGGGCATTGGATCGAACCCCGCCGCGTGAGCCTGGACGAGCATTACGTGCTGATCACTCCGCCTCTGCGCCGCCTCCTGCGCCTGTTGCGCGAGTTGGCCGAGGATCGCCCGGCTGAGCTGAAGGACTTTGCGGTGACGCTCCGTTCGCTGTGCAACGACCTCCTTCGCGAGGGCGCCCTGGATCCGAACCGGCTGGATCCCGAGGCGATGCGGCAGACGGTGAAAGACCTGCTGGAGCGGGCCGGGCGCGCCGATGACCAGATGCACGCGGTGGAGACGCTCATTCTCCAGCAGGAGGCCGCGCAGCGGGCGAGCGGATCCGCGCAGGAGACGCTCCAGCGGTTCCTGGTCGAGTTTCACGCGGGCGAGCACATGGTCTGCTACGACGCGCTGCAGGAGGCCGGGCTGCTGCCGCGCTTGGCGCAGGCGCGCACGACGGCCCAGGAGGCGCTCTACGACCCGTTCACCAAGCAGCGGCTCGCCGAGGGGCTTGCCAAGCATCTCGGGCTGGATGTCACGGCCGCCTACACCGAAGCCGAGCGCTGGCTCGTGCGCCTGGAACGTCAGCTCGCCGCAATCCCCTTGAAACAGCGCCTCATCGATGGCCGCATGGCGGATTTTGCGCGGCTCTCGGACGCCCGCCATCGCTACCAAACCGAGATGCGCGGACGGCGGCCGGAACAGGTGAAATCGTATCTCGACGAGGCCGCGCGCCTCCACGCCGGCAAATCCTTCGCCAGCCTCGCTTCCGAACCCGGCATGCCCGTCCTCTCCCCGAAAATCGAATTTTTCTTCGGGACGGATTCGCTTTCGCCGGTGCGCCGCCAGCGGGCTCCGGTGAATCTGGATCTCGGGGCCCCGCCGCCGGAGGCCGATGCGGAGGCCGCCAACGACGAGATCCGGCGGCGCAACCTGAACGTGCTCACCCCCCAGCGCGCCGTGCGCTTCGTCGAGCGGCACCTGCCGGAAAAAGGCGCGCGCGTTTCGACCGAGCACCTTCACATCGCGGTCGAGGACGATCTGCTCGATCTGCTGGCGGTGCTCGCGTTCGACCGCGGGCCATCGGCTGCGGCGCATCGGAGCGTGCGGTGGAGGGTTCATCCGGTCCGGGCGGATTTCGGCACCGAGCCGGAGAGCATCCCGCTCGACGCCGAGGCCGACCGCCTTGTAGAACGGTTCACGCTCGAACGCATTTCCTGACATGTCATTACCCTGGCCCGCCTTTGAAACCTGGAGCCGCATCCGCGAGGACGACCGCGCGGCGCTTTCCGACGTGCTCGCCGAACTCCTGGCGCACGGGGCACTCCTCGGCGATGCGGGGCGCGACCGCGAGCTCTACCTCCTCGCCCGCGAGTATCAGCCGGAGCTCTGCGAATACCTTGCCCCGCTCCACCTCACGCTCCTGGCCGACCCCGACCGCCCGATCTTTCAAATCCGCCCGGTGCCGGGCGACTGCGGCCTGCTCGCCCGCTTCAGCAAGGCGGAGACGCTGCTCCTGCTCACGCTCTGGCGCACCTACCACGACGCGCGGATGGGGCAGGCGGCCGAGGCGGTGATCGTCACCGCGAACGACATCTGGCAGCGCCTGAAACTCTACTTCACCCATGTCGATCTGCCGACCCCCGGGCAGCTCCGCGAGATGCTCGGCAAGTTGCGGAGCCGCCGGCTCGTGCGCGTGCAGTGGCACGATGACCAGTTCGGCGAATCGCAGGTCGAGATCCTCCCGACCCTCTGCACGGTGATCCCGTTTGAAAATGCCGCCGCATGGGAGCAGCAGGCCGCGCACTATCAGCAGCCCGGCGAGCCGGACGCGGAGGCCGCGCCATGAGCCGCCGGATCTCGCTCACGCGCGTCATCGCGCTGAACTGGTATGGCTTCCGCCAGATTTTCGACGTGGAGGACAACGTCCTGATCTCGGGCGCGTTCGGCACGGGAAAATCCGCTCTGCTCGACCTGGTGCAATATGTGCTGCTCGGCGAGCACTGGCGGGCCAACCGTGCCGCGGCGGGAAATGCGCGCGGTCGCGACATCGTCGGATACTGCCTAGGAGACACGAATCAAATGCGCGGCGGCCACCGCCATTTTCTGCGCCAGGGGGGAGTCACGCTGGTCGCTCTGGAATTCACCCGGACTCCCGACAGCCCGCGGGAGGAGCCGGTGCGCGAGACGTGGGGGATCCGGCTCCAGTTCACCAACCCGGAGGCCGCGTCGGGGCACACGTATTTCTGCATCCCGGAGCGGCTCGAATATTCCGCCATCGCGCCCGGGGGGAAGATGCTTCCCGACGACGCGTTCCGCGCCTGGCTGCGACGGGAATACGGCAACCAGTCGCTCTTCAACCGCCAGCGGGACTACCTCGAAGAGATGGCGGCCCCCCGGCACTTGAACTTCGACTCCGCAGCATTCCACCGCACGTTCCCGAAGGCGATCGCGTTCGAGCTCGAGGACAACGTGGAGAAGTTTATCCGGGAATTCATTCTGGAGGAGAGCCCGCTCGATGTCCGGGAAGTACGGGCCGCCCTGCGCGCCTACGATGACACCCGGAAGCGCCTGGAAAAGCAGGAGGACGAGGCGGACTTCCTCCGGCGCATCGAAGTCCAGCATGCGCGCTGCGAAATTTCCCGCCGCGAGGAGGCGGTGCTCCACCATGTCGGCCGGACGCTCAAGCTCCTCCAGGCTGAGGAACGGCGCGACCGACATGCCGTGGAGCTGGCGCGCATCGAGGCCGAACACGCGGAGGATTTGAAAAATCTGGAGGCGTCCAGCCTGGAGGCGGCCGGGGCCGCGAAGCTGCTCGGCGAGGTGCGGTTTGAGATCCAGAAAGACCCGGAGGGCGGGAAGGTGGACCAACTCGACCGGCAAATGCGCGGGCTGCAGGAAATTGTCGCCTCCCTGCGCGAGGCGCAGAAGCTGGCCCGCCAGCAGCTCGACGAGCGGCATTCCCGGTGGATGGGCTGGCTGAAGCACGGCGCGGGATTGCCTCTCGATGGCTTGCAGGAGGCGCTTGTCGTGGATGATGCGCTGCTGGCCCGGATGCGCACCGGCCCGGACGCCGGCCGGCTCGATGCGATGGGCCGGCTCGCGGCCCGGTTCAATGAACTGTGGAATTCCGCCCGCGACCTGATCCGCCCGATGGAGGAATCCCTCAAGGCCGGAACCGGCCGCCTGCAACAGTTGGCGGACGACTTGGAAAAGCTGAACAGCCAGCGGATGCCGGGCGGGTTCCCGCTCTTCGAGGCCCTCCGCCAGAAACTCGGAAACCGCGCGGATCAGCTTGGCAGGCTCATCGAGGTGAAGCCCGAAGCCGAACGCTGGTGGCCGGCGCTCGAGCTGATGCTCGGCCGCAACCGCTGGACCGTCGTCGTCAACGACCCAGCAAACTACCGTGAGGCTCTGGAGATTTTGCGCAAAACCCCGCCGGGCCGCGAAGGCGAATCGCTGCTGAATCCGGCGGAAGCTGCACAGCTCCGAACCCGCGCGATCGAGAACTCGCTGTTCGAAAAAGTCGAGGTGTCGCACCCCGGCGCACGCCACTATGTCGAGCACCTCCTCGGCGATGTGCTCTGCGTCGAATCCCCTGCGGAACTCGAATCCGCGGGCGCGCCGCGCGCGATCACCCCGGATGGCCAGCTCAAAAATGCCCCTCTGCGCCGACGCCTCAAACCTGCTTCGCCGGTCGAACTCACCCTCGGACGGGAAGGCCTCGAGCGGATGCGCACCGCAAAGCTCAAGGAGCAAAATGAGAAACGCGCCGAACGGGATGCGCTCGCGCGCCGGCTCTCCGACGTTCAGGCGTGGCTCGACTCCGGCCGCAAGGGCGGGCTCGCCGACTCCGCGCTCCCTGACCGCGCGTCCGAACTCGCGCAGTTGCCGGAACACGAATCCGCGCTGGGCCGCGCCCGCGAGACGATCGCCTTGCTCATGACCCCCGAACGCGAGGAACGGCAAAAACGGCTGGGCGAATTGGAAAAATCCGAGAAGGACATCCTCGCGAAGGTCGCCGTGCTTTCCGAGCGCAAGAGCCGCTTTGATTTGACCGCGCGGCCGGAGCGGGAGGGTCTGGCCCGGGCGGAGGCGGACTGGCAGGCCGGGCAATTGCTCGTCGAGGAGAGCCGCGTCGCGCTGGCGGCACAGTTCAGCGGAATCCTCGATGCGGAACTCCTCGGCCAACGCGACGCGTTCCGGGCCGGGTTTCCCAAGTGGGCGGATTGCTTCACCGCCGCTGTCGAGGCGGCCGGGTTGGCCGGCCAGGCATCGGTCGAAGCCCAGCAACGCCGGAACAGCGAGCGGGAGCGCCTCGCCACATCGCGCGACGATCAGGGCCATCTCCGCCACCCGGAATACCAAGGCGAATTCTCCGCGGATGACCCATGCAACGACCAGTGGTCGGCCCGGCTGCGCGTGCTCGAAAATGTCGAGCTGGAAAAATCCCGGCAGCTCGCCGCTGACCGCAAGCTCGAGTGGGAGCGGCGGCTCGAAGACAACGTCCTCAACGAGCTCAACCGCCGGATCACCGACGCGTCCAACACCGTCCGCCTCCTCGACCGATACCTGAGCCAGCCGGTCGGAAAATTCCGTTACCGGATCAGCCAGCGCAAGGACACCGCCGGCTACGGGGCGATCCTGTCGCTGCTGGATTCCGGGCTGGAGCCGACCGACCCGCTGGCGGCGGCGATTCGCGACGGCGAGGCGCAGCGCGCGAAGGACGAGCTGATGCGTGCGGTGGACGCGCCGGACTCGGGCGACGACCGCGCCCGGCGGCTTCTGGATTATCGCAATTACCACCGCTACGATCTGGAGATGGTTCCCGCCGACAAGCCCGACGCCCCTCCGATTTCTCTCGGCCGCAGCGGGCGCAACCTCAGCGGCGGCGAGAGCCAGGCCCCGTTCTTCATTTCGATGCTCGCCGCATTCCGCCGGGTTTATGACCGCGGCGACCGGGCTTCGACCCGCTCCCAGCAGCTCGGCCTCGTCGTCATGGATGAGGCGTTCTCCAAGCTCTCCGGCGATGGCATCGAGGACTGCCTGGCGCTGGCGCGCAGCTTCCAATTGCAGCTCGTCATGGCCTTCCCACCGGAACGTCTCGGCGTGATGGTCCCCCATGCTCAGACGGTGGTGATGTGCCAGAAAGAAGTGGACCGGGACAAGGAGGGATACGTCACGAGCATCACCAATACCCCGCTCCTGACCACGATGGCCGAGGCGATGGATGCGCTGTCTTGAGATGGATCCCGCCCGCTCGCCTGTCGCCGGGGAACTCTTCAAACAATGGCAGCGCGCCCGGGGTGCCCGATGCCAGCCGGCGGCCCGTCCATTTTCCCGCGCGTGGGAGGAACTGCTCGAAATGGCCGGCCTGGTCACCGCGACCGAGCGGGCCGATGCCGAACGCGATGCACAGGCGCTCGCCGCCGATGCGTGGGTCGAGCTCAAGCCCGCCCGCTACCGGCCGCATGTCATCAGCCGGATTTTGATCCCGCTCGCGGCCGAGGAAAAATGGGCCGCGGCCTTCGGGTTTGTTCCGCCCGGCGACGAGGAGGCGCGGCAGATCCGGGAGTTTCCCTGGGAGCCGGCCCTCCGGTTTGTTCGGAATACACGGAGCAATATTTCTTTCGCCGAACTGCAGCAAATGAACCGCTTTCTGAAACTGGGCGGACAGGCTCTCGTGCCGGTCAAGGAGCGCTCGCTTCAGATCTTCGGTGATGAAAAGCGGCTCGACGCGCTCGTCTCGTCCGCGTTGTTCCGCGAGGGCCGGCTCGACGCCGCGCGCGATTTCCGCTGCGAAGGCATCGGGGTTCCTCTCGCATGGAAACGCGGGCCCTCCGCCGCCTCGTCCCGCGCGCTCATCGTCATCGAAAATGCCGCGACATGGCATTCCTATTGCCGGTGGAACTTCCAAAGAAACCTCTTCAGCGCGGTCGTGTATGGCGATGGCAACCGGTTCGCGGAAGGAACCCGCTACTTGGCCGACATCTTTGACGAGCTGGGCGGCCCGCGCCGGATCCTCTACTTCGGTGACCTGGATCCGCAGGGACTGGTGATTCCGCAGGAAGCCTCCAGCCGTGCGCTCGGCCTCGGCCTCCCGCCCGTCGAACCGCACCTGTGGAGCTATCGCCACCTCCTGAAACTCGGCACCGGCCAACCGTGGGAGGGCGAACCTCCTTCGCCCACACTCTGCGACTGGCTCGAAGACTGTGCGCCGCCCGCCCGCCAGCTGCTTTCCAGCGGCCGACGGCTGGCTCAAGAACACATCGGCTGGGAATTTCTTCAACCGCTCGACGGCTCCTGCACTTGAGGGAAAGTCCTGCTGAAAATCCCTTGACTACCAGTAAATACAACGATGTCTTCATCAAATGAAATTCGCACGCTCACTGCTCTTCCTCGCTCTTGTGTCCTCGTTGCATGCGCAATCGGAACCCATCAAGGAACCCATCAACTTTGGAGGCAAAACTTACACGCTGGGGTTTTCTAAAGGAAATGCCGCCAGCGCCAGTCTGAAATCGCTCCGGGAATACGTTCCGAAAGGCGAGACGGTCGAAAACTGGACAAGCATGCTGGCCCGGCACGAATTTTCCGGAGTCAGCGCCGCCGATCTGGCCAAGGGCATGCAAAAGCAAGCCAAGGCCGACAACGCGGAACCTTCCCTGACCACAAGCACCGGAAGCAACGGACAGAAGGAATTCTTTTTGGATTTTGTCATGATCAAGCCCGAAGGCACGAAGTTCACGATGGAGTGGAATGGGTGGCGGATCGTGTCGGTGCCGGGCGGGGCCGTCGCGTTGCAATTCGTCATGCGCGCCAAGGCAACGCCCGACGCATCCGAAGCGGTCTTGGCAAAACTCACGAAGGCCTTTGAAAGCGTGGGAGCAGCGAAAGCTTTGCGTCAGCTCGATCCGGACAAGATGTGAGCGCCTTCTGGCGCTGCACAGCCTGCTACGCTGGCGGATCCTGCCGTTGTAGATCAGCAGCAGAAACGCCGGATCAAGTAACTGTGATGTAGCCCTGGCCGGGCTCGCCTCTCAGTCCTGCTTTTTCCGACCTTTTTTCAAACCTAACAGAAGGCATTGGACGATTGGCTCATACTCCGCCACGGTGAATTCCCTGGGGTTCACAAGGATAGGGTATGAGGAAGGAGATTTGCTAAGGCAGTGAAAACGGTCGGAACCGGACGGAAGTTTATACAAGATAACCTCAGCGCAAACACCACAGATGCCACGCCTTTTCTGCCCTTCCACCCAATACCAAACGGAGTTGGAATAGGATGTCTTAAAAGTCTTCCTAACGTTACGCTCCGCCGGTTGCTTTTGCCTTGATGAAAAAATCCATGAAAATCCCGTCGCGATCCACGGATTGCGCGATATCGATGATCCGGCGCCCTGACGGAGGGGGCGTCTCCCAAGTGCCATTGTCCTTCAACAGCGGGCTGGGAGCCGGCGTGGTCCTTACCCAGTCGGGATTCACCATCCAGCCGCTGGCCGAGATATCCCAGATCACCTTGCTGCGGCCCGGCTTGTTGTCGTTGTAATTCCTCACGATGTTCGTCAGGTAAGCTCCCAGATGGCTGCCGGATTCCAGGTGTTTTTCCAGTTCGGCCACTGTCACCGAGAGATGGGACGCCACCGGCTCGCAGGGAATCAAGACCAGGGGTGTCTGCCCGTCGAGAATGACGCGCGCCCCATGGATGTCCTGCTGCAGATGGAACTCACGCGTATGGGGCCAGGTGGGTGCGTGGCCTCCCAGCCAAACCACGGTGATTTTGTCCGCGATTCGGGGTTCGCTCAGCAGCGCGGAGGCGACATTGGTGATAGCTCCGATGGCAACCACATACAACATGTCTTCCGAAGCCGTCGCCCGGACCGGTGCTGCGGCTGTTGTGGAAGGGCGCGGCATAAATGGCTTCCAAGTCCAGGCAATCATGGGAAAGCAATAGGTGGGCCAGGGCAAACTGATCATCGACTTCGTTGTAGGTATCGGTGTCCAGGACGACGCGGCGGCGCGGCAGAGGTGAAAAAGGAGTCATAATAGAAGATCAGTTTGTATCATTCCCGATGGGGACTTCATATTCGCTGTCGCAGTTTGATGTCGTTCTACATGGCGGCACCGACAAGGCGATCTTCTTCTGTTCCAACTCCTTGATCCGGGCGAGGCCCCCTGAATGGGCAACGAAAAAAATCGTGTCATTTCTTTGTTGCCACGCTGTCCATTCGCGGTATTGTTAACGACTTTTCAAGAATGAAGCCAGACATCCATCCCAACTACCGCGAGACCGTCATCCTCTGTGCCTGCGGGGCAGCCTACCGCACACGCTCGACCGTCGAGAATATCAAGATCGGCATCTGCGCCGCCTGCCATCCGTTTTTCACCGGCGAGCAGAAGTTCGTGGACACGGCCGGACGCGTTGACAAGTTCAAGCGCCGCTACGGCTCGGTGCGCGCGCCCCGCGCGGTCAAAAAGGCCGCGTAGATTTTTTCCCGCAACCGAAACGGTGAACGCACCCGCGTGCGTTCGCCGTTTTTCATTTCCCGACCATGGATTTCGAACCTCTGATCGCCCGCAAACGATCCCGCTTCGAGGAGATCGAACGCGAGATCGCCGCGCCCGGGCTCTTCGACAACGCCCCCCGGGCCCGCGAGGTTCTGCGCGAGCACGCCGCAACGAAGGCCCTCCTGCAAAGCTGGGATTCCCTTGTCAGGGCCCGGCGCGAACTCGCCGAAAACCGGGAATTCGCATCGGGGGACGACAAGGAAATGGCCTCGCTCGCCGCCGCGGAGATCCCTGCCCTCGAGGCCAAAATCCCCGCCCTCGAGCGCGAGGTGCAGGTCGCCCTCCTGCCTCCCGAACCCGATGAGGACAGGGACGCGATCGTCGAGATCCGCGCGGGCACCGGCGGCGCGGAAGCCGCCCTCTTCGCCGCGGAGCTCTACCGGATGTATGGACGTTATGCCGATTCGATCGGGCTCAAAGTCGAGGAGATGGAGTCCAGCCCGTCCGACCTCGGCGGCCTCCGCGAGGCGGTCTTCCGGGTCTCCGGCACATCCGTTTTCCGCAGGCTCCGCTACGAGAGCGGCGTCCACCGCGTCCAGCGCGTGCCCGCCACCGAGGCCCAGGGCCGCATCCACACCTCCACCGCCACCGTCGCCGTCCTCCCCGAGGCCGAGGAGGTGGACATCCAAATCAAACCGGAGGATCTCCGCATCGAAGTCTGCCGCTCGGGCGGCCCCGGCGGCCAGGGGGTCAACACCACCGACTCCGCCGTCCAGATCATGCACATCCCGACCGGACGGATCGTCCGCTGCCAGGACGGGCGCAGCCAGCAGAAAAACAAGGAGAGCGCGATGAAGATCATGCGCTCCCGCCTCCTCGAGGACAAACGCCGCGAGGAGGAGGAAAAATATTCCGCCCACCGGAAGAGCCTGATCGGCGGCGGCGGGCGCGAGGAAAAAATCCGCACCTACAACTTCGCGGAGAACCGTGTCACCGACCACCGGATCAAGCTCTCGCTCTACAGCCTCGACCGGTTTCTCGCGGGCGACATCGGCGGGATGGTGGACGCGCTCCAGGCGAGCGATATCGAAGACCGCCTCCGGGAGGCCGGGATGGGCGCTAATTTTCATTGAGGAAACACCCGGGCTCGGACAGGTTGGAGGCAGATGGAACTGGTCAACCTGACGCGCCGCATAGAAATCGGCTCGAATTCTTTCTGGCTGAAAATCGGCGGTCAGAACGTGATTCTCGATGCGGGCATGCACCCGAAGTTGGACGGGCTGGCCGCGACGCCGGACTTCGCGCTCGTGCCCGAGGGGAAGGTGGACGCCATCCTGATCTCCCATGCGCACCAGGACCATGTCGGCGCGCTGCCGGTGCTGACCCGCCGAGAGCCGCAGGCCCGGGTTTTCATGACCGAGCCGACCGCCCGGATCGCCGACGTCATGCTCCACAACTCGGTCAATGTGATGACCCGCCAGCGCGAGGATGAGGGGATCAGTGAGTATCCGCTCTTCACGCATCGCGGGGTGGATTTCTGCAATAAGGCCTGGCACCCGCGCCCGCTCGGGAAACGATTCAACCTCCTCGGCGAGCCGTCCGACAGAGACAGCGAGGTCACGTTCGAATTTTTCGACGCGGGCCACATCCTCGGATCGGCGGGGATTTTGATCCGCTACGACGGCCGGACGATCTTTTATACCGGCGACGTGAATTTCGAGAACCAGACGCTGATGAGGGGCGCATCGTTTCCGGAGAGCGGGGTGGACGTGCTGATCATGGAGACCACCCGCGGAGATGCGCCGGTTCCCAGCGGCTACTCGCGGGCGCACGAGGAGGAGCGCCTCGCCCGCGGGATCATCCGCGCGTTTGAAAAGGGCGGCAGCGTGACGATTCCCGTCTTCGCTCTCGGAAAGACCCAGGAGCTTCTGGCGATGCTCTGGCAGATGCGCCTGCGCGGGCTGCTCTCCCATGTGCCGATCTATATCGGCGGGCTGAGCACGAAAATCAGCGGGGTCTACGACGCGCTCGCCCCCACGTCTGTCCGCAGCCATCCCGAGTTCCAAGTCCTCCAGGAGATGGCCCCCTACGTTCTCACCGGAAATGAAATCCAGACGATCTCCCCGAAAAAAAAATGCATCTACGCGCTCTCGAGCGGAATGATGACCCCGCACACGCTCTCGAATATTTTTTGCCGCCGGATCATCGGGGACGCGAGCCAGAGCCTGTTTTTTGTCGGGTATTCGGATCCCGATTCTCCCGCCGGAAAGATCCGCCGGGCCGCGCCGGGCGACCCTGTGCAGCTCGACCCGGACATTGCGCCGGTTCCGCTGCGTTGCCACATCGAGGAATTTCAATTCAGCGCGCACGCGAGCCGGGATCCCCTGCGCAACTACGCGATCCTTCTCAACCCCTCCAAGATCCTGCTGGTTCACGGCGACAGGCCCGCGATCGATTGGTTCCAGCTCGCGCTCTTCAAGGAACTCCCCGGCACCGAGGTGATCGTTCCCGAACCGGGCCGCGCCGTCAGCCTCGGCCCCTGATGCTCCCTTTCCGATGACGGCTTGGGAGATTCAGACCGGCTCGTACCGCGAGACGATCGCCGCGGCGATCGCCTCCGTGCTCATCCACCTCCTGATCGTCGCCTGCATCGGGCTCACGCTGGCTCTGCCCGCATGGAAATTTTCCCGCCCGCCGGAGGCCGATATGGCGCCGATCGAAATGACTCTGATCTCCAGCGCGCCGCCGAAACCCGCCGATCCATCCTACGTGCGCACGGCCCCGCAGAATATTCCGGACGCTCCGAAAAACGCCGCTTTCGAATCCGACAACAACACGCGCGCCGCCAGCAGCGCCGCGCCTTCGGGCAGCCAGCCGATGCCGTCGGTCGACGGGCGGGAATCTCCGGCTCTCGAATTGGAAAACCGGAACTATTCGGGCGGCAGGGAAAGCCAGCCGTCTCCGCCCGAGGCCGCCCGGAAATCCGATGAGCCCGCCGGCGTGTTCCCGCCCGCGGCCCAGCTCGCCCTCCGCGAAGCTCCGAAGCCGGATCCCGCCACGCCACGCCCGCAGGTTCGGCCTGCCCAGGCGAAGCCGCCCGCAGCAGCCGGCTTCCAACCGGAGACGCGCATCACCAGAATCCATGGAAATATCTCCAACCGCGGACGCGCCTCGGTGGACGCCGCCGCCACCCCGCTCGGACATTACAAAAAAATGGTTTCCGACGCGATCGGCTCCCGCTGGTATTACTACGTCAACAGCCAGATCGGGCTCCTGAACATCGGAACCGTGTCGATCCGGTTCCAGGTCGGGCCGGAGGGAAAAGCACAAAAAGTCAAGGTCCTCTCGAACACCTCGAACGAAAGCTTTGCCTCGGTCAGCCTGAGCTCGATCCTGGAGGCGGAAATCCCGCCGATTCCTCCCGATGTCGCAAAACTCCTCGACAACGGGCGTCTGGAAATTGACTACTCATTCACCATCCTCAGCAACTGATGACATCATTCCTCGCGCACACTGTTGATTTTTTCATCAAGGGCGGACCGTTCATGGTCTTCCTTTTGATTGTTTCGCTCGTCTCCTGCACGGTGATCCTCCTCCGGGGCCGCGCGCTGCGCGAAAAAATTGTGATCCCGCCCGAGGTCGCGACCGCGCTCGAGAAGCTCGCCCCGGGCGACGACATCGGGCTTCTGCAATTCGCGATCGGCCGGTACCCGTCGCCGATCTCGCGGATTCTGTCCGTGCTCATCGCGCACCTCAACTGGCCGAAATCCGAGAATCTCGAGGCCGTGCAGACCCGCGCCCGCCACGAGGTGACCGTCATGGAAAAAGGCCTCGTCATCCTGGAAATCTCCACCGGCATCTCCCCGCTGCTCGGCCTGCTCGGGACGCTCTCCGGGCTGGTGGGGATCTTCGCCACGCTGGGCTCGAACGGCGATCCGACGCTCATCGCGCGCGGAATTTCCGAGGCGCTCAACACGACGATCGTCGGCCTCGCGGTCGCCGTCCCGTGCCTGGTCGCCTACAATTATTACCAGCGGAAAGTCGAGGTGCTGGCGGTCAGCATGGAATCCATGGCCTCCGACCTTCTGGCCAAATGCTACCCGTATGGCGAGCTCCCCCAGGTCGAGAAGCAGATCCTCAAGTGACCCATGCGGTTCTACACGCGCAAACGCAGGTCGCCGGTCATCATCCTCGTCTCGCTGATTGATATCCTAGCGATCCTGCTCATCTTTTTCATCGTCACCACGACGTTCCGGAAAGACCAGCCGCGGCTCCAGATCAACCTCCCCGAGTCAAAGTCCGCCGATGCCGCCGCAGCGGGTTCGCAGGAGCCGCTGATCCTGCAGGTCAAGAGCGCGGAGGATATTTCTCTGAACAATGAGCCGGTGACCCTCGACGCCCTGCCGGCCGCTCTGAGAGCCGCGCGCGGGGCGGCACCGGACCGCCCGATCGCCATGCAGGCCGACCGCGAGGCCCCGTTCGGCGTCGTCGTCAAGATCCTCGACGCCCTCAAGCAGGCCGGCATCAAAAACATCCCGGCCTTTACCCAACCCGAAAACTGATGCTCCTCGAGATCACACAGCACGAACACCCCGCCCTCCGCACGAGGGGACGCACGGTCGCAAAGTGCGACGCGAAAATCCATGGGCTCGCCGCCGACATGGTCGAGACGATGCGCGAGGCCGAGGGGATCGGGCTCGCCGCCCAGCAGGTCGGTATCCCGCTCCAGATGTTCGTCATCGATGTCCCCCATATGAAAGACCGCCCGAGCGCGATGCGGATCGCCGGGAAACCGGCCGACTTCGCCGCTCTCATGCCGCTCGTCCTCCTCAACCCGGTCATCGATCCCTTCGGCAGGATCCGCCTCGAAAGCGAAGGATGCCTGAGTTTTCCCGGCCTGCGCGGCGATGTTCTGCGCCCGTTCTCGGTCCGCATCCGGGCCCGCACGCTCGAAGACGCCGACATCGAGTTCGAGGCCGACGGACTGCTCGCCCGCGCGATCCAGCACGAGTTCGATCACCTCCAAGGGATCCTCTTCATCGACCGCATGAGCGAGGACGAGCGCCAAGCCGAACTCCCCCAGGAAATCCGCCGCCTCGCCCGCCCGGTGCCGCCCGCCGCACACCCCACGCGCAAGCCCGCATAGGCCGGGCCGGAACAAAGGCGGGTCAAGGGCAAGTGCGGTGATTCATGGGAGGATCGAAGGGGCGGATCGGCCGACGAGCTCTTGGAGTCCGGTCGCCACATCAAAAAGCGGTTTCCATCCGGCCGCCCGCAGCTTCGAAGCGTCCGAGGTCGAGTGGCGGATGTCCCCGGCGCGGATCGGTTCGTGGCGGATTTCGGAACGGGATCCGGTGAGCTTGAGGATTTCCTGCACCAGCTCGCCGATCGTTAATGCCGCTCCATACCCCGCGTTGAAGACCCCTTGCACTTCCGGTGTTTCGGCCGCGAACGCGAGCGCCCCGACGATATCCTTGACGTAGATAAAGTCGCGCGTCTGACCCCCGTCGCCATAGATCGTGATCGGCTCGTTGTTCCGCGCGCGATGCAGGAAGATCGGAACGGCTGCCGCATAGGCGCTGTTGGGATCCTGTCTCGGGCCGAAAACATTGAAGAACCGCAGGCACGCGGTCGGGAGCAATCCCTCGCGGGCGAAGAGCCCGCAGTAATACTCGCCGTCGAGCTTCGTGATCGCATAGGGGCTGCGGGGATCGGGGGCCATCGTCTCCACTTTCGGCTGAATCGGATTCTCGCCGTAAACCGCTGCGGAGCTCGCAAAGCAGAGCTTCTTCACTCCATGGCTCCGTGCGGATGCGAGGACATTCAGAAGGCCATGAACATTGATGTCCACGGTTTTCACCGGCAGGGACATGGATTCCGGCACGCTCACGAGCGCGGCAAGGTGGAACACGTAATCCACTCCGGCCATCACCTCGTCCACTAGGGCGCCATCCCGAACGGATCCTTTGACGAACCGGCAAGTGAGCCCTTCGAGATTTTTCCGATGCCCGGAGCGGAGGTTGTCCAATACGATCACCTCGGCCCTGCCCTGGTAGTGCTCTACCAAATGGCTTCCGATGAACCCGCTGCCGCCGGTAACAAGGATTTTCATTCCGCGACCTCCTGCACAAATGCGTTCATCGCCTCTTCCTGCTCCTCGATGCTTTTCACCAGAGCCAGTTGGGTCCGGCAGCGGTCGAGGTTGTGGCCGGGGCGCTTGGTCTTGAAATAGATATCCCCTTCCAGATGATCGGTCAAAAACCTCATCCCAATCTCCAGGGCGATCAGTTTTCCGGAAAACGCGAGGTGGGATTTTTCTATTTCGTTGAGGAAGGCCCCCGCGGTCGAGAGATACCCGCGAACCAAGGCCTCGAACATCGGCATCTGCATGCGCACCATGGTCACATCAGGCTCGTCCTCCGCGGCCGGACTCGTGGCCGTTCGCACCATGTCGCCAAAATCGTAGAGGGCGAGTCCAGGCATGACAGTATCCAGATCGATCACGCAAATCCCCGTCTCCATGGCGTCGTCGATCATGACGTTGTTGAGCTTCGTGTCGTTGTGAGTGATCCGCTCGGGGATGCGTCCATCAGCCTGCAGGTTGAGCAAAACATCCACCAGGCATTCCCTCTCGCGAAGGAATTCCCACTCCGGGGCCGCCGAGGCCAGCCGCCCGTGCGGGTCGGCTTCCGCCAGTTCCTTGAGCCGTTCGAAGCGGGAGCGCGTGTTGTGGAAGTTCGGGATCGTTTCGTGGAGGCGCGGGCCGCCCAGTCCGGCGACAAGATTTTGAAATTCCCCGAATGCCCGCGCCGCTTCGTAGGCCTGGCGCGTGTTCTGGATGATGTCGTAGGTTCGGGCGTTTTCAATAAAGGGATAGCATCTCCAATACCCTCCCTTCTCGTCTTTGTGGAAAGGTCTCCCGTCGGTTGCCGGAATGACGCTCAGCGTCCGCCGCGAGGTGTCCGGCACGCCGGCTTTGATCAACTGCCTCCGGGCCTCGCCGGTCACTCGGAGAATATTATCCATCACCGCTTCCGGATCCTTGAAAATCCGGCCGTTGATGCGCTGGAAAATATATCGCACCCGCGTCCCCGACTGGCTGAACGCCGCAACCAAAGTGTCGTTGATGTGCCCGTTGCCGTAGGGACGGTTTTCCAAATACGAGCCGTGGATTCGGAAATTCCGGAAAACGGTGGAGAGGTTTGCGTTCATCGTGTGTGGCGCTCGAGAGCGAAGTTTTGTAGAGCCCTGCTTGAGCAGCAATGTCGGCCCCCTGTCCCGATCCCGCGCAATGACACACCAGCCGGCTGATGGTGCAAAGAAGTTTCTCATGGCAAACAGATTTCCCAAAAATGATGAGCCTTGAGATGCCGGTCAAATCCGCGTGATGACGCAATCAAGATTGACGCCGGGAGGATTCTCGCCTCCGATGCACGCTGATAAAATTTCCCATTTACCAGGTGCTCCATGTGGCCGCGATGGTTCTGATGATCGGGTTCCTGTTCCAGGCGTTCGCCAATCCCGACCCGAAGAACAAGAAAAAGAGCGGTATCCTCATCGGCAGCCTGGCGCTGCTCAGAATGGCGCAGAGTAAGCGGAGGTGCCGAGCGCGAAAATCAGAAGGAGCTTGAAGAGGAGTTTCATGTGTTTTGTGTTTCTGGATGCTTGGGACAGCTGTCGAGACACTGTTTTCGAGTCTTCTTTTTCATCCGTTGTCACTTCCGCCACGCGAGCGGATCGCAAAGCGCCTTGAGATTCTCATTCGGGGTCCCGCTGGGGATTTCGCAGCCCGCATTCACGATGAACGGATTGCCAGCTTCCCGGTAGCAGCGCTCCAGCTTTTCCCGGATTGCCGCCGGGGTTCCGCGAAAGATGTCTGTCACAGGGTCGAGGTTTGCGCAGACGGCAACTTTTGGCCCAAGCACTTCCCGGACCTTGGCGAGGCTGACCATGTGGTCCACGTCGATGACGTCGAGGTTGAGGGAGGCGAGACCGGGAAGAAGGTGGGTGATGTTGCCGCAGATGTGCATGCGCACTTTGGCCCCCATGTCTTTGAGCCCGCGGACGAGCCGCTGCTCGCGTGGGAGCACGAGACGCTCATAGACATCGGGCGAGATCTGGCTGGCAGCCGCATCGCCAATGCCGATGGTATCGGCCCCGTCCTCGACCTGGGGCTTTGCGAACTCCAGCGCGACATCCACGCAGACGTCCATCAGGGCACCCACGTAGCCCTCGTCATCGACCAGATCCATGAAGAAGTTGTCGAGCCGGCGAAGGTCGGCAGCTTCGGCGGCCGGTCCCTCGACCCAGCCCATGATCGAGAACTCTCCGCCAACCTGCCGGTGGTAGGTCCGCACGGCGTCGATGCGATCCCTCATCCGCGTGGCTTCCATCGGATTAGGGCGCGGGAGTTTTTCCAGATCGGGATCATCCTCGAGCGGGTGCTTTTCGCAGTAGGGCACCATGTCGCGTTCGTAGATGATCTTCGCGCCGTAGCCCTGAGTCTCGCGGTAGGGATCGGACATTGTGTTCATCTGGTCGATGCCGAACTCACGGGCGCAAACGATGTTCGATTCCGCGAGCACGCGGTAGTCGGAGGCGAAGGCCGCGTAGTTGCTGCCGATGTGCTCGGCGGCGAATTGCATGAGGATCGGAAGCCGGGCGAGGTGATCGACCGGTTTCCCTTCGAGTGTGGCGAGGTAGCGTTCGAGGCTGTTCATAAGATCCGGGAACGTTTCATTTGACCCGAGAATACCTTTCTTCGATGTGGCTTGCATCTGGCGATCAGGCCAGAAAGTATGCCTTTCTACCAGAATGATACAAAAATAGCTGTCAGATGTCATATTCAAACTCTTTTGCGCGGCGTTCGGAGGGGATGCTTTCGGGTCCACTTGTGCGGGGCTCAAAAATCCTGAACCATGTATCTTGAGTCGGAAACCGTCCCCTACGGCCACGGCCGTTCCTTCGCGAGCATCGTGTTCGAGGGGCCTTCCGTCATCTGCCCATATCACCGGCATCCTGAGATCGAGCTTGTGGCAATCGATGCCGGACGAGGGCGAATCGCGGCCGGAGATTTCATGGGAACTTTTCGCAGTGATGAAATTTTTCTTCTGGGCGAGGACCTTCCCCACATCTTCCAGAGCGCCCAGCAGCCAAAGGGCGAGTCACGGGCGCGGACACATGTAATCCAGTTCTGCAGAGACTTTGCCGGCAAAGGATTATTCCATATGCCGGAGTTCCGTTCTGTCTTGCGGCTGTTGTGCAATGCGGCACGCGGTTTGAGGGTGCCATCGCGCTTGCGGCCCCAAGTCCGCGAATCCATGCGCAAGGTGCACGACCTGACAGAAGGGCGGCGCGTGACAGGTTTGCTCGAACTCCTGATGGATCTGGCTGAAATCCGCTCGCTCCACCCGCTCGCCAGTGTCCGTTACGACGCGTCCGAGGTGCCTTCCGACGGTCGCATGCCGGCTGTCATGGCTTACATCCACGAGAATCTGACCGGAAAATTGACCGTGCCCGAAGCCGCCCGGCGCGCGGGGCTCAGCCCCAACGCGTTCTGCCGCTACTTTAAGTGCCAGACGCGACGGACATTCACCGACCTGGTCAACGAACTGCGCATCGGCGAAGCCTCCCGCCTCCTTATCGAAACGCCGGATTCCGTGACCGACGTCTGCTTCGCCTCGGGGTTCGGGAACCTCTCCCACTTCCACCAGGAATTCCGCAAGCGGGCGCGGACATCCCCGCTGAGCTATCGCCGGAGCAGAAGAATTTGATCTGCTCATAGGAAATATTCGCGGGGTGAATTTGCAAAAGTGCGCGCCCGGCACGGGCGTGACGACAGGGGAATCCTTTGGCGAACACACCAGGCACGGGCGTGGCTAGAGGCGAGGCTACAGGGAAATCTCCGGCAAAATATCCTCGCTTGAAAATGCGCGGCCTGCGCATGATGAGTGCATCACCTTGTCCCGGACATGCTGAAAAAAGTCGTCCTCACGAACATCTACACCTCGAAGTCCACCGAGATCATCGTGGACACGGATGATGATACCAAGGCGGTGCTGGGGGCCGGAAAGGCACCGAATGAAACGGCGATTGTTTCGGATATCACCGGACTGGACGAGGGGCTGCAGCGCGTGTCCGGAAAGAAGCCGACGATCGAGGAGGCGGTGACACTGTTCGGCGGCATGGCCCGGTGCCTCGAGCGGAACATCTCGACCATCAAGAGCCTGGAGCTGATGGCGGCCCGGCTGAAATCGCCCCGCTATCGGGGGGCGGTAGCCGACATCTCCCAGCATGTCCTCACCGGCGACAAGCTCAGCGACTGCTTTGCGATGCACCCCGACCTTTTCACCGAGGATGTCATCGCCCTCATCCGCGCCGGCGAGGAGTCGGGCCAGATCCATGCGGTTTTCAAGCAGATCGCGCGCGGGCGCAGCAATTCGGCGAAAATCCTGCGCAAGCTCAAATCCGGGATGATCTACCCGGCGATCGTTCTCGTGCTGGCCGTCGGGGTCGTCATCATCATGGCCTTCACCCTGATCCCCGCGATTTCGAAGCTCTACGTCGCGATGAACGCCACGCTTCCGCTCCCGACACGGGTGCTCATGGTGTTCTCGGACATCCTCCTGAAGCAGCCTTACCTGGCCGCCATCCCGATCATCGCGCTGATGGCATTTTTCAAATACTGGCCGAAGCTGTATCGCAAGCCGCCGGTGCAGATCGCCATCACCCACCTGCCCACCGTCGGAAACATCGTCCGGAAATCCGCCGCGATGGTGAGCTTCCGCACGCTCGCACTTCTCCTTCAGGCGAACGTGAGGATCTCGATCGCCCTCGAGATCGCAGCGAAATCCTCGAACCATGTCGAGTTCGAGCGGTTTTACTTCGCGGTTCGCGACCATATCACCGACGGTCTCTCGCTTCCGGAGAGTTTTCTGATGGAATCCCACCGGCTGGGTCCGGACGGTCGCACGATTGCGGCGGTGGTGCAGATGGCCGGCGAGACCGGCGGCGTCAACGAGATGCTGGACGAGATCGCCACCGACTACGAGGAGGAGCTGGATGTCATCGCCAGCCAGATTGACAAGATCCTCGAGCCCATCGTCCTCGTCATGATGGGCACTATCGTCGGCGGCCTCGTCTATGCGATTTACGGGCCGATCTTCAACCTCAGCCAGGTCGTCCTGCCCAAAAAAGGACCATCCGTCCCGGCTGTGTCGGCCCCGCGTTGAGCGGCATGACGACAGGAAACTTCGGCGCACCGGGCCCGGACGGCCCGAGGGGATCGCAAGGATGGATCGCGCGGATCCTCGGGCTTCCCGGGCAGAGCGTTTACTCGAAGGCGCTCACGCTCTTTGTCATTTTCTCGTTCCTGCTCGGCTCGGCGGTTGTCCTGCTGACCAGCGAGATCATCCTCCGGGAATTTGAAGAGACCGAGCGCCAGGAAATGATCGCGACGCTCCAGCGGTTCACTCTCATGCTGTCCCGCGAGACGCGGCCGCTGGAGATTTCTGTGACCGACTGGATCGAGAGGAACAAATCCCTGGAGCGGGACTGGCTTCCCACGGCCGGTGCGCTCGAGGCCCTTCATCTCGATTTTCTTTCGGTCGCAGATTCCTCCGGGCGGATCCAGCGCACGGTGTTTCGCGATGCGGCCACGCCCGCCGGATTTTCGGAGCCCTTCCGCTGGACACAATGGATGGATGGGACAGTCCGCCTGCCGAAGGCGGGCTTCATCCTTTTGGGAGATTCGCTGACAGCCATCGCTTGCCGGAGCGTGGATGGCGGCCGCCTGATCGCTGGCGGGAGGATTTTTCAGGGCGAGTCGCTGGCGTTCCTGGAAGGCATGTTTGCAGCGCGGGTGGTATTCACGCCGCTGCGGACTGTGAATGTGACCGGAGAGAACAACGAGCCGCTCCTGCAGATGCTCGCTCGCAACGAGTTTTTTGTGCGGGTCGCCGGCCCGAACGAGCTCGTCGGGCACATTCTCATCCGCGGGATCAACGGCACCCCGATCGGCCAGGTCCAGCTCTCCCAGGGACGGCCGCTATACGCGGAGGGACTTCAGGCGGTGCAGGTGTTCCTCACGGTGCTCACGCTGGCCGGAGGAACGCTTTTTCTGGTGATGTGGATCCTCCTCGACCGGACGATCCTCGCGCGCATCCGCGTTCTCACCAGGAAAGTGGAAGAAGCGGGCCTTCCCCTCCACCTCGACTTCGGCGGAAGTGACGAACTGGCCACACTGGCGAGGCGGATCGAGGGGCTCGCCGGCCAGCTCGACCGCGCGCGGTGGAGCTACCGCGCGGTCGTCGAGGATCAGAACGAAATCATCTGCCGGTTCTCGCCCGGGTTCGAACTCACGTTTGCAAACGGAATTTTTCAGCGGATCTTCGACAAGGGGAGGCGGAACAGCAGTTTTTTGCAGCACTGCCTGCCGGCGGTCACCTTCGAGCTGCTCGCCCAAAAATTCCGGTGCCTCGAGCCCGGTCGGCCGATCGAGACATTTATCCACCAGATCCTCGATGGCGAGTCGCTGGCGCTTTGGTGCCGCAGCACGTTGCGGGCAAATTTTCTTGCGGACGGGATCTGCGCCGGCGGGCAGTGGGTTGCCGCGGATATTTCCCCACAGATCCAGGCGCAGCAGAGTCTTCAGAACTCCGAGCGGCAGCTCCGGACGCTTTCGAGCCGCCTGATGCGCCTCCAGGATGACGAGAGGAGGAAGATCGCGAGGGAGCTCCATGATTCGACCGCGCAGAGCCTTTCCGCCCTGGAGATGAACATGAGCTTGCTCGAACCTCTGGCAGGCGACGAGTCCATGCGGAAGATTGTCGCCGAGACCCGGCAGATCGCCCGCGACTGCTGCATGGAGCTGCGAACCCTTTCGTATCTCCTGCACCCGCCGCTCCTGGACGAAGTGGGCCTCCCGTTTGCCATCCGTTGGTTCGCGGATGGCTTCGCCAAAAGGACAGCGATCCAGGTCACGCTCGATCTGCCTGCGGAATTTCCCCGCCTCGAGACCGATGCCGAAACCACGCTCTTCCGCATCCTCCAGGAGGCGATGAGCAATATCTACCGCCACTCCGGAGCCGGGCGGGTCTGGATTTCCCTCGCGAAGGAAGGCAGCGAAGTGCAGTTGGAGGTCCGCGACAATGGGACGGGATTCGCTGAAGGCGACGGCTCCCGGCCTGGGACGGGCGGCGGGGTCGGAATCGCCGGCATGAGGGAAAGGCTTGCCCAACTCGGCGGAGAGTTGGACATTCGCTCGTCGCCCTACGGGGTGAGCCTCGTCGTCAAAATCCTTTGCCATGGCCCAGAAAAAGAAAAAAATCCTGATCGCTGACGACCATGAGATCGTCCGTCACGGTGTCCGCAACCTGATCGCGAGCGTGCCGGCCTACGAGTGCTGCGGCGAGGCGACCACCGGGCGGGAGGCCGTGCGCCTCTGCGAGGAGATGCAGCCGGACGTCGCGATCCTCGATATCAGCATGCCCGAGCTCAACGGGATCGAGGCCGCCCGCCAGATTCTCAAGGTCTGCCCGCAGACGAAAGTCCTCATCTTCACGGTGCATGATGCCGAGCGCCTGGTTTACGAGGTTTTTCATGCGGGCGCGCACGGCTATATCCTCAAGTCCGATGCCGGGCGCCACCTGCTCTCCGCGATCGAGAGCATTCTCGGCGGGCGGCACTACTTCAGCTCACAGGTCTCCGAAGTCCTCTTCGAAAGCTTCCAAAAAAAAGACATGCCGCATGTCGCGGCCGACGAGGGCTCGAAGCCGACTTCTCGCGAGAGCGAGATCATCCAGCTGCTCGCCGAGGGGCACAGCAACAAGGAGGTCGCCGCCAAGCTCGGGATCAGCGTGAAAACCGCCGAGACCCACCGCGCGACCATCATGCGCAAGCTCGGAATGCACTCGATCGGCGAACTCGTCCGCTACGCCATCCGGAACCACATCATCCAGGCGTGACGGTCGCACTCCATCACTCCGGCTTTCCCCCGGCAACAAGAAGCGTCCCGGCCAGGAGGTCGGCGCAGCCGCCGGGCGAGAGGTTGCGCTGGATGAAGATGCGGTGGAGTTCCTCCGCGCGCGGAAACCATCCCTCGGAGAAACATCCGCCCACCGCGAGAAATTCCGCTGCGGACCGGCGGACAAAATCCGCCGCTTCGGTTCCTCCGCGGTAAAGGACATTGCTGTCCTCCGCCAACTCCATGAGCGCGAAAAGGGTTTGGATGCGGGCGGCAATGGGATCGAGGCCGGATGCCAGCCCTCCGAGAAATACAGGGATGCCGGTCTCGAAGATGCTCGGAAATCCCCTCGCAGCTTCCACCCTGGCTCCGCCGAATCCGGTGATCCTGCGCACGAGAGCGCCGTGGCTCACGACAGCCGTGTCTGATGAGGAATGGGCATTCAAATCATCACCCCAGGTTTCGAGGAGCACGGCTCGGATGCCATCCGGGGTTTTTGGCCGCTCGGAAGATCCGGCTCTTGCCATGGCGGCGACGAGCATTCCCATTGTAAAAATGGCACCGCGGTGGGTGTTGATGCCTCCGGTGGCGCGCAGCATTTCCCGCTCCGCTGCGAGGCCGAGCGGGATGAGGGAGAGATCAAACGGGCCGCCCTCCCGCCCAGCTGCGGCGATGGAGGCGAACGGGCTCAGCAGCGCGTTTGCAGACCGGCACATGAGAACGTAATCCATGTCGGCATGTGCTCCGGAATCCCTCGGGCTCACGAGGCCGGGCTTGGGATATGCTTCCAACTCGAGCAGCAGGGCCACCACCGCAGATCCGCCCAGGGATTGATCGGCCGAGCTTATTTCCACAAATCCTCTCTTCGGACCATCCGGACGGTCGCAATGGATTTCACAAGAATCAGGGGCTCGTCGTTTAAGTATTCCCGCCAGTGGATTTCTCCGAGACCGGGAAAAGAAAGCTCCCCGTCCAGTTTGAACGGGCATTTCCCCGCTTTGCGTTGCAGAAAGCTCGCGGCCCGCTCGGCCCTTGCGGCGTCCGCCACATCGATGAGGACATCGAGATCGGAAGCCGCGTTCACATAAAATCCGCCGGTGAGCGTCTGCCACATCCAGCTCCCGAAGACGCGGACATCGAGTCCCGCTTGTGACGCCGCACCCGAGAGACGCGCGAATGTGCCGGGCTGGAGTGCGGCAACCTCTTCAAGCGACGGCGGACGGGCCGTGCGCGCGATCTCCTCCTGTCGCGAATGAGCCGCGATGCGACGCGGACGCTGCCCGGGCGATGCCACGCAGAATCCGAGCGGCACGGAATCGTCCCCGCCCCGCTGACGGCAGACGACAAACGGATTCCCTTCCGCATGCCAGCGAGCAACGGCGGAAGCATCCCCGGTCACGTCCGGCTGCGGAGTGCGGGACAACCAAACCAGTTCATGTCGGCGGAGCATCGTTTTCACAGTCAACATAGGGAACCTTTACAGCAAAGGTTCGGCCAGCGACAGAGGGAACAGGGCGCGCGAACTGAAAACACGATAAATCGAGCTTGTAAAACCATGTGGCGAAAAGAAAATGCCGGTTTAATCGGATCATGAACATCCCCGTTCTTCACGTTTGCGAAACGAGTCTGGCCGCGACCTACGAAAAAGCGCTCACCGCGCTTTATGAAAACGGCGTGCGCTTTAAAACCCAGTATGACAAGCCGGGCGATCCGCCCAGTTTGGATTGCACGATGAACGCGACCGTGCTGGACCCGCTTTCAGAACCGATGATTCACAAGGCATTCCCCGGCGGCATCGAAGATCTCCGCGAATACGTCATGGAGGTGCAGGGAGCGAAAGACCACTGGGTCAAGAACGTGAATGACCCGAAGGACACACGCTGGGAATATACCTATCACGGCCGGCTCGCCGCTTATGGTTCCTGGCAGGAACTCCAGGATGGCAAGCCGTGCAAGGCCGGCTCGTTTGCCGTGGATCAGATCGAACGCGTGATAGAAAAACTCTCTGCGCAGCCTTTTACGCGCCAGGCGCAAATGATCACCTGGATGCCAAACATTGATCTGGATTGTTACGACCCGCCCTGCCTCCAGTCGATCTGGTATCGGTTGCTCGAGAACCCGGCAACCGGCGAGTGGTGGCTGAACTGCAACGTCCGGTTCCGGAGCAACGATGCCTGGGGAGCGAGCTTCATGAACATGTTCGGTTTCATTATGTTCAACAAGGAAGTCATCGCTGCGGGAGTCGCGAAACGCACCGGCAAGACGGTCAAAATCGGGCGCCTCAACTGGCAGGCTGATTCCTACCACATTTACGGCAAGGATATCGCCGATGCCACCTTGCGGCTTTTCGATCGCATGGGCACCACGGCTTTTGCCGATCGCGTTTATCACTTTAACGACGAGACGATTCAGGACATTTACAACGAAGCCGAACCGGCGGTGCGCGAAAAAATCGCCGAATACGACCGGACACATTCTTAAAGGAGAGCTGGATCATCGCGACAATCGCCGCATGAGGGCTCGCAGTTATTTTGCCGTTTCGGCGAGAACGCGGTCTCTGACGTCGAGGGCGAGTTTGCGGCCGCCGCGCTTTTTGCCGAGGGCGGCGCGGTTGTCATCCGTGGTGGCGGATGCGACCGCCGCGGCGAGCTTCGCGCCATAGTCGTCTTTGTCAGACCAGACTTCCTCGACGCCGCCGAGCAGCGCGAACGGCTTGGCTCCGAATTCGAGCGAGGGCATCGTCCGGGAAAGTTTCGTGAGAATCGGCACCGGGATCTTGGTGACGGCGGACATCGCATCGATCGGCATGAGGCCGACGCTAGCGGATTCGAGCGCGTCGATGCGGTCGCCGAACATGCCGTAGCAGATGAATGCGCCGCCAATCGCTTTTCCGGTGGCGACGGTGATGAGCTTGTGTCCGTTTTGCCGCGCGAGCTGGAGGCAGCTCAGGAGGTGGCCGAAATAGCTGGCCAGGCCGAGCATTTCGGCGGTTCGGTTCGGCTCCTGGCCGGCGCTGTCCACGAGCATGATGATCGGTGCCTTGCGGTGGTTCTCGATGCAGTCGATCACGTGCGCCGCCAGCCGGAGCGCGGCGTCGTTGTCGATGTAGGTGCCGTCACAGGTGCCGAAGACGCAGACTTCCTGGCCGCCGACCTCCGCGTAGCCGACCATGAGCTTGTCTTTGACGACAACGCCCTTCGCCGACTTTCCGAAAAGTTTCTCGAGAGGAGTTTTCATTTCTTTTTTGCGAGGGCGGTGAATTCCGTGGCGGTGGCGAGCGTGGCCTTCGCGACGTCCGCGATTCCGAGAGCCGTCCAGATCGCATCCGGGTCGGTGGTCTTGCCGAAAGTTTTCAAGCGCCTCTCCAGCTCCTGCTGCCGGGCTTTCACGCTTTTGATGGTAACGGGGGCAGATTTTGCGAGGAGCTTTTTAATCGCAGCCCCCACCGAGGCGGCGTCATCGTTGGCGAGCACGTCGGCATCGCCGAGGAGGAATTTCGTTTTTCCGCCGCTGGTCTTCCAGACGAGCGCGCGGTCCGAAGAATCGTAGGCCTGCTTGCCCATCCATTTTTCGATGACGATCGGGCCGGAGATTCCGAGTCGGCCGTGCTCGGTCATGATGCGGAAATCGCAGCAGGTCGTGAGGATGCCCATGCCGCCGTAGGCGCCGATATCGGCACCGATCACGGCGATCGTCGGCACGCGCTTGGCGCGGCACTCGAAGACCGCGCGCATCGCTTCGGAGATCGCGATTTCCCCCGATGAGCCTTCGTGCAGGCGGACCCCGCCGCTCTCGGCGATAAAGACGCAGGGGATGCTGTCGCGGGCGGCGGCTTTGATGATTCCGGTGAGCTTGGCCCCGTGGACCTCGCCGACCGCACCGCCGACAAATTGTCCGACCTGGGCGGCGAGATACACCGGCGTTCCGCCGAGCTTCGCACGCCCGATCACCAGGCCATCGTCAAACGAGACCGGGATGTCGAGTTGGGGAAGATACGGGCTCATGACGCGCGCCGGAGGCGGCAGGAATTCGGTGAACGAGCCGGGGTCGACCAGCGAGGCGATGCGCTGTCGGGCGGTTTGTTCGTGAAAAAGGTTGGAGCAGCTCATGGCGTCTTTTTGAGAAGGTGGTCGTAGGCCTGCCGCAGGCGGAAGGTCACGACGATCGGATCCGCCCCCTGATCGTGGATCGTCACCTTTGTGCCGCCGACCGGATAATTCGAGGCGAAGTCGCCGAGGGCCGCGAGCCACGAGTTTTTGTATCCCGGAATCGAGGATTCCACATGGCAGTCCATCTGATCCGATATCTTGGGATTGCGCTCGAAGAGGACTTCTAAATTGCCCGAGCCGACGACGCCGGCCAGCGCCCACTGTTTGCCACGCGGCCAGGTGAGCGGTTTCGAGGGAAAGGCTTTGTCAAATTTTTCCATGGGAGTCCTTGGTTACCAGTCCACAAATTGTGTGGGCGGATCATAAAGCCCGCCCGACCAGCGGACGAGGCCTTTGATATCCTGTGCGGCGAGGAGGCTTCGGCTCACATCAGAGGGCGAGACGCCGAGATCTTCGGGCAGTTGGATAATTCCGCGCGAGCGGAGCTCCTGGGTTTCGCGCTTCTTACGTTTCAAGCCGACCGGGGTGTAGCCGGCGACTCCGCGGATCGCGGCCCGGCGTTCCTCGATCGTCCGGCAGGCGGCGAGATTCGCGATCCCTTCCTCGGTGACGACATGAGTGACATCGTCGCCGTAGATCATTACGGGAGCGACCCCGTGCAGGGCCTTCTTGATGCTGGGATCCTGCGCGTCGAGCTCTTCAACAAATGTCGGGACGCGGCCGGACTGGAAGGTTTCGGCGAGCTGGACGACGAGCTTGCGTCCAGGGATCGAGCCCGGGCCGGGATTCGACTCGGCGCCCGCCTGGAGCCAGGCTTTGGTCGGATGCCTGCGGCCCATCGGCTGGCACCCCATGTTTGGCGCACCGCCGAAACCGGTGATCCGCTTTTTAGAAACGGTCGAGGAGTTTCCATTCACGTCAATCTGCAGCGTGGCCCCGATGAACATGTCGACGCCATAGTGGCCGGCGAGCTGGCCCATCGCGCGGTTCGAGTGGAAGCTTCCGTCGCGGCCGGTGAAGAAAATGTCCGAGCGGGCTGCGGTGTAGCGTTCCATTCCGACCTCTCCGCCGACCGAAAAAACCCCTTCGACCCATCCCGACTCGATCGCCGGAATCATCGTCGGCAGCGGGTTCACCATCCAGTATTTGCAGATTTTTCCCTTGAGCCCGAGCTGCTCGCCGTAGGTCGGGAGCAGGAGTTCGATCGCGGCCGTGTTGAACCCGACGCCGTGGTTGAGCGACTGAACCTCATATTTCTGGTAGATCCCGCGGAGGGCGATCATCGCCATGAGGATCTGCACGTCCGTGATCGCTGCCGGATCGCGAGTGAAGAGCGCGGTGAGGTGCATCGGATAAGGGGCCTCGACGATCAGATCCACCTGGTCGGCGGGAATGTCGATGCGCGGGAGCGTGTCCACGATCTCGTTGACCTGCGCGAACACGATGCCGTCGGAGAACGCCGTCGGCTCGACGATTGCGGGAGTGTCCTCCGTGTTGGCCGCAAGATACAAATTTCCCTGTCGGTCGGCCTGCACGGCAGCGATGAGGGCGACGCGCGGGGTCAGATCCACATAATACCGGGAATAAATCTCGTTGTAGGTGTGGATCGCCCCCAGCGGAAATCTTCCGTCCGCAAGGAGCTGAGCGACCGCCTGCCCCTGCGGCCCGGCGTAGCAGAAATCCACCTGGCGGATCAGGCCTTTCTTGAAGAGCTCAATATGGGAGGGAAGCGTGAGGCACGACATCACAAGATGAATGTCGTGAAGATCTTTCTTCGTGAGCGTCGCAAGTTGGTTCGCCAAAAAATCCGCCTGCTTCTGGTTGTCTCCCTCGAGGCAGAGGATGTCTCCCGGCTCGATGATGCGCCTGAGAACTTCGGGCACGGATTTCGCGGAAACGAATTTGCCGCTGGCCAGCTTGCCAACGCGCCGCATGCGTTCCGCTTTGTTTCGACGGCGGGTGTCCTTGGGTGCCGGTGACATTGCGCGCATCATTCAACCGGTTGCTCAGTGCGGCAAGAACTTTTCCGTATAATTTATCGCGCAATCCCGGACAGAACCCGCCCCTGGTAGTCGGAAAGGCAAAAAGGGTCAAGTAGCCGTCCGCGATCAAAAGACCGAGAACCCCATGCGGCGGGTGAGGCGGGCTTTCTCCGGCGCGCTCACCAGAGAGTTTTCGTTCCAAACTCCAGGAATGCGGGGTCCGGGATTTCGATGCCCGCCCACTCGCGCGGCGGGCGGCGTCGGGCGGGCGGCAAGGTCGGAACCAAACGGGCCACGGCTCTCCCGGCTTTGGCGACAACGATCACTTCTCCTGCCTGCACGCGCTCGATCAACTTGGAAAAATGCGTCTTTGCCTCGTGGATGTTGACGGTGGCTCCCTGCATGGAAGGAATCTAGTCCACCATGTTAGTCCATTGTCAAGCGATTCTTTGCCCGGTACTGCCTGCCTGCTCAGCCGGAGGTTGTCGCCCAGCTCTCAAAGTCAAAGACCCCGAAGACCGCGAAGTCGTCGGAGTTCGCGGTGGCGAGCCTGTGAATGCCGCGGGCGTGGTAGGTGGCGGCAAGCGCCGTGTCGAGGATCCGCTTGCGCCCGAGATGAAACTCCTCCATCCATGCCCACGCCTGGTTGCAGGACATGTCGGTCGGATGGCAATGTGTGACCTCCGCACTATCCCACCATGCACGGACACGGCGAATGGCCTCGCTCATCGCCAGCGGCTTTTTGAAACGCCTGGGATCGGTTGCGACGTGCAAAAATTCCTGCAAGACCTGCGGGGCGATCCCGTAAAGTTCGGATCCTGCTTTGCTGGCCGATTGAATATGATCTCTCACCGACTCGTGCTCCGCAGCTTCGCGAATCTCATGCGCAATCAGCACCGTGGTGTCCAAGCCGATCATGACCGCAAGAGAAAATCATCCAGCAGATCGGCGCGGGATGTCCACGGTTTGAGAATTTTTCCAACGCTGGCCGGGGGCTCGGCCTCGGAAAGCGACCGGCGGCCCGCTTGAGCCCTGCGGCGATAGGAGTCCATGGCCTCACGGATCAATTCCGAAGTCGAACGGCACCCTTGGCCGGCCATTTTTTTAAAATCCCGATACGCAGAATCATCCACATGGATCGTAATGGCTCTCATCATATATGTCACAACCTATGTCGCGCGCTTCCGATTGTCAATGTCGGCGCGTTCCTGTGTGGTGCCTCCCCAATCATTAGGATCACTGAATTTTGCCCGGCCCATGATTGCCGCGGCGAGTTGCGAGGGGTCGCGGGGCTGGTTTCAGCCGCCGCGCGGCGAAATTTCAGCGTGGCGCGAGGGGAAATGCCAGC
>Ga0194063_10000296_pt1 | contig 37036 bp, 20 predicted proteins | sample SepL3720m_MetaG_FD_155459 | JGI IMG/M metagenome (GOLD analysis project Ga0194063, IMG submission 155459) | Anoxic zone freshwater microbial communities from boreal shield lake in IISD Experimental Lakes Area, Ontario, Canada - Sep2016-L373-20m | ecosystem: Environmental > Aquatic > Freshwater...
CCGTAGGGAGAATTGGAAAGAAGCGTCAGGTTACCATTTTTATCGCCCGCGATGTTTGCGCTGTTCGCCGCAACCAAGCCTTTCCCCTCGTCGAAGAGATAAAGCCGGACAAGCGAGGGATCCTGCCGCAGCTTTTCCACGTCCGCTTTCCATTTCGTGAACGATTCGGGCTCGGAACTCGATGCGGCCGGGCTGGATGCCGCCGGATCGGCGGCCAACAACGGGGCGGTGCAAACGACATGCGCGACGAGCGGAGCAATGATCGCGATGAGACAACGTGCTAGGGTGCACATGGAGGTCTTTCCTTTGATGCGATTTGACTAAAACACAAATTTGCTCAACCCGCATTCATACGGATTGCGCACGCCCACCGGCGGGCCATCCAACTCCATGGCGATCACCGGCATGATATCCGGCCATTCCTTGGGCAGCCCGGTGAGATAGACCTTATCCCCCTCTTGCCTGAATGCGATGTCCTGGGCTGGAGAGAGCAGGCGCAGCTTCAAAACCCGGTTCCCGATCCCGCAGACAATTGTCTCCGGACCGTGATAAAAGTGGAATGCGATATAGGCGGTGTTCCCCCGCGCACAGGAGAGCTTGTAGTCGTGCTTCTGGAACGGCGCGGGCGTGGTTCCGTAGATGGCCTCCGCATTCCTTTGCACCCAGCCTCCCAGCGCTTCGTAAAGCGGAAGGTCGTCGGGGTGCGGTGACCCGTCGGCCAGCGGCCCGAAGTTGAGCAACATGTTCCCACCGTCATGCATGCAGGTCGCAATCCCGGCGGCCAGAGTGAATGCGGTTTTCCGTTGGGGATCCCCGTAGTTGCAGCCCCACGAGTCGTTGGTGGTCATGCAGCATTCCCACGTTTTTTTATGCGCGCGCAGGTGCCCCTCCGAGGAGGCGACGTCCTCATCAACCTGGCACCGGTCGCTGATGAGCAATTCGGGCTGGAGGATTCGCAGCTCCTGGTTCACCTCGGCTCCGCGCCAGGATTCGGGAGCGGGACAGCCGTCGTAAAAAAGATAATCGATCGGGCCATAGTTACTCATCAGCTCCTTGAGCTGGCCATGGACGACCTCGACAAAGCGCGCCCAACCAGCCGGATCCTTCTCCTGTCCGCTGGTGTAGCCGGAGTCGGACCAATCGGCCACGGAATAGTATAGCGCCGGACGAATGTCGTGGGCGCGACAGGCTTCGACGAACTCGCGCACCAAATCGCGGCCGGCGGCGGTCTTGACCGAGTTGAAATCGGTGAACGCCGTGTCGAAAAGGCAGAATCCGTCGTGGTGCCGGGTGGTGAGGCAGGCGTATTTCATGCCGGTCTTTTTTGCCAGCCGGACCCACTCATCAGCAACGCCGGCTTTCGGGCGGAATTGATCGGCAAGCAGCCGATACTCCGCCACCGGAATGCGCTCGTAGTACATCGCCCACTCGCGCCGGTTGAGCAGCGAGTAGAGTCCGTAGTGAATGAACATCCCAAGTCGGTTGTTCTGGAATCGCTCCACCGCAGCGGGTGGAGCCTTGCGGGCTTCTGTGGTCGTTGTTGTCATCAGATTAATCAATCGGCAGCAGTTTCAATCAGAGGGAAAAGCTCACCGGAACAGCGCTAAGAAATCTCTGTGCAACCCGCGCAGAAGATGTCCACCGGACGCTCCCCGATTGCTGCCTCGCCAACCTCTGCGACAAAGCAGAAATCCGGGCTTGCAGACAGGTTTGCCATGAGAAAAACGCAGGTGAGGAGGGATGCATTGGGCTCTGATTGGTGGGCTCAGGAAATCGAAAATACGGGGGCCCACAGAAAACGCAACAATTATTTGCAATCATTTGCGACTTTTTATTGCTTTTTGAAGATGCTTTATCCATACCCCCGCGCCTCAGATCGGCCACTTTTAGGCAACGCCACCAAGACCAGCGACGCCCAAATCCGTGCGTAAGGGAAGAAATAAGAGGGGAACGGGATCGCCGACCTGTCGATAATGCGAGGGTGGGCGAGGAGGCGTCCGAGCCGTGATATTTGGGTTCGGACGGACCCTCACCCACGAGCTCACAACGTGGGAAGCTCCATCTCAAATGTGCCTTATCTTAGTCGCTCGGCCTCCTGAACGAATTGTCAGATTATCCATATTTGTTGTCAGAACAGCAATGGCTGCGCATTCCCAAAGATGATAAGGTCAAAACACTCTAAGCCTCACCTCCCATGGCTCCTCACCTTCTCAATCTTACAAGCGTCATCTAAACCAAGAGATTATCAGCAATCTGGCCAAATTCCTCAAAATGAAACCAAGCACCTCACTCACACTCACCGCCCTCCTGCTGTTACCGTCGGCTGTGCTCCATGCTGCACCCACCGAGATTCAGCCCGCTGCTCCGGCTGCTACTCCTGTTGTTGCGCGCTGTGCGGCCATGGAGGAGGTGCCCCTGGGCGCAGTCCACATCCAGGACACTTTCTGGCTGCCCAAGCTGAAGATCTACCGGGATAACCTGCTCTCGAATGTCTGGCCAAATCTGACCACGCCGATAGCCATGCTAAAAAATGCCGCCACGCCCGAAAAGAAACCGGTTAAGGGTGCGCATCCGTATATCGAAGGGGACGTCCACAAGATTCTAGAGGCGGGCTCTTGCGCATTGGCGCTAACCTCCGATCCGGAGCTGGAACGGCGGATCGATGAGCTCATCGCCATCGTCGGAGATGCGCAGCAACCCGGCGGCGACGCCGATGCCTTTGTCATCACTCACGGACTGAAGCCGTGGAGCAATACGTACGGCTGTCAGGAGGATGGGTATGTGACGGGCTTCCTGATCGAAGGCGCGGTCGCTCACTACCGTGCGACTGGCAAGAAAGCCTATCTTGATATCGCGAGCAAGGCGGCCGATTCCGCATGGCGGTATTTTGTCGAGCAGAAGAATCCCGGCTTTCCCGGCCACGCCGGAATCGAACCCGCATTGGGAGAATTGTACCGTGTGACGGGGGCCGTCAAATATCTCGACCTGCTGCGGGCGATCATCGATGCCCGCGGGAAGAGCCCCAACAGCGATCCCACCGGGTATCATCAGGCTCATCTTCCCATCCGCCAGCAGAACGACATGAAGGGACATGCCGTGCGTGCGATGTTTTTTGCCACGGGAGTTGCCGACCTCGGCATGGAAGCTGGGGATAAAAGCCTGTGCGATGCAGCCCGGCGGCTGTGGACCAGCACCACCCAGCGGAGGATGTACGTCACAGGGAGCGTCGGCTCAAGGGTGGAGAAAGAAGCATTCGGCGAAGACTACGAACTCCCGAACCGCGAAGGCTATTGCGAGTCCTGCGCGAACTGCGGCCTGATGAACTTCGCCCACCGCATGCTCCGGATGGACGGCAACGCCGAGGCGGCCGACGTGCTGGAGCTGGCGCTTTACAACGGCGTCCTGCACGGGATCGCCTTGGACGGGAAATCGACGTATTCCTACAAGACTCCCCTGAGCGATGCCAACCATTCCCGGAGTGGCTGGGGCATGTGCTGTCCATCGACGCTCTACCGCACGCTGATGCAGGTCGGCCGCTATGTGTACGGGTTCTCCGAAAATGACATTTACGTCAACCTGTTCGTCGGCAGCACTGGCCAGGTGCCATTAAAAGCCGGCCCGGTGACGATCCGTCAGGAAACCGAGTATCCGTGGACCGGGGCAGTTCGGATCAGCGTCGATCCAGGTAAGGAGACGGAGTTCGCCTTGCGCGTGCGGATCCCCGGCTGGTCGCAGGGAGCCGAACTCAAGCTGAACGGCAAGAAGATCGAACCGCTGGACGTAGAGAAAGGTTATGCGGTCATCCGCCGCACATGGAGCAAAGACGACACGGTTCAGCTCGATCTGCCGATGCCGGTCCGACGCGTGGAAGCTAATCCTCTTGTCGTTGCGGACTCTGGCAAAGTGGCAATCCAACGCGGGCCGATTGTCTACGGCATGGAAGCCCTCGACAACGACGGGCGGGCGCTGGTCTCCCTTCCGTCCGACCCGAAGTTCCAGGCCGAGGCCCGCCCGGATATGCTCGGAAACGTGACGGTGATCCAGGGGAAGACGAGCGACGACAAACCCTTCCTAGCCGTCCCGTTCTATGCCTTAGCCAATCGTGGGATATCGATCCAAGAGGTCTGGCTCTACCAAGCCGGGAAAGGAAACCGGAAGGAAGGCTGGGAAGGAAAGCTCTATCGCGAATATTAGCCTAAAACCCAAAATGAACCAGGAAGCTCAGGCGCGGAGCGCAACCAACAGATAGGCAGGCAGTTGTAGAATCACTGAAGTCAAGTATTTACATTTTTTGGACATGCGCCCCAGTCAAAGGTTATACCAGGTTTACGACGTATTAGGTATAACGTCACGGCAGCTCCGCGACCCATCTACGAATAACGTCCCAGCAAATATTTCGTGGAAATCAACCGATCCCGGTATAAAAATGGTATTACTTCGATGCGGAAACCGATCCGGGGCGGCTGCTGCGCAGGGGATTCGATTCGGAAAACTCCGTTGATTTCACGTTTTGGACTCCCAGCCATGACTTGTAATTAATGCCTTCACCGCCGGTCCCGTAGTCAAGCAGGCGAACCTTTTTCCCGTTGATGTCCGTGACTTCCATCGTCAGCAACGGGGCCGTCGTCCCCGTAGCTGGCACGAGGCTCTCATGGAGTGTTGCCGCATCGAGGAGCGGACCGGCGGGAGGCTCTATGCTGCTGACATTAATCCAATGGTCTTTGGAATCGGGATTCTTCTCGTCTAGCACGGTGACCTTAAACGTATGGATCCCAGGCTGGAGATTTCGATACGTCCAGGTAAACGGTTCGCCGCGGACGGGGCCGTATTGATCCACCACAACAACTTCCTTGCCGTCAATCATCACGCTCGCCCGGCCGGCATCGTCATATTTTCTTCCGTTCCAAGTCACGGTCCGCCCCTCAAACGTGGTTTCCACGCCGCCGCCAACTGTCTTTGTTGCGTCGCCTTTCCAGTCGCCATTACGATGAGGCAATGACGTTTCGCAGATCAGCAACAGCGGACCGCGATAGATGGAAGTTTGCTCCGCGCACTGCCGCTCGCCCACCCAATAATGCAAGGACATATCGAGATCGACATCCACCGTATCGCCACTCTTCCATTCCCGATCCAGGACGAGATAATTGCCAGGCTTCACCTCTGGGACCATCTGGCCGTTGACCTGCACCCGGGTATTCGCCGACCAATAGGGAATTCGCAGCTTCAACGGGAACTTCATGCTGCGTTCGGGGGAAACCTTGAGCGCGATCCTGCCGTCTCGCGGGTAGTCGGTCTGTTGCTGGATCGCCACCGTCGTCCCATCCAGCTTGGCGCTCAGCGTGGACGGGCCATACCAATTCACAACCAATCCCTGCCCGTCGGTCATCAAGGCCCAGTCGCTAATTATTCCAAACCCGCGCGGGGCATTGGCGCTGCAGCAGTTCACCTCTTCGCTGCCGGGACGCTTCTGAAAACCGATCTCTTTGACGCTATCTTCCCGGCGCCCAACCATCGGGGTATTATACGTGCACCACTTACCGGTCCGATTCTGGTAACCGAATACCTGATTGAGCGTGGATAGCTCGAGCTCATCCGCCACGATCGACGAGCCAGTCATCCGCAACATATCCACCCCCATCGCAACCCAGGCAACGGTGCAACACGTCTCGATGGGTGCCGGATCATAGGGATTCCCCACCGCCTGTTCACGCGACGAAAAGCCGCCGTTGTTGTGACGATCAGTTTTTACAATGCTCCACCAGATCTCTTCAAACGCTTTGCGATAGCTCTCCTCGCCCGTGATCTTGTACAGCTCTGCCAAGCCTTGTATCGCATGCAGGCTTTCCCATCGCGGCTTCCGGCCTTGGTAGAATTCCTTGCCTGCAAGTGCCACGCGCAGATAATCGCCGGACAGCTTGTCCTGAAACTCCTGGTCTGCGATCTGACGAGCGAGCTCGAGATAGGGAGGCATCTTGGTGATCTGGTAAAGCAGACACAAAGAGTGAACCGCCGCATGGTTTTGCTCGACGGATCCAAGGTCCGCAATGCGCTCGTTTGATTTGAGAAATTTGTGACACAACAGATCGCCGATTTTTGTCGCGCAATTAAGGGCCGACTTATCCCCCGTCTCCTCATACCAAAGCAGCATGCCGAGCATAATATGATAATGGCCCCAGACATCCCAGCTGCCATATTTGCCACCCTGACAGTTTAGCGGTCTGCCGTCTAAACGATCCGCAAGCGGAAACGGCCCCAAGTATCCGTCGTCGGTCTGGAGCTGCACGAGGTGCGCCACGAACTGGGCCACGTACGATTTCAGCTTGGGATCATGCGTCAGCCGCAAAATCTGGGTCGCCCCTGTGAGGTATTTGCCCGCAAATTCCCCCGACCAAGGGAGCAAGTTGCGATAGGGTTTCTTGTCCTGGTCGGCAAACATCTGCAAGATTGCGGGGTTCCGTTCAGGCATCGTCAGCAGCCAGTTCTCCGTGATGCCGTCAAGGTAGTCCTTGACCACTCCCTGAAGCTCGTAGCGTGTATCCGGGATCCGGTGTAATTTGTCAGCGGCAGAAATCGGTTGCCCCGACAGCGCTGCCATCGCGAAGGCGACAAGCATTCCTCGAAGAGTTGGTCCTCGGCGGACGGGATGCGATTTCATGACAAGTGGGTTGAGGGGATTCATTATTTTAGAATTGGTATTGATCGATATTTTCGCTGGTGAAGATGATCGGCGCGCCAAGCAGGATGTTATCACCCTCGACTTTCAGATTGCCAAGCCGCCCGGCATCAAACGTCGTCGCTCCGGGTTTGAGCGTGCCGTTTTTGACAGCGGCGGCGGCTTTTACTGTCAGGTAGCCGAGATCGCAGAGGTTCCAGAGGATCACCGCTTGGGTGACGCCTTCCTTCACATAAGCCCGATTTTCGCTGGGCAGCCCAAGGCCGAGCACCTTCACCATGCCGGCTTTGCCCGCCTGTTTCACAGCCTCTGCGGCTCCGGGGACGGCAGGCGAAGTGATCGCCATGATGCACTTGAGCGACGGGTACGCGCTGATGAGGTTCGCCGCCTCCTGCTGCGCCTTGCCCTTGTCGTCATCGCAGGGCTTCGTGGCGACGAGCTTCATGCGCGGATACTTTTCCGCGAGGCGCGCCTCGATGAACCCGCGCCAGGTGTTGAGGTTTCCTGCAGTAAGCGTCCCGGTAATGATCGCGAACTCGCCTTCCTCGCCGCAGAGCTTTGCGGCGGAGTCCATGAGGGTTTCTCCGATGCTCTTCGGGGTCGCTTGGTTGATGAAGAATGATCGGGCCTCATCGTTCGCATCCGAGTCGTAGGTCACGACCGTAACGCCCTTTGCTCGCGCTTTTTTGAGCGGCAGGGAGATCCCGCCCTTGTTCTGCGAGGCGGCGGCGATGGCATCTACGCCGAGCGAAATCCAGTTCTCAATGATTTCATTTTGTTTGGCCGGATCGTTGTCGGTCGGGCCGTCGAACAGCAGCTTCGCGCCGATTTCGTCCGCCGCTTGCCGAGCCCCTTTTTCGACGGTGAGAAAGAACTGGTTGCCTTTGCTTTTGGGAAGGAGAGCGATAGTGAGCTGATTTTTGGTGCCGCCGGCGGTTTCGGTCTTCCGGTCACAACCTGAGAAGGCAAGCAGAGCCGCCAGAATGGCGAAGAGGTGCCTCGTGTGTGGCCTCGCAGACGAACCTTGATAAATGGGCTTTCGGAGCAGGATTGGTGAGGCTGTTTCAATAATCGGCATGGTTGATTTCATAGTGGGATCTGAGCGTGCTTGCGCGCTCGTGTTGGAAGGCGATTGACATTATTTTTCCTTACGGCCTGCGGATTCGGAATTTACGGGATCGGCCGGTTTGCTGCGGTGGGGGCGTTCTGCCAAGGCTTTGGTAAGTGCGCCGCCCGCGAGGGCGACCAGGAGCAAGGCTCCGGTGAGCATCCCGGAGAGCTCGCGCGAGATGTCCGAGATGCTGAGGATACGCGAGAGACCGTTCGAGAGCACGGCCACTGACGCCACGCCGAGCAGCGTTCCATAGACCGAACCGGTTCCGCCAAAAATGCTGGTGCCGCCGAGCACCACCGCCGTGATGGCGGCAAGCTCGTAGCCGGTGCCGGCGTTAGCGCGCGCCTCCCCCACCCGTGAGACAAAGATCACCGCAGCCAAACCGGCGACCGCCCCCGCAAGCGTGTAGGCAAACGCGATTCGCTTCCCGACCGGGATCCCTGCGTAGCGGGCGCCCTCGGGCGCAAAACCGATCGCCCGAAACGCCCGCCCAGCCGTCGTCCGATGCACGAGCCCCCAGACGAAAAGAGAGACCACAACCAGCACCCACGCCTGCACCGGCACGCCGAACGCAAGGCTGTTGCCAAGGGAAAGAAACGAATCGGGGAAATCCGTGAACGACTTGCTTCCGCCTGTGAGCGCTTCTGCCAGCCCGCGGAAAAGCGAAAAGGTGCCGAGGGTGACGATGAGCGGCGGAAGCCCGAGGCGGGTGATGAGCCCGGCGTTTATCGCTCCGCCGGCCGTCCCGATTGCAACGGCGGCGCAAGCGGCGAGCCACGGCGCGAAGTGAGCTTCGCCCCAGAGCATCCCGAATGCAACGGCGCACAGCCCCATCATCGAACCGACAGAGAGATCGATCCCGCCGGTGAGAATGATAGGCGTCATCACCAGCGCGAGCAGCCCGATCTCAACCGAATGGCGGACGATGTTCCGCACATTGTCTGGAGCCAGGAAGTTCCTCCCGATGGCGCTGAATAACAGGATCTCAAAAATGAGCACAACGAATACGACCGACTCCTGCCGGGAGAGCATCCTGCGCAGGACGCCCGCTACTCGCTGCCGGCTATTGGGGGGGCAATTCTTATCGTTCATTTGGCTTTGGAATCTCCGGCCTTGTTTGGCAATTTCGAGCACACGCCATCCGCTACGACAGCGAGCAGGATCACCAGGCCCTGGATGGCCTTCTCCCAATACGCCTGCGCATGAAAATGGGTGAGCGCCGGATTCACGTTCGCAAGCAGCAAAAAGCCGAGAAAGACGCCCAGAAGTCCGCCGCGCCCCCCGCTCACGGCGACGCCACCGACTACGCAGGCCGCAATGACTTTCAGCTCCAACCCGTCGCCGCACGTCGGTTGCACCTGGGGCGACTGAGCGATGTTCATGACTGCCGCAATGCCCATGAGCACCCCCATCAAGACAAAGACGCCGAACGTCACCCATTGCGGATCGATGCCTGCGAGGCGGGCCGCTTCGGCATCGTTGCCGACGGCAAAGACGTGGCGGCCGGCAGCCAGATTTCTCATCGCCCACGCAGCGAATAGGACCAGAACGACCGTAAAGACGACAAGGGTTGTCTGCCCTGCCGTCTGCCCCAAGGAAAGCCACTTCACATGCGCCGGCAAATCGAGCAGCCGACCCTGCTGCCACAGCCGCAATGCCTCGGCCCAGGTGACCATCGTTGCGAGCGTGACGACGATGCTCGGCAGCCGCAGCCAGGCGACGAGCGCGCCATTCGTCGCGCCCATCACCGCGCCGGCTCCTGCGCTCGCGAGCAGCACGACCGGCAGAGACATCCCCTTCGCCGCAAGCACGCCGGCGACGACTGCGCACATCCCGAACTGCGAGCCGATGGAAATGTCAATCTGCCGGCAGACGATCACCAACGTCATCCCGATCGCCGCAACCAGCGCCGGCGACTGCGCCGTGAGCCGCGAAAGCAGCGGATGAATGGCAAAAAAGTTCGGTGCAAAAACCGCCAGCGCAAGCAGCAGCAGCGCCAGCACGAAAGCGATCGAGAGCTCGCGCATGTATTTCTGCATCATGCGGCCTCCTGTCCCAGGGCAGCGCTCATCACGGTGTGCGCATCGCTTTTCCCGCCGAAGACTGCCGTGAGCGTGCCGCCGCGCATGACGCCTATGCGGTCGCTCATGCCGAGGATTTCGGGAAGGTCGCTCGAAATCATGAGGACGGCGAGCCCGTCGCGGGTGAGATCGCGGATGATTTTGTGGATTTCCGCTTTCGCTCCGATATCCACCCCTTGTGTCGGCTCGTCGAGGATGAGCAGCTTCGGCTTCGTCGCCAGCCAGCGGGCGAGGCTGACCTTTTGCTGGTTCCCACCGCTGAGCGTGCCGCCGCGCGATTCGGGGCTGTGGGCTTTGATGCCGAGGAGGCGGATGAATCGCTGCGCCAGCTTCGCCTCGGCACCTTCACGCAGCAACGTTGCGGGAAAGAACTCCGGCAAGATAGCCAGCGTAATATTATGGGCGATCGGCATCTCCAAAATAATGCCGTGGCGGCGTCGGTCTTCGGGCACGTAGGCGATGCCGTGAGAAATCGCTTCGCGCGGGCTGCGGATGGAGAGAGGGAGTCCGTTGAGCGTGATCTCTCCGGAGTCAGCGGGCGTTAGACCAAACAGGATGCGCGCCAGCTCGGTGCGGCCTGCACCAACGAGCCCGGCAAGCCCAACGATCTCGCCTGCACGCACGTCGAGGGTCACGCCGTGGACGCCGCCTGCGCGGGAGCCGAGGTTCCTCAGCGAGAGGACGGTGCCGCCCGGCGCGCTCTCGGCGGGCGGGTAGATGTGATCGAATTCGCGGCCGACCATCAGGCGGATCAGCTGCGCCTCATCAAGATCGGCGACGGCACTCGTGCTGATGCTCTCCCCATCGCGCAGGACGGTGACGCGATCTGCGAGCGCAAAGATTTCCTCAAGCCGGTGCGAGATGTAGATGACGCCGATGCCGCTTGCGCGCAGGTCACGTACGACCGCGAAAAGGAGGAGCTGCTCCTTCTGCGTGAGCGACGCGGTCGGCTCGTCCATGATGACAATGCGTGCGCCGGTGCCGAGGGCGCAGGCAATTTCCACAAGCTGCTGCTCGGGCATCGAGAGCGCGCTCACCTCCGCATCGGGCGAAATCTCCGCCCCGATGCGATTCAGCAATTCCTGCGCGTGCGCCCGCTGATCCTTCCAATTCGTCAGGCTGAATGCACCGGATTTTTTCAGGCGCAACCCGATATTTTCCGCCGCGGTAAGGTAGGGAAAAAGTGCGGGCTGCTGGTAGATGCACGCGATGCCCAAATCCCGGGCCCGCGCCGGCGTGAGCGCGGCCACCGCCTCGCCCCCAACAACAAGAGTGCCGCCATCGGGTTGGTGCGCTCCTGTGATGACCTTGATGAGGGTGCTCTTCCCAGCGCCGTTCTCGCCGAGCACCGCGTGGACTTCCCCCGCTCGCAGGTCGAATGACACCCCCTTCAACGCCCGCACGGGGCCGAAGGATTTGACGATGCTTGCAAGATTGAGAAGGTGAGGAGCCATGGGAGGTGGGGCTTAGAGTGTTTGGACCTTAGCATTTTGGGGAAAGCGCAGCCATTGCTGTTTTGACAACAAATATGGATAATCTGACAATTCGTTCCGGGGCCGAACGGCCCTGAGATAAGTCACATTTGAGATGAAGCTCCCCCTGTTGTGAGCTTGAGGGCGATGCTCCGTCGGCACCCATTTTATCTGCTTTCGATGAAATATGGGACGGCACGGCGGCCATCCCTCCATCCTTAGCTTCGTGCCATTTGGGATTACTTATTATTCCATTTTTAAGAATCGCAGCTGCGAAAAGATAAGCTCCGCATAAGTCGCATTGCCATCCTTGGAGAGATGAAGCCCGTCATCGATCACGATCGCACTTGTCTCAATCCCTCGGTCCGCCATCAAGGTCGGGATGTCGATCACCGGCGCGCCAAGTTCTCTTGCTGTTTCCAAAAGAGCCTGCCGGTAAGGCGCGTAATTCTCCTCGTAAGTTTTGCCGTTTCCGGGGATGTAGCTCGGGCTCGCCGACGGCACATGCTCGGCCACAAAGATCGTCTTTCCGCCGGCTTCCGTGATCATGCGGGAGATTTCCCGGAGGTTGGAAGCGTACTCTGCAATTCCGACCTGCGGGCTGCGTCGATGAGATGGCACATGGGCATCGTTGGCGCCGAGAGCTACAAGGACCGTCGCGGGCATGAGATAGCCCGCTTCCGCAGTCATCCGCTGGAGCACATCGAACGTTGTCGCCCCGTTCCAGGCACGAATAAACAGCGCATACCGCTCTGGATATTCCTTCTCAAGCTCGAGCGCAACCCTCACTGGCCATTTGTCGAGCTCCGCGCTGCCGATGGCAAGCGTCAACGAATCACCAATACAGACGATCCGTTTTGCAGTGAGAGAAATAGGGCTGGAATTCATAGTTATCGTTTTATCGTTATTGTCTTTAAGGTTGCAGCTGGTACCGCCCCCATTTGGACGGCAGGGTCCCATTAACTGCATCTCCATGGAGGGCCATGATCACCTTGCGCGGGACTTCCTCGCTGTCGCGGTCGTCCACCATCACCTCAAAGGCAAACTGCGTGCCAGCCTTAATCCGGAATGAGGTGCCCGGCTCCGGGGTCAGTTTCCCTTCGACCCAGTATCCGGTTGGAGTTGCCGCCCCCACAAACTCAGCGTGGGTGGTCGGGTTTTTTCCGGCATACCAGAAATCGCATGGGGCTGCAGCCTTTGCTGTATTAGGAATCACCAGCACCTGCTCAACCCCCTTTTCCACGAGATCGTTCCGTTGGCCCAGTCCACGCTCGTCGACGAAGAGCTCGATGCAATCGTATTGGAAACACATGCCTTGCTTATCCTTTGGCGCCGGCATGACGACGTCGTCGGTCACGTCGATGCGCAGAAGGATCGAGCCATCTTCCTGCCAGGCCATCCGTGTCGTGTAGGAGAGATCCTTCGGGCCGCTCCAGTGAGGCGACCAAGGAAGACCGATGATCGGCTTTCCTTGCACGACATGCTCCTCCTCGTTGCAAACGATCGGCTCAACGGCTTTCCACCAGGTGCCGTCAGCGAGCGCGGCCTTGGCTGGCACTTCTGGAATTTTATTGATGCTCCCTTCCGAAGCGAACGAATGGCTGAGCTTTCCCAGCTGCGAGCTGCCGTCGAAGAGTTCGAAGGCAATTTCGTAGGTGCGGCGTCCGAGCTTCTGCCCGTCGAGACGAAACGCGACGGTCTTGCTCTCTCCGGCTTTCAGCTCGATTTTGTCAGCGACTTCGATCGTGGCACCCTTCGGGGCCGTCGCCTTCAAGGTTGCCGAGAGCGGCTTGTCCAGCGGGTTGATCAATGTGAGCTCGCCTTCCAGGGTCCCGGTGTCCGACAGCGACGACGGCGCCTTCACCTTGAGGAACTGGAGCTGCGCAAAATCTTTAGGCACGTCGAAGACATAGACTGGCGCCCGCCCAAGTTTTATGTTGAGGATGTTCCCTGCGGAGACCGTCCAGGTCAGCGGGTTGCCAAGGATGTCCATCCCTTCGAATTTGCCCGGGCGGTTCACCCGGAAGGAAAGCGTCGGGTTCTCATCCGAGAAGAGCGCGGCGATCCGGCGTCCGCCCTCCTGGGTGATGATCGCCCCCGCGTCGGAGCTGGAAGAAAGTGGCAGCTTTTCAACCGATCGGCTTGGGATCAGCACGGAATTCAAAGCGGCAATGGCTGGTCCGACCTCATTCGGCTGCCCGTCACAAGCGTTGAAATCCGGGATGTAGTGCGAAGATCCGTTGAGCATGAAATATTTTTCGCAGCCGGCGGCAAGATCGAGGAGAATCGCCTGGACCTGCCAGCAGGCGGCATCATGTTCCAGCAGGGTCGCCATGTCGGCGGCCATGACCGGAGGCTGTCCGGGCAGCTGTGTGATCTTGGCGCCGAAGCGACGCAGAAAAACGTCTTCCGCCATGGGCCGGCCATCAACGCGCACCACGGTGTGGAAGCCGCTTTCGGAGTTCCAGACCGGCACGCGTTCGCCGCGATATTTCACGAGCTGATCGATAGCCTTTTCAATCTGTCTCGATTGGACATGAGTTCGGATTGGGCTCCCGATATAATCATGGAGTGAGAGGACATCGAAATCTTTCGCGGCCCCGGCCTTGAAGACGCCCTCATTCCAGTTCAGGAAATCGATGCCGCAAAGCCCCAGCACGACCGCTTTCGGGTCTTCTTCCTTGATCGCCTTGTAGGCAACCTTGAGCATTGCGGCATATTCTTCAGGCGTCATCATGTTGCCGGCATTGGGTTCGTTTTCAATCTCCCACGCCATCACCCGATCCTTATAGAGGCGCACCATCTGCTTGCAGTAATCGGCGAATATGTTCATGTCCTTGAGAACAAACTTTTTTCCTGGTGCGCGCTCGGCCCATTCGGGCATGTCTGTATGCAGGCAGAACATGACTTTGAGTCCGGACTTCTTTTCGAATTCCATCTCCTTCTCAAAAACCTTCGGATCCACTTCGCCGAACTTTTTGTAGGCTTCGCTTCCTTTGATCCAGCGGTCCACTCCGAATCCTATGAAGCGGTTCTCGTAAAAGTTTCCGCTGAGATTGTGGGTCGCCAGCGGGGAAGAAAACGGAATCTTATCCGGAGGCGGCAGAGGAACCGTGATCGCGAGACCATATTCTTCCGGAAGTTTCTTAACGGTCTTTCCTGCGCCATCTGCCAGCCACATATCCAGGAAATAGATCCCGCAGAGCGCAGGAGCCAGCTCGACAGTCGCCGAAGCCTCCTTGTCCGTGGAGGCAGTGATTTCCCGCGTCTCATCGACGACGACACTATTACGAACATCGCGAAGGAGAAAATGCGCGGTGAATTTCCCATTCAGCCCAGCGGATGCGGGAACCGCGATCTTCGCCGGAATTTTGACCCCGCGCTGGAAATAGCCATCGGTCTCTTTCGGGATGTCCATGGAAATGACACTCAAAGCCTTTTCGGCAGCCAGTAACTTCGTGAGCGCTGCCTTCTGCTCCTCGACGGAAGCCGCCAGTTTTCCGGCATCGTAGTGTGCGAGCAGCTCCTCCGCAGAGAGCGCACGGTCGAAGATCGCCAGCTCGTCCACGTCGAAACGCGAGGGGCCCGTTCCTGCTCCGCCGATATGCAGGCCCATGGTCTCTGTCTCAAGCAGATCCTCCTCGCCCTTCTCCCTCATCGCAACCGGAATATAGGGTCCCGCGCAGGCCTTCTCAGCTTTCTGAACCCCATCGATGATAATTTTGAGCATCTTGCCGTCCCAGAGACAGACGAGCTGGTGCCAGACTCCCGGCGCGAAGGGCGAAGCCGTCACAATCTCAGCCCCCGCAGGAGTTCCAAAACGAAATTCGATCTGTCCGTCGGGAATCCACGCCGCCTTCTGGTAGGAGATTTTCCATCCTCCTTTGTAGCCGCCCGCAATATTGAAAAGCCCGCACGACGCGTCGTGCACGCGCACCCAGGACTCCAAAGTGAATATCCCGCTTTTTGTGCCGTTGAATTGGGAGCGGACCACACACGTTCCGGCAACCCCGTTCCTCATGGCCCCCTTCCCCGGCCAACGCCCCTGCGTCCGCTCCGGGAAAGTTTGGAAAAGCGGGGACCCCCATAGCCACCAGCGGCGCTCGCGAGACGTGCCGTAGGGGGAATTGGAGAGGATCGTCATGTTGCCTTTCTTGTCTCCCGCAATATTTGCGCTGTTCTCTGCGACGAAGCCTTTCCCCTCATCGAAGAGATAGAGCCGGACAAGCGAGGGATCCTGCCGCAGTTTTTCCAAGTTCTCCTTCCATTTCGTGAACGATTCGGATCCTGGGCTCGAACCTGCCGGATCGGCGGCCAACAACGGGGCGGTGAGCGTGAATTGCGCAACAAGCGCGATGAGGCAGCGTGATAGGATGGTCATTATTGTTATGATTTGTATCTGTCACTGGCTCCACCAGTACTCGACATAATTGGCGGGATCGACCAGCCAGCTCTGCAGCTCGGAAGTCACATGGCCGTCGATCCAGAGCACGTTGGATTTTCCGTGGTGCCGCGCGGCAGGCTGGGCGGCGCTCCAGGCATAATTGAGAAGGGTCATTTGGCCATCGGCGAGATATATGCACTTGGATGGGTGCTTCACATTGAAACGAGAAAAGGCTGGGGGGCCGTCCACTGTCATAAGCCCGCCAAGGTTGACATAGTTGACCCCATAATTAATCCAATAGCTGGAACCGTTGGGCGACTTGTATGTTATGCCTCTATCGCCCGGCAAGACGACCGGGCAATGCGACGGCACTTCCCCTCTGGCAATGGCGTTGCGCGCCTCCGGGATGCCTACCCCTTTGACTTGTGCAACGAGGAGCTCCAAATAGGAAGAGCCACCGCTCGTCCACGAATTGTTCGGCGGGAGAATATTTCCGGAATCGCTGCAGTAGATCTCAGTCATCACCCCGATCTGGTGCAGGTTGGCGATGCATTTGACGGAGCTGGCGCTGTCTCGCCCGCCGTTGATGTATGGCACCAGCAAGACTCCAAGGATGCCGATGATGGCGATGCCGACCAGCAGCTCGATCAGCGTGAAGCCCCCCCCGGGAAGATCGCCCGGCCCCGAGTGGGGAAACCCGTCGGACCTGCGCTACACAATCGCTGCCGGCCCCGCACGGAGACGTCCATCGGGCAGTATTTGGAAAACAGGGAAACACAGGTGGGGTGGGAGGGACGTGTCTGGTGGGAGACATGCTTCGCATGATCTGATTATTGCTTCGCCACATGCAAGTCAACTATTAATTGGGATCTTTTACTTTATTTGACTGGAATGCACACACTCACCATTCACGCTGGCAATGGAGATGGGGCAAGCCCCTGCCCACCACGCACCTTTCTGGCGATGAAAAAGGAACCTATGACAAGACACGCAACCAGAGCCTGAGCTCCCAGCGTCTCAACCGTTGCAAAAACAGCAAACCACATTCCCATCCATGAGGGCAAATGCGGCTCCAACCACGGGATTGTCGTCGTGGAGATCCATCCGGCCAACTGCATCTCCTGCGCCTGCTCGCCAACCATGACGAGCAACACACCGCCCAGCAATATTCCCGTCATTTCGAGCATCTTCCGATAGGGCAGCTTCCTCTCCAGAATAAAAGTGAGCGCGGCAACAACCCCAACAAGCACCAGGCCAATCGTTCCGCCGGTGAGCGTCACGCCAGTCCCAAGCTTCAAATTGTACGTCTGCAAAAAGAGGACGATCTCGAAGCCTTCCCGATACAGAGAAGCAAATCCAAGAAGCGCCAGCCCCCACCAAAGCGTCGTCTTCGGCGCATCTGGCCCCGCCTCATCAGCCACCTTGATCAGTTGCTTCTTCCGACGCGTGTGCAGGCATATCCAACCGCCCCAGTAAATTTTGTGGAAAAACCAGTTCATAATCACCAGCAAAACGACAATGGCGAGCAACCCCGTCCCCGCTTGGAGGTTCAGCGCGGAGACGCTCTCCCCAAGGCTTCTCAATATTCCAACCGCGATGAACCATGTCACGGCTGTCGCAACCATTCCGATTCCAACCCCCGCAACGATTGGCCGGCGATACCCTCGGCTCTCTCCAACCATCCCGGCCATGATCGCCGCCAACACCAACACGCACTCCAATCCCTCGCGAAAAACCAGAGCAGCAATGTCGAACATCGCCGCATAGCGGCTCGTATTTTCGGCGGTTGGATTGGGATTCCCACCAGACGTAATCCCCTGCCAAACAAGCAATCCCACAACAGCAATTAACCCCACCATGAGAAAAGCCGGAAAAATTCGACGCGCCATATTGCTCAGAATGCGCCACGGCTCGATCCCTGAAATATAAAAAACCTTCATACAAAAAGATAATGAGACCCATTCTCATATAGTCAAGGGAAATGTTGCCAAGCCTCAGGGTGCCACGTTCTCTAAACGGCCAGACTTCCGGGACATTTTCGGGAGCTTTTTTCCTATTGGACATCATGAGGCACGCTGCATAAGTTCACTTCATGAACAGGCACTTCCTTTTTGTGGCGGTTCTCGCGATCGCATTCTTGCTTGGCGGAGCCTCTGTCCAGGCGGGCATCCTTATTTACGAACTTTCGTTCAAAAACTCCGGGCAGAGCGTGAATTATTCGTTTATCGAAGACGAGTTTCCCGGCTATTTGGTTGTGGACCAGACGGCCTCGACCTTTTCCTCGGTCGTCGTGCTCATCGATCCGACGACATTTCTACCCTACTCGACCACCGGGGTCCTTTCGGGCGCCTACATGACCATGCTGTCGGCAAGCGACAACAACATCGTGGCGGTGGCCTACTCGGCATCCGGCGGAAGCAGCGCCTCCGGCAACATCACCACATCCTCCTCAGAAAATGTTGCTTTTCAGGTGATCGGTGCGACCGACAATGACGTGAGCATTGGCGGAGGAAATTCGACATTCGTCGCAAAAAATATGACCGGCTTCATCCTGGCCTCTGCAGCCCAATCCGGCAATTTGACGGCAGGTGGCACTCCCAGCACCAGCGGCAACTCGACCTTCACCTACGGGTTTGGCGGCTCGAGCAAGGTGACAGCAAAATATCAATCCGACCTGACAAAAGACGCCAACAGCAACAAGCTCGACGTCCCCGCCGCACTGGCGGCGCTGACCAAGATCCTGCAGAACAATGGGATCAGCCCCGAGGCGACTCCGGCGCCAACACCTTCTCCAACGCCCTGAGCCTGGGAGAAAACGCGCTTAATCTCTCAAAGCGTTCAGCGTGCCATGAAGCCGATGAGCAGCCGGGCCAGCACCACGTCATCTGCCACCTGAGTCGTCACGAGGTGCAGGTTCGCGTCCGCACATCCGCGAAATGCACGGCGCAGCTCCGCAGTGGTGTAGTGCGTGCAATTGCGGGCGGCCAGCCCAAGCGGGTAAGTATTCAATGTGCCGTCTTTCTTGCGCGGGAGGTGCTCGGTGGCTGACGGAGGAAGCCGGTTCAAGGCCGAAGCAAAATAGTGGGGCTCGGCTGGCGGCTGAATCTTGTGCCTCACAAGCAAGTCTTTGACGAGCAGAAGGTTTCTTACCGTCGGATAAATCGAAGCCAGCAGGATGCCAACTCCCTTTTCCCCCTGGCGAAACAGCTGCGAAAGCGTCTCGAGCGCCAGCGGCAGATCGCGCGCCGAAATCGCGTTTCCGACATCAAAAATCCCGCTCGCACGCGTAGCGGGCACCAATGCGCGCACGTCGGAGGCCTCGATCGGGTGCGCGGATCCGAAGGCCGTCTCGAGCTTGTCGAGCTCGTTGTCGAGCTGCCGGGTGTCGACCCCGACTCGGGCAGCCAGCGCCTCGATCGCCGGATGAGAGATTTTCAGCCCCCGTTCGTGCGCCCGGCCAGCTGTCCAGGAAATGACTTCCTCCTCGCCGGCTCGAAAGCCGAGGTCGGGCTTGTCATGGATCTGCGTGGTGCCAATTTTTGAAAGAAGCTTGTAGGCCGAGCGACGCTTGTCGGCCTCAGGCGCGCTCATCAGGAAAACTACCCCATCGGGCAGGCCTTCCTGGACCGTTTTTACGAGCTCGTCCATCGCGCTGATCACCGACTCCGAACGTCCGGTCACCGTGTCGGCCAGGAATGTCGCGCTCTTGAGCCAGACCAGCTTCGTGCCTCCCAGAAAGGGAAGCGTCAGCAGCGCCTGGCAGGTGGAATGAATTTTTCCCACGGCCGCATCGACCGTCTCAACCGCGCCGTCGATCGTCTCCAAACCAAAGGCATCCGCTCCTGGAGCCAGCTCAGCAGCCAGTCCAGTCGCAGCCTTCTTCACCTCGGCCTCGTCCGAGCCGCTGATGAAATGGACCGCCGGTTTGGGTTTCTTTGACAGCATATCGTTTTAGTTGGGATTCAAAATACGCGCAGCGGATGGCTCATTAAAAGTAATATCCGCAGCTCATCCGCGTTTGCGACGGGACGGCTTTGGGTATTTCCCGCGGGATGGCGGCGGCAGCTCGGGGTTTCCCGTCCCATTCTTCAGCTCGGCAATCTGATCGCGCAGGAGGGCCGCCCGCTCGTATTCCAAGTTTCCGGCAGCTGTTGCCATGTCTCGCTCGAGCTCGCGCACGAGCTCGTGGAGATCGAAGACCGCCCCGTCCTCTTTAACGATCCCCTGCTCGACTTCGCGGCCCTTGATGATCACGTGGAGGCTTTCCTGGACAGCGCGCACCACGCTTCGAGGGGTGATCCCGTGAGCTTTATTATAGGCTTCCTGCCGCCCGCGACGGTAGTTGCACACATCCAGCAGCGCCCGAATGCTCTTGGTGATGGTATCGGCAAAAAGCACGACCTCGCCATTGAGATGTCGCGCCGCCCGCCCGGCCGTCTGGATGAGGCTCGTCTCGCTTCTCAGATATCCTTCCTTATCGGCATCCAGGATGCAGACGAGAGAAACCTCGGGCAGGTCGAGCCCCTCGCGCAGAAGGTTGATCCCCACGAGCACATCGCATTCCCCGGCCCGCAGCCCGCGAAGGATTTCCACGCGCTCGATCGTATCGATATCGCTGTGCAGGTAGCGGACCTTCAGCCCGATCTCCCGCAGGTAGTCGGCTAAGTCCTCCGCAGTCCGCTTCGTGAGCGTCGTCACCAGCACCCGTTCGCCGTCCTCGATCCTCCGCCGGCACAGCTCGATCGTGGCATCGATCTGGCCGCTCAGCGGACGCACAGTAATTTTCGGATCCAGCAGCCCGGTCGGCCGGATGATCTGCTCAACCACAAGCGGCGCCCCCGGCGAAGTGACGTCGAGCACCGTAGGGCGCACGTCCCGTCGGCCTCCGCTTGGCAATGCCAGGCCGGCAGGACGCCGGTCCACGGCGCGGCTTTCGCCGAGCTTCTTCTCAGGATTCGGGATCCATCCGGAATTTCCGGCGACGCTGTTCCTCATTTCGAATTGTCCGGGCGTCGCGCTGACGTAGACCGCCTGCTTGACGATCTTCATAAACTCTTCGAAGTTGAGAGGTCGGTTGTCGAGGGCGCTCGGCAGCCGGAACCCGTAGTTGACAAGCACCGACTTCCTCGAGCGGTCGCCCGCGAACATGCCCCCGATCTGCGGCACGGTCGCGTGAGACTCATCGATAACAAGGAGGTAGTCCTCCGGAAGAAAATCCATCAGAGTGAAGGGAGCCGATCCCGGCGGACGCCCGGTCAGATGGCGGGAGTAGTTTTCGATTCCGCTGCAGTAGCCCATCTCCTGCATCATCTCGAGGTCGAACTCCGTGCGCATCTTGATCCGCTGCGCCTCGATAAACTTGCTGTCGCGCTCGAACTCGACGACCCGCGCCTCCATCTCCTGCCGGATCGCACGCATCGCCCCGCTGAGCTTGTCATGCGGGGTCACAAACTGCTTGGCCGGAAAAAGCGTAAACGTTGTCAGGGTCGAGCTCACGTGCCCGGTCAGCGGATCAAACTGGCTGATCCGCTCGATCTCGTCGCCAAAAAATTCGACCCTCACGGCCTCTTCTTCGTTCTGGGCCGGATGGACCTCGACCACATCCCCCCGCACCCGGAACTTCCCGCGCGCGAAGGCGACGTCGTTTCGTTCGTAGAGCATCTCGACAAGCTTCGATAAAAATGCCTCGCGCGACAGGGGTTGTCCGGGCCGGAGCGTCACGAGCATCTGAAGGAAATCTTCGGGCGATCCCAGGCCGTAGATACACGAGACGCTGGCCACCACAATCGTGTCCCGGCGGGTCAGCAACGAGCTCACCGCCGACAGCCGAAGCCGCTCGATCTCCTCGTTAATCGAAGAATCTTTCTCGATGAACGTATCTGAACGCGGCAGGTAGGCCTCGGGCTGGTAGTAATCGAAATAGCTGACGAAATACTCGACCGCATTGTGCGGGAAAAATTGTTTAAACTCGCTGTACAGCTGGGCGGCCAGCGTTTTGTTGTGCGACATGATCAGCGTCGGCCGGCCGAGATCCCGGATCACATTGGCAATGGTGAATGTTTTTCCCGATCCGGTAACGCCCATCAGCGTCTGGTGGCGGTTTCCAGCCAGCAGCGAGCGGCCGAGCGCTTCGATCGCCTGCCCCTGGTCTCCACACGGTTTGTATCCCGACTCCAACTCAAATCCCAATCCCATAGCCAGCGAGTATCACCCCGACGCCCGCTGAGTGCAATCGCTAGGAAGCAGGGGGCAAAACGCACGAAAATAAGCCCCGAAGGGGAGACTAGGCTTGGGCATTCTTGGAATCCCCAACGGCATATATCTGAAAGCCCAAGGTTGCGAGGAACGAGCTACCCTGGGTTAAAAAAAACTCAGCCAAAAGCCCGGTAGGGTTGGACATCCTTAATACGATACAAAGGGCAGTTCCCTTCTCGCAATGCAGTTGTTGAGCATTCAGGGAATTTGCCCCGTCGGAGGACTATCCACAAACCCATGCATCAAAAATGGCGTCTTGTGCAAACTGCCTGCAAGCTCCCATCTGCCTATCTCACAGATTATTGATGCGGCCGCATCAATAATCTGTAGCGGGAAGGAGAAGGTTCTTCTGCTGAGGGTTCACGAAATGAAGCCTTGCATGCAATCTACTCTGGATAACTGGGGCGGAAATAGCAGAAGCCTGCCTCCTTTTTTACAGATTATTGATGCGGCCGCATCGATAATCTGTAGCGGAATGGTGGAGGCTTTGGTGCTGAGAGCTCGCGAAAGGAGAGCACTACCCGGATCTGTTTTGAATGGAGGTGGCGCAATTTCGCGAAATGGCAGAGTCCTGCGGGAGCGCGAGCCGGGCGGATGCGCTGTTGGAGTTTATCGTGAGCCGGCTTCGACGCGAAATGGAAGCGCACCCTGAGATATTTCAGAATATTCACTCCCAACACGAGATCATTGCTGCTGCAACTTTCCGCGCCGCGGCCTGAGTTGCTTCTCCAAGTGGCCAAGCTGAATGGGCAGCATCCCAAAACGTCCTTAACTTTGCGCCCATTCGGCACGGGCTGGCCCTGATCCGCGCGTAATTTTTTGATTTTAAAAAATAAGCCATAGCGGATCACATTTTTTTCTTGATTTAGACATATACCATATGTATATGATTTGTGCTATATCCGCTCGCATCCCACTTCTCTGCAAGTCCCCCTTCGCCATCGACCCTCGACCTCTGACGGAAATGGGCAGCGCCCATGCCGGGCTTCTCGCCACCTCGCGCGCCTTGCGATCCCTCAACCTCAGCGGATTGGTTGAAGCCAATCTCGATCTTAAAAACCGCCAGCGCGGCTTTAGCGAGGGCCAGATGATCGAGAGTCTCGTGTTGCTCCAAACACTCGGCGGAGACTGTGTGGAGGATATCGCCTTGCTCGAAGAAGATCTCTGCTTAGCACGAGGTCTCGGCTACACGCCGCCCAAGGCCTGCGCCGCGCGCACTTTCCTTAACCGTTTCCACGACGAGGAGATCGCCAACTTACGTCCGCCGCGCGAGGTGCAAAAGAGCTTTATCATGCCGCCGAGTGCTCCGCAGCAGGGCCTCGATCTCGTTCTGGCGGGGATGGTTGGTAAAATTGCGGCCCTACTCAAGAAGCAGGGTCAGCAACAAAAGATCGCCACCGTGGACCAGGACGCCACCATCATCGAGAGCCATAAGAAGAGCGCCCTGAGCCATTACGACAACGGCCGAGGCTACCAGCCGATGGTCGCCCTCTGGAGCGAAGCCGACTTGGTGCTCGCAAGCGAGTTCCGCGACGGCAACGTCCCGGCCAAGCAATCCCCTCTTTCGTGTGCGAAGTTGGCATTCCAAGCATTGCCGCCCGGGATCAAGGAGCGTTACTTTCGCGGCGACAGCGCGTGCCATGAGAACGAGTTGATTTCCTGGCTCAATGATCCCGCCCGCGCTTTGGAACCCGGCGCACGAATCGGCTTTTGCGTGAGTGCAGTCTTGGATCCTTCTCTCGTAACGGCCCTTCATGCGGTCAAGGAAAAGGCTTGGACAACCTACGGCACCGAAGCCGACGGCACCCAGCGCCAGTGGGCGGAAGTGAACTTCGTTCCCGGCGCGAGCTACGAACACAAAGAGAGCGTGCCGCTGCGCTACGTGGGACTGCGACTCCTTAAAGCCCAGGGACTTCTCTTTGCCGACGGCACAGACCGCAAACACTATGCGGTGCTCTCGAATCTGAACTGGGAGGGAGGGCGCCTTCTAAGCTGGCACCGGGAAAAAGCAGGAACCATTGAGCACGCTCACGACGAGATCAAGAACGCTCTGGGTGGCGGGCACATGCCCAGTCAGAAGCTGGCCGTCAATGCGGCCTGGTTCACCATCGCCCTTCTCGCCTACAACGCGGCCAGCGCCATCAAGAGCCTTTGCCTTGACGCCGAAGAGCGCACGGCGCGCTTCAAACGTTACCGCCTGCTCGTGATCGAAATCGCCGGGCGCATGAGCCGCTCCGAGTGCAAGTTGCGCCTTCGCCTACACGCAAGCAACAAAGCCATCAGACGCATCCAGAAAATATGGGAGGTTTTTGACCTTCCCACTCAGGCCACGGCTTTCTCCTGAGCTCGAGCTCGCAAAAATTACCGCCTCAGTTCTTCGTCACCGGCCACCGGAGGCAACGACGCGCCCGTATGCCTCCATTATTCCAGAAATCCCTGTTCTGATCCTCGTCAAACGCGAAAAAACCGCAGCGGCAAGTTGAAAAAATCGAATCGTCCGGAGCCCTGCGGCGAAAATCTGACCCCGGCGATCAATGAGGGGGGGCCATTTTTCAAAGTCCCACGCTTACGCGCGGATTTGGGAACTTGGTGAGCGCTTGTCGCGTCGGGATGCTCTGTGCCACAATGCCGCCAGCTTACGCGAGGTTCGCTCACTAGAAAACTTAGAGCTCATGAGCGACGTTCCCGCCGCCAGCTTCATCCTCGACCGCCTGCTGCATCGTTGTGAAATCATCCCCATTACCGGACGAAGTTAGCGCGTCCAGCAGAGCCCCCAAGGGCGCTGCGCAATCGAGGACAACCTAACGCCGCTACCCGCTCGCGTGGAGAAATGCTACGTGAAAGCAGGAACCCCTCACGACTCAGTACAACGCAGCCCCCCCGCACCTCTCCGCTTGGGAGGAGCAGCATCAGCCTGGGGCAGAAAAATCGCCAAGAACAACCGCTTGCAGCCAGCCATGAAATGAACTAATAATTGTACATCCAAGGTGGTGAACTTTGAAGTGGCCACAGGTGGTGCATTTTCAAGTGACAGGCGGCACTTTATGGAATCTCAACCAAAAACCCTTATGGAATCTAATTCAAAACAAGCCAATTCACCCATTCCGCATGTCTTGCTCGTCTTCGAGAAGTGGTGTGATTTAGCACCGGGTGCAGGCATCAGTTCAAGCTATGAGAACTTTGCGGCACCTTTAGAAGCCACTGGCCTAGCAACTTGCACATGTTTTCATGTGGATGAACATTATCTTCGTCACCGGGAACCGGGAGATAGGGCGATCCTGAGACTCTGCGAAGAAACGCATCCCGATCTGGTCTTTATCGTGTGGATAGCATTTGACATGAGCCATATCAACCCTTCTATAGAAACGATTCACACCATCCGACAAGGAATGGGTATTCCGGTTGTAACGTTCTGCGCAGATTCACAGCTTTCCCACCTGATGGAGCACATGGACATTCTGAAGCCGTATCAAGATTTCATCTGTCATGGGCTTTCGCAGAGAAAGAGCGAGCGCAACCCGCAGTGGTATTTGCATATGCCCCATCCTAAGGACCCTGCACTTTACTGTGATCCAGGGGTCCGTCGTGACATTGACGTTTCCTTTGCCGGGAGTGTCGGAAACCGACCAGCACGACACGAAAGACTCCGCTTTCTGCAGCAGGCCGGGCTGGCGGTGATGAAAACCGGCGGTCAGAGAGAGGATAAGCTGTCGGCTGCGCAGTATGCAGACATCCTCAAGCGTTCACGGATTGGTCTTAATATCTGCGATTTCCCAGAGCGTGCTCTCAACGGACGAGTCATGGAGACTGTTTTATGTGGAGCATTACTTTTCGATGACGAGAACTCTGAGGCAGACCTGTGGCTGAAGCCCGGCATCGAGTATATCAGATACTCGGACAATCATGACTTGGCAGACAAGATCAGGTACTACCTCTCCCATGAGAGTGAGCGGGCGGAAATTGCGCGTCGAGGCCACGAAGCAGGCCGACGGCACTTTGATGGCAGACACTTCTGGGCCACGATTCTTGATCAAGTCAGCCACCACAGCCAGTACCATGAGCGCGAAGGCCTGCTCGCGTTTGCCAACTATGTTGCAAACAGAGAAGACTTCGATCGTGCCAGGCACCTCGGGGTCGAGTTGATCCGTCGACAGCCGGATTACGGCCCCGCGCATTTTTTCCTAGGCAATCTTTTGCTCCAGATTGGGAAAACTGCAGACGGGATTCAAGCCCTTCAAAGGGGGGCAACATCTCCGGGGTTTCCGGCAGAAGGCCTGGCGCTACTCGTGGAATCTCTCGCGAGGGATGGACAAGATGATGCCGCACAGAAGATTGCACTGCTTCTCGAGACCACGCAGAGCGAGGCGAAGGATTTGGAAACAATGATATCAGCGCTTCGCTGTCACATGGCGCTCAAACAGCAGCACTTAGCACTAAGGAAGCTCAAAGAAGCCATGGATAGCCATCCAGCAGAGGCGCGCACTTTCCTCTACGCCGCAGAGTTTTTCCTCAGGGCAGGAGAAACAGACTCCGCTTCCCAAGCCCTTGCAATGGCCACCCAGAGAACAGAAAAGCCGAGGCAGATTCTTAAGGAGCTTGCGGATCGTCTTACTCTCATCGGAATGAACTCATTCGCTGAGAGTTTAAAACAGACACTTCAACGTCCGATGCCCGCGCATCCTTCGACTATCATGCACGCTGGCTTCAGCGAGGAATTGAGAGGAAGCTTTGCCGAAGCCCTACACCTTTTTACATTCTGCAATGCGCAATGCCCAGATGGGTATTTGCAATGGAAGATCGGCCAAATGGCAAGATCTATAGGAACTTCCGAAGTGCTCCCCATGCCGCCCGAGCACCTCTGCGCCCTGCCGACATAAAATCCCGAAAAAACCTGAAGTCTGCCCTGCAAAACAAATAAATTTAGTCGGACCGCCGTAAACCCAAGAGCTTCCTGCTATTGTTCCGGGCGAGAAATAGCTATACAAAACGGGATTCGCCTGCCATTTTTCACACATGGGCAGACCCATCAGCACTCTCCCGGAAAGCAGCGAGCAGAAGCAAGAACTCCACCGCATAGTTAATCGGCCCACAACTCCACTGATAGAAGCGCGGCGATCGAGAATAGTTCTCCATCACCTCGCTAGGCCTCGCCAAGAGAAAACGGCCCGCACCGGGGGAGTTAATCGCGCTGTAGCGATTCGCTGGGAGAGGCGCTTCCGGAATCACGGAAATGAAGGCTTGCGTAGAGCCAGAAGGTCGGGGTGGAAGCCAAGCATCAGCAATCTGATCAAGGAGGACGTTGCTCGTCCGCCAAACGGGTTTACGCAATGTTCTTCGCGCAGGATGGCACAGGCCAAGGGGGGCGCGGCCAACACGCTACAGAAAATCTGGACGGCCAATGAATTGAAGCCCCATCTCAAGGGCACTTTCAAGATCTCGAATGCTCCACGTTTCGAAGAGAAGTCTGGGGATGTGATCGGTCTTTATCTCCACCAGCCGGAACGGGCCCTGGTTTTGTGCTGCGACGGGAAATGCCTGTGTCAGGCGCTGGAGCGCACTCAAACTAGGAAAATGCCTTCGGATCTCGCTCCCCATTTGATCATCGACAACTATGCCACGCACAAGCAACCGCCCGTCAAGAAGTTGATCCACACACGCATCAACCCTCACGAACGCAAACATGGAACCAACAGAATCCACCTCCATTTTATGCTAACATTAAGCTTGCGCCTGAATCTTGTGAAACGCTTCTTCCGGGATTTGTCGGCGGACGACATCCGTGAAGGAAGCGTGGCGCCGTCAGGGGAATAAAGTCCCGCACGTAATTTTTAGCAGCCGAACAATGCGGTTTTTTTGCGTTCGCATCATATAGAAAGCAAATATGGACGACATTATTAATCAATTTCAAAGAGGAAACCTCGCACGTATTGCTCTATCGGGCAGTTCCGAGTGCTGGCAGTATTATGCTGCGCTCGGATTGATTGGGGTTTTCGAGAAGGCACTTGCCGGGCTTTCCCGTTTTGGATGCGAGGATGCGCTATTCTATACTGCGGCTACGCTATGGATTCAAGGCAATGATTCGCTTGCCGAAAGCCAGCTAGAAGCGTGCACTTCTCTTTCAGCCCGCAAGCTACTTTCGTTAATCCGTGCGCCGCGCATCGACATCCTAGCCCAAATCCCTCCTGGCATTTCATGTCAGTATGTCCCAGATTTCACCGATTATGCTGAGGATCGTTTTCGGATAAAGAACATAGCGCCTGTAAAGGGAATGTGCACAAAATGGTCTCACCTCTCTCCTCCCGGAGATATCCACGAGTATATTACCGGTGATTTTCGCCCCGCTTTTTTCGTGTGCCGCGAGATTGAATGGCAGCCGCTGCCTTCGAATCTACATGAGCTCGACTGCCCGGTGTTCGGTCACACCGAGGATTATGACGTCCACCTCCAGGCCGTAGCCCCGTTATTTGCCTCGTTTAGCAAAATCATCACGTGCGGATCCTACGAGTGGAATGAGCTGTCGCTTATGCTAAACGTGCCGGTTTGCACGTTTCCGAAGGCCTACGCCCTGCCGGGAGATATTCCCGACCATATGTCGGGAGAGAGAGATATCGACATCTTCCTTTCTGGAACTATCTTTCATTCCTACCATACGGACAAAGCAAAGCTGGTTCATAGGCTGCTGGCAGAAGCGGACGAGTCACTGAAACTGAAAATTGTCTCCAAGCACCTCTCGTCGGCTGAATATTTCCTCACTCTGGGGAGAACTAAAATCTGCTTGCCTTTCGTGCGGAACGACGGCTCCATGCCGACGCGAGGTCTTGAGTCATTGGCCATGGGGAACGCTCTCATTGTACAAAACGGCAGCGCTCTGCCTGCCTACTTTGGAGAAGAAGATGGCGTATTTACGTGCGATTACTGGAACGGAGATTTGCTCCCCTTGATAAAAAAGGTGTCAAGAAACTGGCCCGACATCGCCCCGTGTGCTCTCCGAGGCGCACGCCGTGTGCGTGAGGAATTCTCTATGAAAAGAGTCACCTCCGAATATTTGAGGTTTTTGACGGTGATGGCGGCCGTTTCTCAAACTAAAGATAATGTGGGCATGACACCTGCTGTCGGCAAGCGATCAGTGGTCAGCATCGGTTGGACACACGACGCCGATTTCTATCTGGAATCTCTTTCGGCCAGGGCAGGAGCTTTTGCGAGGAAACCTCCAGAGGATTGGTCGGCCTCCGACATCAACGATTTCGCGAGGGAAGTCCTTCTTTTCTATGCTGCAGGAGCGGACAAACAGATCTTTGATAAATTTCGTTCCTGGGGGAGGTGGCCATTGGTCGAGAATTCATTCTTTTCGGATGCGATGCTGCTTCTGCGGAACGGCATCAAGCTGTTTCCCCGGTTTCTCGCATTGCACTTCAACCTGCTTCGGGCGATGGCCCACTTTGATAAAGACGAAGCCGCTGTTCGCGAGATGGCCGAGCGAATCGCCGGATCACAAGATTCTGATTGGGACATCTCTGCCCTCGACGACGTCCTCCCTTGGGATTTTTTCCCCGATCACTTTAATTACCGGGAGTACTTTGATTTGGGCGTAAAGGTTCTGGGAGAAAGCCGGGAAAAGGATGAGGGATTTTCCCGCCTTATCCGCGCCGCCTGCGCTCACTATGCTTCCCGATCGGGCTCATCCCTCGCGTATTCCCGGCTTGCCTGCAAAGAGGATCCCGAGTTTCCCCTTTATCAGCTCGATCTTGCGCGCCGTTTGGCCTCCATGCCCGAGAACCGCCAAGAAGCTGCTGCCATTCTTGCCACGCTTGCTTCGGAGGACCTGCTCCCGCTGAGAGCATGGAAAGATATTCTTGAGCTCGGCCTCGATTCTGAACTGCCGCCAGAAGTGGTAGGGAAGTTGTCTCAGAGGACCGCGAAGATACAGCTTAGGATTGGAATATAACACCTCGAGATGTCTGATTTCCACTCCCTTTCCGGCCCCGTAGAAAGCCATATTTGTTCGGCTCGCACAGCCATCATCGAATGCGCAACGGCTATTGCGGCTCGCGCTTCCGATCTCGCCGCCAAGAACCGTACCGATAAGTTCTCGTTCCTCTCCGAATACCGGTTTGTTTTTTACAATCAGCTGGGCATTCCCTCCAATGGAAATGCAGGGAGCATTCTTCCGGTCAGGCGCGATCTGTCCGATTTTCCTGCGGAGATGCGACCGCCAAAAATCCCTTGCGTGTCCGACATTGGCCGTAAGCGGCCGCAATGGACGGTTATCATTCCTGCAAGCGATCCGGATCCCACGACCTTTCCTGCCCTCCTAGCAATGATTATCGGCGCGCTTTCAGAAGCTGGATCGTGGGAGATTCTCATTGCGGACGATGCTTCCGAATGCGCAGACGTGGGCGCCATCGTTCGGGAGTTTTCAAAATACCCAATACACGTTATTCGGTTCGATATCGCCGTGGGTCCGGTAGCGGCTACCAATGAATGCCTGCGCAGGTCGCGAGGACAGCTTGTGCATATTTTTTCGCAAGACGGAATCGTGCTGAAAGATTTTTACACACGCCTCGGACAAGGATTGAAAAAACACCCCCAAGCAGCCGTGGCAGCTTGCGGACATCAATTCTGCGATCGCGATCATTCGATCCGTATCCACCTCGAAATCACGGAGCCCTGCGGCTGCTACGGCGATTCAAGATTCGCGGCCACCTGGGCCTATAGGGCGCCATTCTCCGGAGTCGTGGTGCGCAGGTCTCTGTACGAAGCGCTTGGGGGATTCCATGAGCACTTGGGGCTTTGGGCGGAATGGGAGATGAAGGCCCGCCTCCTTTCGGCCACGCCGCTGTATTTTCACAACACCATGATGGTTGTCGAATGCCTTCACGCCGCAAGCTACCGCCAGCGTATTCTGCATGCGGCTGATACGCTGGATGCCTGCGCAAAGGCAATATCTCTCGCAACCAAGTGTTATCCCGAAACCCTTTCCAAGGAGTTCTCTGAAAAGTCATCCGTCCTTTTTGCAAGTGAGTTTGTCTGCTTTGGCTTAAGCCTTATTACTTACAACCAGATACAAACGGGGCTGATCCATTTACAAGCAGCCATTCAGCTTTGGCCGGGTATGGAAATTTCTGAGATTATCAAAAAGCGGATGTTTCATCTTCTCAAATCTCAAGGAGATATTATTATGCCCGAAAATCAGGTCCAAGGAGAGGAAGCCAACGCGGAGATTCAGTCGACAGGCGATTTCTTTCCCGAGGGCGAGTTTCAGGAATTGGAAGCGATTGTCTCTGCATACCGTTCAAACCCGTCTGACGAAGCCGCGACGGAACAGGTGCGATCACTGCGCAACGGGCTTTGTGAGTATTTGCTGAACTCCGATAAGACTGAGCTCGAAATCCTTTTGCAAGGCAACTTTGGCAAGATGTTTTTTTTGCTCCGTGCCGGAGGGATTACTGTCGAAGAGCTCGGCGACGCAGAACGAGATCTTGTTGGACGGGCAAAGACGATCCTTGCCGACACTCCCTCTGATCCCGCAGGGCTTCTGGCATGGATGCTTCTGCGCCCGGCCCATTGGGTTGCGATGCCCATCAACTTCGTTGACAAGCCGGACTGGCTCCTGGCTGTCTATCTCGATTACATTTTGGCAAGCGCGGAGGGTTTTGTTCATCCCGGCGAGTCGGACATGTATTTCGACCACCTGTCCGCCATCTTCGTGGCGATCGAACGGGACATCTCTCGATCTCCGCTGCCAACTTCTGCAAAGTGGTCGGCATTCCAGATCGCCCAACGCGTCAACCTCATCCCGGTCTATTTTTCGCAGCGCGACATGAAGGACCTGATGCGTTCGCGCGCTCGCGTCCTCGCCTTTCTTCTTAGCCAGCATGGGCATCGTCTCGAAGCCTCTTTCCCTCCTCGCCCGTTCCACAGGAAAAAAATCCGCGTGGGCTTTTTGAGCGCACATCTCGGCCCTCAAACCGAGACCTACACAAGCGCCCCCTTCTTCTATCTCGACCGAGAGAAGTTCGACATCCACCTCTTCGTGCTGGGGAACAACCCCAGCACGATCGAGAGCCACTGCCGCAGCGTCTCGGATTCGTTTACCGTCTTGCCGACCGATCTCGTTGCTCGCGTGAACGCGCTCCGCACCGCCGACCTCGATGTGCTCGTCATCGCAACGAACATGACCGCTGTCACAAACGAGACTACCATTCTGGGCATGCACCGTCTGGCCCCCATCCAGATTGCCTCCAACTCCTCCGCAATGACACCCGGCCTGCCTTACCTAGACGGATTTTTGGCCGGGCTTGTCCATGGCTACGAGGCCTACGCCGGGCAATACAATGAGCGCCTGTTCCTCTTTGACGGAGCCCTCAGCTGCCTCGAATATTCGGTAGACCGGCCGAAGGCAGAGAGGTCGTTTTCCAGGAGCGATTTCGGGATTCCTGAGGGGGTGCCACTTTTTGTAAGTGGCGCGAATTTCTTCAAAATCCTGCCCGAGCTTCAGGCGACGTGGGCGCAAATTCTCAAGCGGGTCCCCGGCTCGTATTTGCTCCTCCACCCATTCAATCCAAACTGGACAAACTGCTACCCTGTCGCCCGGTTCCGGAGGGATATCTTCCGGGCGTTCGAGCTGGCCGGCGTCGATTCCGCGCGCATCATCATCTCGGAAGAGACGCTTCCCACCCGTGCGGATGTCTGCCAGCTGATGGCTCTGGGTGATGTCTACCTCGACTCCTACCCGTTCTCCGGCAGCGTTTCGCTTATTGACCCCCTCGAAGCCGGCGTCCCGCCGGTCGCTTGGTGGTCTGCGTCCACCCGCGGGCTCATGGCCGCATCGATGCTCTCCGACCTCGACCTTCGCGAGCTTGTCGCGGAGTCCGAGGAAGAATTTATCACGACGGCTGTCCGACTCGCGACCGAACCGCAAGAACGCGAAAGGATCAGCAAGAAAATCCGCGCCGGCATGGCTGCCGGCCCCCGCTTTTACGATGTGAAGAAATACGGCAGCGAAGTCAGTCGCGTGCTTGAGGAACTCGTCCTGGCCGAGCGGAAAACCGAAAAAGCTCCCGATAATAAGGAGCTCGTTCGCCGGGCTGAGCTGGCTTTATCTGCCAGCCGGTTCGATGAAGCCGAAGATCTCTGCCGCCAAGTGCTAGAACGGGATCCGGAGACCGCTGCCTGCTGGGCGATTCTCGCCACGCTCGCCCGCCGGTCCGGCGATTTGACCTACGCTGCAGAGCTCATGGAACAGACGCTGGCGCTCCAGCCTCAAAAGTCAGGATATTGGATCGCTCTTGGTGATATCCGCCGGGAAAACAAAGATCTCGAGGGGGCGCTGGCCGCCTTACAGCGTGCTGTGGAGCTTCGTCCGAACCTTGCCAACGCTTGGCTCAGCCTCGCAATCGTTCATGATGAACGCAAGGAGGCCGCCGATGCTGAGAAAGCGTACAATCAGGCGCTCCGCCATGCTAAAGACCACGTAGAAACCGCGAAAATACGCATCAATTTTGCCGGCTTCCTCAGGGAGCAAAAGCGAATGAGCGAAGGGATCAAACAGCTCCACAAAGCGGTTTCTGACGTCCCGCAATCAGCCGAAACATGGATTCTCCTCGGAAGTTTCCTTCGCGAAGGCGGCGATTTTCCTGAAGCGATTTCCACCTTCGCTCGCGCCTCGAAAAAATTCCCCAAGGATGGCAAGATTTTGTTGGAATGGGGGAAGGTTCTTTTCCTGCTCGATAAAAATGAAGAGTCCTTGGAAAAAACGCGCAAGGCGGTGAGTCTTTTGCCGAACGATCCGGCCGCTCTTTTCAATTTGGGGTATGCCTTGCAAAAAAACCTCCAGCGCACGGAGGCATTGAAAGTGTATCTCGAGGCCGAGGCGGCGGGTTGCGACACGGCCGATCTGCATACAAATATCGGGGTAATCCTGAAGGATCAGGAACGCTACATGGAGGCCGCTCAACGATTCCATAAGACGTGCGGGATCAATCCGGAATCCCATGCCGCCATGAATAACCTTGGGGCCGTCTGCATCAATCTGGGACTGACCACCGAAGCGATCAATTGCTTCGAGCACGCCCTACGGCTTAACCCGACAATGACGGCTCCCCACAACAACCTTGGGCACATGCTCAAGATCTCGGGCAAAGCAGCCGAGGGGTTGGAATATTACGTCAAGGGGTTGAGGCTTGCCCCGGATAACAAGGAGATGATGCACAACTACCTCCTGTGCACGCTTTACCAGACGAATCTTTCTCCGCAGGATGTTTTTGAGGAGCACCGCAAATGGGGAGCACTCATCGCAGCGGGCATCAAACGTCTGCCCCACCGCAATGTCGGCGACGGCCACCCACAAGGGAAAATCCGTATCGGCTATATCTCCCCGGATTTCTGCATGCATCCGGTCGCATTTTTCGCTCTGGCGCTCTTGGGCGGCCTCGACCGCGGACGCTTCGAAACCTATGCTTACTCTGATGTGCATAAGGCGGATGCCATGACGAATCGTTTGCGCGCCCTCGTCGATGTCTGGCGCGATGTTTCCGAAATGCAAAACCAGGATGTCGGGGAGCTGATTCAGAAAGATCAAATTGACCTCCTCGTCGACCTCTGTGGCCACACAGCGAACAACCGCCTTGAGGTGATGGCGGCGAAGCCCGCGCCAATCATCGTGAGCTACCTTGGGTATCCGGCCACAACCGGGATGCCAGGCGTGGGGTTCCGCCTGACAGATGCCATTGTCGATCCTCCGGGAAAAACCGATTCATGGCATACAGAGAAGCTCGTCCGCTTGGACCGGTGCGCTTGGTGTTTCGAAGCCCCGGCATCCAGCCCGCCTGTCGGTCCTTTGCCTGCGAAGAAAAATGGGTTCATCACCTTCGGATGTTTTAACAACTTGGCAAAGCTGAACGCTCCGCTTTACGACGTGTGGGTCGAGATCCTTCGCAATGTTCCCGACTCGCGTTTGTTTCTTAAAGCCAAGACATTCATCGACCCGGGGATTTGCGAGGGAGTAGTAACCTACTTCACGGCTCAGGGCATTGCCCTTGATCGCTTGCGCGTGTCGGGTTTTGAAGCCGTCGCGCAAAACCACTTTGATCGGTACAACGAAGTGGATATTGCTCTGGATAGCTACCCGTACCACGGCACGACCACAACCTGCGAAGCCCTGTGGATGGGGGCACCGGTCATCACCCGGGCCGGGGAGGCCCACATCTCGCGGGTAGGCGCAAGCCTTCTCCAAGCGGTTGGTCATCCTGAGCTGGTCGCAACCACGGATAAGGAATACATCCGGCTGGCGGTTGACCTCGCCCGAGACCTTCCCAGGCTCGAAGCCCTCCGCATGTCTTTGCGACCGGAAATGATGTCTTCCCCCTTGCTTGACAAGAAGGGGTTTAGCGCGGCAATCGAAAAGGCGTTTGACTCGCTGCTGCCTCAGGACAAAAGGATTGGGCAGAATTTCATTCCCTTGCAAGGCACCTAAAATGAGGAATGCGGTCTCTCTCGTGCAGGGAATGGATGGGAAGCTCTGGAAAATCGGCTCTTCGTTTCCATCGGAAGATTTCTGATCCTCACCGGCCCGCTTCCTCCTCAGTCAGCCATTTCCATACCGGCATGGCGCGAACGGGATAGGAAGAACCTTCCCATAGCTCTTCGCTTTGGCCTTCTTCTTTTTCGGTAAGCAGGAGGAGATCACGGCATCCCAAGTCACGCGAGGCCTTGCATAGTCCGCGGATTTCGCGCTGTCGGGTCTTTGGATCGGAGGTGTCCAGACTCACTTGGATGATTTGCCGGATAGCGATGCCGTCCTGCACGACAAAATCCGCTTCGATCCCGTGGGGATCCTTCCAATAAAAAAAGCGGATTTCCCCACGAAGCTGTTTCTTGAAAAGTTGAATCGCCACCAAGTTTTCAAAGAGGCGTCCCCAATTCGGACTGAGTGCCGCACCGAAAGCGTCCACAAACCCGGTGTCCACCGCATAGGCTTTCTTATTGGATGCGGCTTGCTCACGCGGCTTGAAGGAGAATCGGGGCACGGTGAAAATCAAAAATGCCTCCTCCAGCCAACCGATGTGCTTTTTTAAGGTATGAGGGCTTCGGCACCCGGTGGCTTTGGTGAGAGCATGAAATGAGTATTCCCCGCCCGGCTGCGAAAGCAGGCACCGGGCGATGGTCTCAATCGAACCAGGTGCGCGTGGTCGGAACCGGGCGACGATGTCTTTATAAATTACCGCTCCCACGAGTGTGCGCAGGTATTCGGAACCGGCTAGCCCTTTCAAAACAACCTCCGGGAAGCCGCCGATGCGCGCATATTTCCGGCACGTCTCGCGCATTTCCAAATCCGTTCGCGGTCCGCCTCCCTCGGCCAAGTTAAATTCTGGAAAAGAAAATGGAAGGAGTGGAATTTGCACATGGCGGCCGGTGAGATAAGTCGCCAGCTCCGAGCTCAGCAGGTGCGCATTGCTTCCCGTCAGGAGTAAATTCCTGCCGGCACGGTGCAGACGGTTGACGAAAAGTTCCCATTTCGGAAGGTTCTGGATTTCATCGAAAAAGAAACCGTGGGGACAACCGTAAAGATCATCAAGAGCAAGGACGAGCTCATCGTAGTCCTCAAGATCACCAATCCGCTCGTCGTCAAAGTTCGCGTACCCCCAGTCGCCTGGCTCGGCAGTTGTCCGGTGCAACGCGTAGCTCGACTTGCCCGCTCGTCGGGGCCCCACCACAACTTCAATTCGGCCTCCCGCCGCAGGTTCGACCACCGAACTTCTCGCGACATACCGGGCCTTTTGCCCCTCTTCTCGTTCGCGGCGCTGAACCAGCAGGATGTCGTGGATGTTCATACGGGAAAACTTATGTCGGCTCATGCTTCAATGCAAGTTATCACGTTAAAACGTGCATTACGATCCAATTCTTTTCTGAAACCCTGAGGGCGCTCAACCCAAGTTTCTTATTGCAGGGCTGGAACCCGCATAAAACCTGGAGTGTCGGGGATCTGTGTTGCATCCGTCCCCCCGACCAATAGAATGGCCCCCGTGTCGTACGGAACTTTTCCGCTGCCGTTGGTAG
>Ga0194063_10000297_pt1 | contig 37032 bp, 36 predicted proteins | sample SepL3720m_MetaG_FD_155459 | JGI IMG/M metagenome (GOLD analysis project Ga0194063, IMG submission 155459) | Anoxic zone freshwater microbial communities from boreal shield lake in IISD Experimental Lakes Area, Ontario, Canada - Sep2016-L373-20m | ecosystem: Environmental > Aquatic > Freshwater...
CTTCATCAGCGAGGAGCCTGGATAAACCGACGCCTTCAGTGCGCCGGCTGTTCTCTTCTCAACCTCGACGGCGAAGCGCCGGCACAGGCGGTCCCTGAAATCGCCTTCGGTCAGGGTGCCTCCCGGAAACTGGTGCGAGATTTTCAATCCCGCGGCGCCACTCTGAGGCCAGGCTGAAGGTGCCATCGCCGCCGTGGCGACAGCGCCGGCGCCGTGAATGAAGTGTCGTCTGGATAAGGTCATTTTTTTGTCTCCTGGGTTATGGCCGAGTCTTGTTGTCGGCCTATTTTAGAAATTCTTCTATGCCAGCGGAAGCGGGGACTTTCCCTTGCAACAGATTGGCCCGGTAGCGATCCAGCCGTTTAGGTCGTACAGGTAGTTCACCATCATCCCGCAGGACTGTTTCATTCCCTTGGACGATGGGTCTCCAGCCCAGTTCAGTCGCTCGATCCGTGCGCCGTTTCCCAGGTGAAACCTTGCCACCGGATCGACCGGTTTGCCATCTACCAGTGCTCGGCTGAGGTAGTAGGCGGCGCAGCGCAACAGCATGCGTCGCAGCGGCGATTTGACATCGAGTTCCAGCGCCCTGTCCGCGCCAAGCAATAACTGTGCGGCCGTCACACCCTCAGGGCCTGTCTCCCCGGTCAGTTCGGCACGCGCCTTGTCGTCGAGCTGATCCAGCATTGCAGCGGCGTTCTTGCCCAGCCAGCTGCGAAAGCCCGGAATGGGAGAAAGTGTGGCAAAAGTCTTCAGCCGGGGGAACTCGAGCTTGAGCGTTTCCACCACGCGTTTGATCAGCGAGTCGCCGAAACTGACACCGCGCAAGCCGACCTGGGTGTTGCTGATCGAGTAGAAGATGGCGGTTGTGGCCTTGTTCAAGTCTTCCACCGCGGCCGACTCGTCGAGCAGTGGCGTGATGCCGGCAGCTATTTCATGCAGCAGGGCCACTTCAACAAAGATCAGCGGATCTTCAGGCAAGCGTGGATGAAAAAAGCCGTAGCAACGCCGATCGGAATCCAGTCGATTCTTGACGTCGGCCCAGCTCTTGATATCGTGGACTGCCTCGTACTTGATCAGTTTTTCAATCAGGGAGGCCGGCGAATCCCAACTGATGCGGCGCAGGTCCAGGAATCCGACGTCAAACCAGGTGGAGAACATGTATTCCATCTCGACATCAAGTGCCTGCAACTGCGGGTCGGTCCTGAGCGCCGGCAACATCTCGGCGCGCAGGTCGACCAGGAAGCGTATGCCTTGCGGGAAGGCACTGAAGCGCTGCAGCAAACGCCGGCGCGGCGACACGGTGGCGCGGCGATACTGCACTTCGGCAAGCGCCTCGTCGGGTGTCCCCACCGCGGCCGAAAAGCGCGTCTGCGCAAGTTTGATGACCTGGGGATCGGCCACGAACTGCTCGCTCATCAGCAGCCAGCAATCACGCCGCTCAGGCGCTGTTGTCGCTGCATACCACTGCGCGAATACGCTGGCGCGGCGCCCGCCCTCGACCTCGCTGACACGTCCATCCACCACCGCCCGTAGCTCAGCCAGCGTGTGACGCAGGGCGCGCGGCGACATCGCTTCTCCCTTGCGCCGCAGGGTGCCAACCAGGCGCTCTCCGGTTGAGCGCGAAGCAACCGGTCCACGCGCAGCAGCACTTGATCCGGCCGCCCCGACTTCGCTGCGCTTTGACTCCACCAGGCCATGCATGGCGTCTGTCACTTCTGCAGCTTTGGGTCCAACCGAAGCCGCGCCTGCATCACGGGCCGCTCCCTGCCGCTTGGCACCCGAGGCGGGCAATAACTTCGAAACCTTGCGACTGATCCAGTCAGAGGTGTTCATCGATATTTAGGAAAGTCAGTTTCGCGCCCGGGACTGCGCCCAGCGCCACAGACCGATGCCGCCGAAAATCATCGGCAGACACAGCCACTGGCCCATGCTCATGCCCATGGACAGAATACCCAGATGGGCATCGGGTTCGCGAAAGAACTCGGCACAGAAGCGCAACACACCATAGCCGATCAGAAAAACCGCCGCCACCTGCCCCTCGTGCCGCCGCGCGCGCGCGTACAGCCACAACAGCACGAACAGCAGAACGCCCTCCCCCAAAAACTGATAGAGCTGCGATGGATGGCGCGGCACATCGCCAGCGCCCCGAAACACCATGCCCCAAGGCAAGTCGGGACTACAGACCCGCCCCCACAGTTCTCCATTGATGAAGTTGCCAATCCGCCCCGCTGCCAAGCCGGTGGGTACGCAGGGCGCGACAAAATCCGCTACCTGCAGCCAGGGCCTGCTGCGTGAGCGGGCAAACCAGACCATCGCCACAATGACCCCCAGCATGCCGCCGTGGAAACTCATGCCCCCTTGCCACACGGCAAAGACTTCAAGTGGATGCCCCAGATAGTAGAGCGGCTTGTAGAACAGGCAGTAGCCCAGTCGCCCACCAAGCACGACCCCCATCACCCCCATGAAAAGAATGTCTTCCACATCCTTGCTGCTCCAGGCGCCCCTTTCCCTGATCGAAGCGAAGGGCTCATGCAGCAGGCGGCGCCGACCCAGCAACATGAACAGCCCGAAGGCCGCCAGATAAGTCAGTCCATACCAGTGAACGGCGAGCGGGCCAACTTGCAGGGCAACAGGATCGATTTGAGGATGAATCAGCATGAACGGATTGTGCACTCAGGCTCGACTTCCTGAGTGATCTATAAAATGCACAGAATATACAAAACCGCGCCCGGGTGCCACCCTGGCCTTAACGACCGAACCCATTAGCGAGAAGCATCCCATGACCAAGCAAGCCGTCATCCTCAATCCGAGAAGCAGGAACATCACTGAGGGCAAGTCACGTGCCCCGAATCGTTCCATGTACTACGCCATGGGTTACGAGGCAGAGGACTTCAAGAAGCCCATGGTCGGTGTGGCCAACGGCCACAGCACCATCACGCCCTGCAACAGTGGTTTGCAGAAACTCGCCGACGCAGCCATCGAGGCAATCGAAGCGGCCGGCGGCAATGCCCAGGTATTTGGCACACCCACCATCTCGGACGGCATGTCCATGGGCACGGAAGGTATGAAGTACTCACTGGTCAGTCGCGAGGTAATTTCCGACTGCATCGAGACCTGCGTGCAGGGCCAGTGGATGGACGGCGTGATCGTGATTGGTGGCTGCGACAAGAATATGCCAGGTGGCCTGATGGGCATGCTGCGCGCCAATGTGCCGGCCATCTTTGTCTACGGCGGCACCATCCTGCCGGGCCACTACAAGGGCAAGGACCTCAATATCGTCAGCGTCTTTGAGGCGGTGGGCGAAAACGCCGCGGGTCGCATGAGCGACGAAGACCTGCTGGAGATCGAGCGACGCGCTGTTCCCGGGCCTGGCTCCTGCGGCGGCATGTACACAGCCAACACCATGTCGTCCGCCTTTGAGGCCCTGGGCATCTCGCTGCCCTACTCAAGCACCATGGCCAATCCGCACGACGAGAAAGTCAACTCGGCCAGAGAGTCAGCCACCGTGCTGATCGAGGCCATCAAGAAGGACCTCAAGCCGCGCGATATCGTGACCCGCAAGTCGATTGAAAACGCGGTTGCCGTCATCATGGCCACCGGTGGCTCGACCAATGCGGTATTGCACTTCCTGGCCATTGCCCATGCGGCTGGCGTCGACTGGTCGATTGACGACTTTGAGCGCGTACGCCAGAAAACTCCGGTTCTGTGCGATCTCAAACCCAGCGGCCAGTACCTGGCGGTTGACCTGCACCGCGCCGGCGGCATTCCCCAGGTCATGAAGATCTTGCTGACCGCGGGTCTGCTGCATGGCGACTGCATAACGATTACTGGCAAAACCATCGCCGAAGTGTTGCAGGACGTCCCTGCCGTTCCCCGCGCCGACCAGGACGTGATCCGCCCCCTGTCCCACCCGATGTACGAGCAGGGCCATCTGGCCATATTGAAGGGCAATCTGGCGCCCGAAGGATGCGTTGCCAAGATTACCGGGCTGAAAAACCCCGTGATGACCGGACCTGCCCGCGTGTTTGATGACGAACAGTCCGGCCTGGCTGCCATCCTTGCTGGAAAGATCGTTCCGGGGGACGTCATGGTGCTGCGCTACCTTGGCCCCAAGGGCGGACCCGGCATGCCAGAAATGCTGGCACCCACCGGGGCGCTGGTCGGTCAGGGTCTGGGTGAATCGGTCGGCCTGATTACCGATGGCCGATTTTCCGGCGGCACCTGGGGCATGGTGGTAGGACACGTTGCGCCTGAAGCCGCTGTCGGTGGCACCATCGCCTTTATCCAGGAGGGTGACTCGATCACGATCGATGCGCGTCAGTTGCTGCTGCAACTCAATGTCAGCGACGAAGAGATCGCCCGACGCCGTGCCGCCTGGACGGCGCCGAAGCCGCGCTACACGCGTGGCGTGCAGGCCAAGTTTGCCTTCAATGCCTCGACCGCCAGCAAAGGCGCGGTGCTGGACAATTACTGATTCGCTGTCAGCGCTTTTTATTCTTGCCCGAGGTCCCCAGGGCCTCGTGGTTGCGCTCTATGCGCGCCTGGCGTCGCTTGTCCTCTTTGGCCATGGCTACCTTCTTGGTATGGCCTGACCAGTCGGACCAGGACCACCAGAGCACCGCCAAAGCAAAGGGCGAAAGCACCCACCGCCACTCCCAGGCAGCTACCGGCCCCAGGCCAAAGTACTTCATCACCAAGAAAATCAATCCAAGTCCGAGCAAATACACCGCTGTTCTCCCAAGATGATCAGGCGTCTGGTTCTGCCGTGATTGGCAGCCCAATCACTACAATTGCGCCTAGCAACTGTACCCTAACCCTTGAGGAAATAGCCCATGAGACCTGCGCTCTTGATTATTCTTGCCGGCTCCTTGATCAGTGCTCACGCCCTGGCCGACCAGGCTTTGGCCAAAGCGAAGAACTGCCTGTCCTGCCACGCTGTCGACAAGAAGATCGTGGGTCCCGCCTATCAGGAGGTGGCCCGAAAGTACGCCGGTCAAAAAGACGCAGCGGACAAACTGGCCAGCAAGATCATGAAAGGTGGAGCCGGCGTGTGGGGGGTCATACCGATGCCGGTCAACAGCCAGGTCAGTGAAGCCGAAGCCAAAAGGCTGGCGAATTGGGTTCTTTCCTTGAAATAGGCGGGCCGTGGCAGGCAAAAAAAAGCCCGCAAATGCGGGCCTTTTTTCTCTATGACCAAGCGTCAATAGGTTTGGCCCAACTGGCTCAAGATCGCCGGATTCTCCAGAGTTGACGTATCCTGGGTAATGGATTCGCCTTTGGCCAGCGAGCGCAACAGACGCCGCATGATCTTGCCGGAGCGCGTCTTGGGCAGGTTTTCACCAAACCGGATGTCTTTCGGCTTGGCAATCGGGCCAATCTCTTTGGCAACCCAGTCGCGCAGTTCCTTGGCAATGGCACGTGCCTCGTCGCCGGTTGGGCAGGGGCGTTTGAGGACCACGAAAGCGCAGATCGCCTCCCCCGTCATGTCGTCCGGTCGGCCCACCACAGCGGCCTCAGCCACCAGGTCGGTCTTTGACACCAGCGCCGATTCAATTTCCATGGTGCCCATGCGGTGACCTGACACATTGAGAACGTCGTCAATGCGACCCGTGATGCGGAAATAGCCACGGTCAATACTGCGCACGGCACCGTCGCCCGCCAGGTAGTAGGTGCCGCCCATTTCCTCAGGAAAGTAACTCTTCTTGAAGCGCTCCGGGTCGTTCCAGATCGTGCGGATCATCGACGGCCAGGGCCGCTTGACCACCAACATTCCGCCTGAGCCATTGGGCACGTCGTGGCCTGCTTCATCGACGATTGCCGCCATGATGCCCGGCAGCGGCAAGGTACAACTGCCGGGAACCAGCGGCGTGGCGCCCGGTAGCGGGGTAATCATGTGACCACCGGTTTCGGTCTGCCAGAAAGTGTCCACAATCGGGCAGCGCTCACCACCCACGTGCTTGTAGTACCACATCCAGGCCTCCGGATTGATAGGTTCACCCACCGACCCCAGGATTCGCAAGCTGCTCAGATCAGAGCGGGCTGGATGCACTTTTTCATTGCTCTCGGCTGCCTTGATGAGAGAACGAATCGCCGTTGGTGCCGTGTAGAAAATGCTGACCTTGTGACGCTCAATCATCTGCCAGAAGCGGCCCGCATCCGGGTAGGTCGGAACACCCTCAAAGATGACCTGTGTCGCACCGGCGGCCAGCGGCCCGTAGGCCACGTAGGAGTGCCCGGTAATCCAGCCAATGTCAGCCGTGCACCAGAAGACATCCGAAGGCTGCAAATCAAAGGTCCAGTCCATGGTCAGCTTGGCCCACAGCAAAAAACCGCCCGTGGCGTGCTGTACGCCCTTGGGCTTGCCAGTGGAACCCGAGGTGTAAAGAATGAAAAGCGGATGCTCGGCACCCACGGAGGCCGGCGCACATACCTCAGCCTGGCCAGCCACCGCATCGGCAAAAGTGATGTCTCGACCCGCCACCATATTGCAGGCACTGGCGGTGCGCTGGTAAACGAACACGTTCTTGATTGACTCGCAACCGCCCAGGGCCAAGCCCTCATCGACGATCGCCTTCAAGGGCAACTCCTTGCCGCCGCGCATCTGGAAATTGGCGGTAATCACCGCCACTGCGCCAGCGTCAATGATGCGTTCCTGCAGGGCCTTGGCGGAAAAGCCGCCGAACACCACACTGTGGGTGGCGCCAATACGGGCACAGGCCTGCATTGCAATCACACCTTCCAGCGTCATTGGCATGTACACCAGAACCCGGTCACCCTGCTTGATGCCGCTGGCCTTGAGCGCATTAGCGAACTGGCTGACCCGACCCAGCAATTCCCGGTAGCTGGTCTTGGTTACCGTACCATCGTCTGCCTCAAAAATAACAGCCGTCTTGTTTTCCACCGGCGTGCCCATGTGCTTGTCCAGGCAGTTGGCGGAGGCATTGAGTTCGCCGTCGCTAAACCACTGGTAGAAGGGAGCGTTCGATTCATCGAGCGTCTTGCTGAAAGGCTTGTTCCAGACCACGTTTTCGCGTGCCAGTCGGGCCCAGAAGCCCTCAAAATCTGCTGCAGCTTCGGCGCACAGGGCGTTGTAGCCGTCCATGCCGGATATTCGCGCGGCGTTGATGACGGCCTGGCTCGGCGGGAAAACACGGTTTTCGACCAATACGGATTCGATGGCGGACGATGGCGTACTCATGGCGGGGACTCCTCTAGTAGTTTTAAGCTGCCCGCGACTGTCGCGGTTTGCACTTACATGCCACTGACTAAGGTCAAACTTTGGGCTCGTCCGACCCGGCTACAGTGCATGCACCCGCCTACAATTCGCCGACATTGCACAACCCGAGGTTTACTTCACCATGAGCACCATCCGCCAATCTGACCTGATCGAATCAGTCGCCGCAGCCCTGCAGTACATCAGCTATTACCACCCGGCCGACTACATTGCCCATCTGGCCCGTGCCTACGAGCGCGAGCAAAGCCCAGCAGCCAAGGACGCCATCGCACAAATCCTGACCAACAGCAAAATGAGTGCCATCGGGCACCGCCCGATTTGCCAGGATACCGGCATCGTCAATGTGTTTCTGAAGGTCGGCATGGACGTGCACTGGGGTGAATTCACCGGCAGTCTGGACGATGCCGTCAACGAGGGCGTACGCCGCGCTTACAACCACCCAGACAACACGCTGCGCGCCAGCGTTGTTGCAGATCCACAGTTCGAGCGCAAGAACACCAAAGACAACACGCCGGCGGTGATCTTCACGGAAATTGTGCCCGGCAACACGGTCGAAGTCACGGTGGCGGCCAAGGGCGGCGGCAGCGAAAACAAGAGCAAGATGGTCATGCTGAACCCGGGCGACTCCGTGGTCGACTGGGTCCTCAAGACGGTTCCGACGATGGGCGCCGGCTGGTGCCCGCCCGGCATGCTCGGCATCGGCATTGGTGGCACCGCGGAGAAAGCCGTGCTCATGGCCAAGCAGAGCCTGATGGAAGATCTTGATATGTACGAGTTGCAGGCCAAGTCGTCAGCCGGTCAGTCACTCACCAAGACCGAGACACTGCGCCTCGAACTGTTTGAAAAAGTCAACGCGCTGGGCATAGGCGCGCAAGGTCTGGGCGGTCTCACCACGGTGCTTGACATCAAAATCAAGATGTACCCGACGCACGCCGCTGGCAAACCGGTGGCCATGATTCCCAACTGCGCAGCAACACGGCATGCGCACTTTGTGATGGATGGCAGCGGTCCGGTTTATCTGGACCCACCATCGCTCGATTTGTGGCCCGACGTGCAGTGGACGCCCGACTACGTCAAGAGCAACAAGGTGGACCTCAATACGCTTACCAAGGAACAGGTGGCCAGCTGGAAGCCCGGCGACACACTGTTGCTCAATGGCAAGATGCTCACGGGGCGCGACGCCGCGCACAAGCGCATCCAGGACATGCTGGCCAAGGGTGAGAAGCTGCCGGTGGACTTTACCAACCGGGTGATCTACTACGTTGGTCCGGTCGACCCCGTCAAGGACGAGGCGGTCGGCCCCGCCGGGCCCACGACAGCCACCCGGATGGATGGATTTACCGAGATGATGCTGAGCAAGACCGGCCTGATCTCCATGATAGGCAAGGCCGAGCGCGGTCCGGTAGCGATCGAGGCCATCAAGAAGCACAAGAGCGCGTACCTGATGGCTGTCGGTGGCGCCGCCTACCTGGTCAGCAAGGCGATCAAGACAGCCAAGGTGCTTGGCTTCGCCGATCTCGGGATGGAGGCCATCTACGAATTTGACGTGGTCGACATGCCGGTGACGGTGGCAGTGGATGCCGGCGGCACCAGTGCCCACATTACCGGTCCGGCCGAGTGGGAGAAGCGCATCGCCAGCGGCGAATTCAAGGGTATCGCAGTCAAAGGCGCTTGAGCAGCAACCTGTGTTTCATCGGGTGCCAGCCAAGCGACTGGTAGCTGCATACCATCCGCAGGCACCCATACGCTGACACAAAGCTACTAGTCGAAGGGTAGCCCGCAGTCATTCACATTAGGGGCCAGTGCTCCGAAAATTGTTTCATCGCCAAAGAGTTGGCAGTGACAACAAATGATCGGAGAGTCCCTATGAAACGCAGTCTGAACAGCTTCCTGGCAAGTGCCCTGGTGGCTACATGCACTTTCGTCGGTAGTCAAGCTTTCGCCAGCGGCACGGTCTATGTGAAGGAAAACAATTCCATCAGCATGGAATCTCTGAATCTGGTGCTGCCGATTCAAAGCGGAGCACACAATTACGACACCGGCTCTTTGAATATCACGGTGGGCAGTGGCCTGCGCGAGGGGTCGATCACGAATGGCACGTCGTTTCTGGCCTATTGCATCGATCCCTTTCAGTGGAGTTCGTCGTCAGCTCTGGCCTACAGCACGGTGGGCCTCGGCACGTTGGGGACAACTCAGGAAGCCGATGTGGCCAAGCTCTACTCGCAGTCCTATGCCGGCACGAACGGCAATAGTGTCAACAGCGCAGCGTTCCAACTGGCCTTATGGGAACTGGCAAAGGATGACGGCGTCCTGACCACTGGCATGGTCCACACCACCGATGCGACCAACGCTTCGGTGGTGGCTGCTGCCAGTAGCATGATCTTCAACGCCCAGCACGCAAGCGCTGGCTCAACCCAGTACTCCTTTAACCTCTACACCAATGGCAGCAACCAGGACTATCTGGTCGCCACGATAGGTTCTGTCACTCCGGTGCCGGAACCTGAAACTTACGCCATGCTGCTCGCCGGGCTTGGTCTGATCGGGTTCACGGCAAGCCGGCGTCGCGTTTCCAAATAAGCCTCCGTTTTGCCGGTTCCACTGATTGGCGTCGAACGGCTAGAATTGTTGAACTGAATTTTTTCCAGCGTTACCGCTCCACATGCAAGCTACCTTGAAGGGATGATCCACCATGAAGAAGTTAGCTGATGCAGCGCCCGCCAAACACAGCCGCAGCAAGCGCATAGGTGCCGCCATGCCAACCTGCCTCCAAGGCGTGAACGGGACAACTCGAGACATCAGCGCCAGTGGCCTGTATATTCTGCAGGACAGCGAGTGTCAAACAGGCTCACTGATCGACTTCTGGGTGGACTTGGAGACCCCAGGCGGGAAGCTCAAGCTCTGCTGTCAGGGTGAAGTCGTAAGGGTCGAGAAAGTCGATCACCGTTTTGGCATCGGCATCAAGATAATTGATCAAGTGATCAAGAGTGTCAACTAGACCGCTTCAGCGGTCCAGTGCTTGTTGCAGAACACATAGAGTTCCAGCCGACTCGTCACACCCAATTTTTCATAAATTGCTGCCAGGTGATTGCGCAGCGTGTGCTGACTGATACACAAATCGTCGGCAACCACCTTGAGTTGCTTGCCGGACGACGCGACCACCGCCTGCAACACCTTTTCTTCCTTCTTGGTCAGACTGGCGAGCTTCTTTTCTTCGGGTCCGCTTTCCTTGGGCGCGTGCGCCCGGGCAACCTCCAGCAAAATCCGCGCGGTCGCACTGCGGTTCAGCCAGAGTTCCCCCTCATGAATCTTTTCGATCGCGTTAAACAGTGTCTTGGGCAACTCATCTTTCAAGACGACGCCGCGCGCGCCCGTAATAACAGCCTGGTCATGCAGAACCAGATCCTTGTTGCCAGTCAGGACGACGATCTTGGCTTTGCATTCTGCGTGCAGCAGAGGAATCAGATACAGACCATTGTCCTGCCCCATGTCCAGTTCCATGACGATCACATCGGGTGCCTGCTGCCGGATCTGCTGCAACGCTTCATCTCTGTCAAGCGCGAAGCCACTGACCATGAAGCGCGAGTCGGTCTCTATCAGCAGTTTGAGACCGGCCAGCGCAATTCGCTGACAGTCTATGAGCTGTACTTTGATTGGATCCTTGGTCACTTTGGACATTGTCGATTAGGCCTGTTATCCCGATAGAGTGAATGCTATGAGGGAATGCTCCCGCAAACGGGGCTATGTTACCGCGATTTCAACCTTCGCAGAAGTTCGCGATGACAGGCAAAATGGAACTGCTTCCTGTATTGATCAGGATTCTTGTGCCGGAGCCTGCTACTCTGTGCATCCCGTCACCCCTACACTGGAGTCCGATATGACTATTTGTCCCGTTGCTATCGCCGTCGGTTGCAGCAAATGCCCGGTTCTCAAGGTCTGTCCTCTAAAGAGCGTACTTGGTGACGCTGCCAAGCCGCCCGCGACCAAACCTGCGACGACTCGCAAGAAGAAGTAGACAGGCTGGATAATCGGTGTCCATGAATTCACTTCTTTCCCTGCTGCAGCCCTACCCTTTTGAGCGCCTGCGTCAGCTCTTTGCCGATGTCACGCCGAACCCGGCCTTGGCGCATATCAGTCTGGGTATGGGTGAGCCCAAGCACCCGACACCAGCTTTCATCCAGCAGGCAATGATCGACGCCATTGCGAGCACCCCCAGCGGTCTGGCCAGTTACCCCGCCACCGCAGGTGAATCCGCCCTGCGCGACGCCTTCGCCCATTGGCTGCAAGGGCGTTACCACCTGAAGGTTGATCCGGCGACCCAGCTGCTGCCAATCAACGGCTCACGCGAAGCTCTCTTTGCGCTGACGCAAACGATCGTCAATCAGGCGTCAAGCCGCAAGGCGACCGACGTCAAGCCGGTCGTCGTGTGCCCGAACCCGTTCTACCAGATCTACGAGGGCGCAGCACTGCTGGCTGGCGCCGAGCCCTACTTTGTACCGACCGATGCAGAGCGCAATTTTGCGCAGGACTGGGACTGCGTTCCCGACGCGGTGTGGCAACGTACGCAATTGCTGATCGTCTGTTCACCGGCCAACCCGACCGGCTCCGTGATGCCCCTTTCCGATTGGAAAAAGCTGTTTGATCTGAGTGATCGCTATGGCTTTGTCATCGCCTCCGACGAGTGTTACAGCGAAATCTATTTCCGCGACGAGCCACCGCTGGGCGGCATGGAGGCCGCGGTCAAACTCGGACGGCTTGATTTCAGGAATCTGATTTCCTTGACGAGCCTGTCCAAACGCAGCAACGTGCCAGGCATGCGCAGCGGCTTCTGTGCCGGCGACGCCAACATCATCAAACAATTTCTCTTGTATCGAACCTACCACGGTTGTGCCATGAGTCCGGTCGTGCAGACCGCCAGCATCGCGGCATGGCGGGATGAAGAGCATGTCATCGAAAACCGCGCCAAGTACCGAAGCAAGTTCGCGCAGGTGACACCCATGCTGGCCGCTGTGCTGGAGGTCGCACTGCCGGATGCAGGCTTCTATTTGTGGGCCAAAGTCCAGGGCAGCGACGTCGATTTTGCCCGCCGCCTGTTCGCTCTCTACAATGTCACGGTCTTGCCCGGTTCCTACCTGTCGCGCACCTGTGACGGCATCAATCCAGGCGAGCAACGCATTCGCATGGCTCTGGTAGCCGAGACGGCCGAGTGTGTGCAGGCCGCACAGCGCATCGTCGAATTTGTCAAATCCGGGCTCTGAGCCCACTCCCTTACCTTGATCTGAAAGTCGCCACTGTATGACCCAACAAATCCAGCAAATCATTGACGGCGCGTGGGAAGACCGCGCCAATATTTCCGTCAAGACTGCCCCCCGTGATGTCAAGGAAGCCGTCGAACATGTCATCGCCCAGCTCAACGCGGGACAGTTGCGTGTGGCTACCCGCACCTCGGTCGGTCAATGGCAAACACACCAATGGATCAAGAAAGCCGTGTTGCTGAGCTTCCGCCTGAAGGACAATGAAATCATGAGGGCCGGTGAACTGGGCTTTTATGACAAGGTGGCGACCAAGTTTTCCCATATGGACGATGCGGGTATGCGCGCAACCGGTGTGCGCGTCGTACCACCGGCCGTGGCCAGGCGCGGCAGTTTCATCGGAAAAGGAGTGATCCTGATGCCCTCCTACGTCAACATCGGCGCCTACGTCGATGAAGGCACCATGGTTGACACCTGGGCCACCGTGGGGTCCTGCGCTCAGATCGGCAAGAATGTGCACTTGAGCGGCGGTGTCGGCATTGGTGGCGTACTCGAACCCATGCAGGCGGGCCCAACCATCATTGAGGACAACTGCTTTATTGGCGCCCGCTCGGAGGTGGTAGAGGGCGTGATTGTGGAAGAAAACTCGGTTCTCTCGATGGGTGTTTACCTGGGTCAGAGCACGCCCATTTACGAGCGTGCGACCGACACCGTCAGCTACGGGCGCATCCCGAGCGGTTCGGTGGTCATCAGCGGCACTTTGCCAAAGAATGGCGGTCTGTACAGTCTCTACGCAGCCATCATCGTCAAGCGAGTTGACGCCCAAACCCGCGCCAAGACCAGTTTGAATGACTTGCTGCGCGATTGATTTTTCCAGCAGCGACAACAGGACGGAGGGACAAAAGCATGGCAACTGAGGGCAACGCAGGCACGATGGAGCGGATACTGCGCCTGATGGGAGAGAAGCGTGCTTCCGATCTCTATCTATCGGCACATGCGCCGGTACTGATCCGGATCAACGGACAATGCGTACCGATCAACAGCCAGACCCTGCCGCCCGAGGGGCCACGCAATTTGCTGTCGGAAATTCTGTCGGAACAGCATTTGAAGGAACTGGACGAAACCAGCGAACTGAACATGGCCTGGGGCTTGGCCGGCGTCGGCCGGTTTCGCATCAGCGCAATGCGTCAGCGCGGCACGATAGCAGTCGTCATCCGATACATATTGATGGATATCCCGCCGCTGGCCGCCCTGTCGGTGCCGCCTATTCTGTGCGACCTGGTAATGGAGAAAAGGGGCTTGCTGCTGATGGTGGGTGCCACAGGCACCGGCAAAAGCACCACCCTGGCTTCCATGCTGGACCACCGCAACGAGAACTCAGCGGGCCATATCCTGACGATCGAGGACCCGGTTGAATTCTTGTTCAAGAACAAGCGCTCCGTGGTCAATCAGCGCGAGGTCGGTGCCGATACCGCTTCGGGTCAGGTGGCACTGAAAAACGCCTTGCGACAAGCTCCCGATGTAATCCAGATTGGTGAAATTCGTGACCGCGAAACCATGTCGGCAGCCCTGGCCTATGCGCAGTCGGGGCATTTATGCCTGGCGACCATGCACGCCAACAACAGTTATCAGGCACTCAACCGCGTACTCAGTTTCTACCCGGTCGAGGTTCGCCCAACGATGCTCGGCGACCTTGCCGCAGCCTTGCGCGCCATCGTGTCGCAGCGCTTGCTGCGCACAACGGCGGGCGGGCGTACACCGGCCGTCGAAATACTGCTCAATACCACGCTGGTAGCTGAAATGATCGAAAAAGGTGACTTCTCCGGCCTGCGCGAGACCATGGAAAAGTCGATGACCGAAGGCAGCCAGACTTTCGAGCAGGACATTGCCCGCCTCATTACCGACGGTACCGTGGATCGCAAGGAGGGTCTGGCGAATTCTGATTCACCAACCAACCTGATGTGGCGACTGCAAAACGACTTCAGCGCTCGCGCCAAGGCAGAGGAGCCCGTGGATGACCCGGACGACGAGCCATCCTTCACTGAAATCACGCTGGACGTCAACCATTGACAGCACAGACCGCGCCAGGGATGACGGTTTTCGAACTGATCATTGCCGCCGCGCATGCAATGGAAGAGGCCGGCGTCAGTTTTGGTCACGGCGCGACCAATGCATTCGACGAAGCCGCCTGGCTGGTCCTTTGGCAACTGGGTTTGCCGCTTGACTCCGCTCTGCAAGGCGATGATTCGGTCGCCGATCAGGTGCCAGCGCCTGACCAACAGGAACAAGTGTCTGCCCTGCTGCGTTCAAGAATCGAAACTCGCAAACCTGCCGCCTACCTGACACAGGAAGCCTGGCTGCAGGGCCTGGCTTTTTACGTTGATGAGCGCGTCATCGTACCGCGCTCGCTGATCGCAGAATTGCTGGTCAACGCTGCGTTGGATCCCTGGCTCGACGGCACGACACACAGGGTACTTGACCTGTGCACCGGTAACGCGAGTCTGGCCATTTTTGCCGCCCTGGCCTACCCGGAGCTGAGCGTCGACGCAGCTGACATTTCGGCTGATGCCCTGGCAGTGGCGCGCATCAACCTTGACCGCTACCAGTTGTGCGAGCGCATCAGGCTACTGGAATCCGACGGCCTGGCCGGCGTTCACGGTCCCTACGACCTGATTCTGTGCAATCCGCCCTACGTCAATGCACAGAGCATGGCAAGCCTGCCGCCCGAGTACCGCGCCGAGCCCAGCCTGGCACTCGACGGCAACCGCAGCGGCGCCAGCGACGGCATGGACTTTGTCCGGCACCTGCTGGCCCATGCGAGCGCCCATATGAGCGAACAAGCCATACTCGTCCTGGAGATTGGCAACGAGCGCGACAACTTTGAAGCGGCATTTGGCAGCATGGACGCGATCTGGCTCCAGACCAGCGCCGGTGAAGACCAGGTCTTGCTGCTGACCCGCGACGCACTATTAAAATACCCGACACCGACCTGAGTTGCGTCGCCGACTGCGCTCTGCCCCAGAAAGATTTCCTTGATAACCCTTAAAAGTGTGACCTTGCGCCGCGGCGCCAAGGTGCTTCTCGACGCTGCCAGCGTAACCATCAATCCGGGTGAGAAGGTGGGTCTGGTCGGACGCAACGGCGCCGGCAAGTCTTCCCTCTTTGCCCTGCTCAATGGCACGCTGCATGAAGATGGCGGCGAATACTACGTACCACCGCAATGGCGCATGGGTCAGGTAGCGCAGGACATGCCTGAGACCGAACAAAGCGCCACCGACTTCGTGGTCGAGGGCGACACCGCCTTGCTGGCCGCGCAGCTGGAAGTGAGCGCTGCCGAGGCGACCGACGACTACGACCGCATGGCGCACGCCTATATGGAACTGCAGGACGCCGGCGCCCATGACGCACCGGCGCGCGCCCAGGCACTGATCCTGGGTCTGGGTTTCAAGACCACCGAACTCGCCAACCCGGTGAACAGTTTTTCCGGCGGCTGGCGCATGCGGCTGCAACTGGCGCGCGCGCTGATGTGCCCCTCCGACCTGCTGCTGCTCGATGAGCCGACCAATCACCTGGACCTGGACGCCCTGGTCTGGCTGGAGGCCTGGCTCAAGCGCTATGAGGGCACCATCATCGTCATCAGTCACGATCGTGAGTTTCTCGATGCCGTCAGCAACGTGACGCTGCACATTGACGCCACCAAGCTGATGCGCTACGGTGGCAACTACAGCAAGTTTGAAGACATGCGCGCCGAGCAGATGGAGTTGCAGCAAAACGCTTACAGCAAGCAGCAGGACAAGATTGCCCACCTGCAAAAGTTCATTGCCCGCTTCAAGGCCAAGGCAAGCAAGGCCAAGCAGGCGCAGAGTCGGGTCAAGGCACTCGACCGAATGGAGAGAATCGCGCCGCTGCTGGCCGAAGCCGACTTCACCTTCGAATTCAAGGAACCCGCCAACCTGCCCAACCCCATGCTGGCCATGCAGGGGGTGAGCTTTGGCTACCCCGCAGCCGACGATGCGCCGCCCGGCACCGGTCCGACCGTGATCGTCAACCATGTCAGCCGATCCGTGCTGGCAGGCCAGCGCATCGGCATCCTGGGCGCCAACGGACAAGGCAAATCGACGCTGGTAAAAACCATTGCCCGCACCCTGGCGCCGATTGGCGGCGAGCTGACGGAGGGCAAGGGCCTTAACGTGGGCTACTTTGCGCAGCAGGAACTCGACGTGCTGCGCCCGCTCGACACACCGCTGGAGCACATGATCCGTCTCGTCCGGGAAATGACTGCGACCGGAAAGATGCTCGGACAGGCGACGCGGGAGCAGGATCTGCGCAGCTTTCTGGGCACCTTCAACTTCGGTGGCGACATGGTGAAGCAGCCCGTTGGCAGCATGAGCGGCGGCGAGAAGGCGCGCCTGGTCCTTTGCATGATCGTCTGGCAACGCCCCAACCTGCTGCTGCTCGATGAGCCAACCAACCATCTGGATCTGGCCACGCGCGAGGCGCTCTCCATGGCGCTTAACGAATTTGAAGGCACGGTCATGCTGGTCAGCCACGACCGGGCGCTTCTGCGTGCCGTCTGTGACGAGTTCTGGATGGTCTCTCGTGGCGGTGTCGAGCCCTTCGACGGCGACCTCGACGACTACCAGCGCTACCTGCTGGACGAAGCCAGGCGCCAGCGCGAAGCCATCAAGGAAGCCAGCAGCAGCGCTGCCAAGGCCGAGCGCAAAGCGCTGGCCACTGCAGCCGCACCCGTCAAAGCAAAGCCGGCGGCGCGCGGCACGCTGAAACGCCAGCTACAGGACATCGAAGAACGCATGACCACGCTGCAGGGCGAAGGCGGCTCGCTGGAAGCGCATCTGTGCGCAACGCCACCACCGGCCGACTATGCCGAACTCGGCATGCGGCTCAAACTGGTCAACGATGAACTGCAAGCACTGGAAGAACAGTGGCTGACGGTGACCGATCAGCTCGAATCCGTGTCAGCCTGACTGCGCTTGGCGCAGTGCTTGGAAGCCTCACCCCATATGCAGACCGCCGTTGACGGAAAAATCCGCCCCCGTTGAATAGCTGCCATCGTCCGAGGCCAGCCAGGCGATGATGGAGGCGATCTCGCCAGGCTCGCCGAGTCGCTTGACGGGCACGGTGGCGATGATTTTGTCAAGCACATCCTGCCGGATCGCCTTCACCATGTCCGTGCCAATATAGCCAGGGCTGACGGTGTTGACGGTCACGCCCTTGTTGGCCAGTTCCTGCGCCAGGGCCATCGTGAAGCCGTGCATGCCGGCCTTGGCAGCCGAATAATTGGTCTGCCCAGCCTGGCCCTTGGCGCCATTGACCGACGAAATGTTGATAATGCGCCCCCAACCCTTCTCTACCATGTCGGCCACCACCTGTTTGGTGACGTTGAACATGGAGTTGAGGTTGGTCTCGATCACTGCATCCCAGTCTTCACGCGACATCTTGATGAACATGCGGTCCCGGGTGATGCCGGCGTTGTTCACCAGCAAGTCAATCGTTCCGTGCTCTGCCTTGGTCTTGGCAAATGCTTCGACTGTGGAATCCCAGTCACCCACATTACCCACTGAGGCGTAAAACGTGAAACCCAGAGCGGTCTGCTCGGCCAGCCACTTCGCGTGGTCGCGTGTCGGCCCGCAACCGGCGATCACTTTGAAGCCTTCCTTGTGCAAACGCTGACAGATCGCGGTTCCGATGCCACCCATACCGCCGGTGACGTAGGCTACTTTTTGACTCATGAACTTGCTCCCGATAGGTTGAAAAATTTATACATCGTCTTCACTATAACGACTAATCTGCATATTCGTATTGCGGAAAACACTGAGATCAACGCTTGCCCAGAGCCGCTTTCCAGTCCCGAAACACGTCAATATCGAATCCATCGGGATAAAACAGATAGCCCGGCTTGTGGCCCTTCGTGTCGGTGACACCGTACTGCCAGATGAATTCCTTGGTCTTGCGGTCAATCACCAGCACGCGATCACGCAGGTCGTCGACCACAAAGATGTCGCCCGTATCGGGCAACTCGCGGGCAATGCTCGAATGGTCCAGCATCTTTTCGCCGTCCTTGACAAAGTACTCCCAACTGATCTTGCGCGTGGCCGGATCGAAAATCACGACGCGCCCGGGTCGCCAGAAATCAGCCACGATCACCTGCTTGCCGTCGACCGTCAGGAAGGCGTCGGATGGATAGCGGATATTGGGCGCCTGGACACTCCACAAGACCTTGCCTTCGCGCGTGATGCGCGAGATCCAGGAACCGGAAATTTCCGTCACCAGAATGTCACCGTTCTCCAGCGGCGTGGCGCCATTGGGGTGACCCAGCTCGTGCGGCGGCTTGTGATTGCATTTACCCGGCGTGCCCCATTGCGTTGCAATGCTGTTGTCCTTGGGATCAATGATCAGAATCCGGCAATTGCGGATATCGGCGGTGATGAACTTGCCGTCGGCCAGCAGATGCGCGTCGTCCGGATAATTCAGGAAGCCCGGCGCCTTGCCGCGAAAGTCCGGCGTGCCGTAGGTCCAGATCAAGGCCTTCTTTTCGTAATCGACGATATGCACATCGAAGTTGTCCTCCTCGCTCACCGCCAGCAATTTGCCGTCCGGTGAAAAGTTCACATCTTCGTTGCCCCGATAAACCTTCAAGGCGGGTGACACAAACTCCCAGACAATGCTCTTGTCAGGCGCGATTTCGATCAGACGGTTGTTGCGGCGATCCGCAATCACCACCGGGTAGGGCAACGGTTTGCCCCAGGACGGCACCGGATTCTTGCGGTTGCCCGTGATGGGCGGAATCGGGGGCAGAGCGACGCCAGCCGAGACAATGCCAGCGCCGGTCATTTCAGCGGTAACCGTAACCTCGACGCCAGGCGCTTTGGGTTTGGCTGCTTTTTTTGTGTCCTGGGCCAATGCCGGTCCCGCGCCAAGGCCCACCGCCAACAAGAGGGCGATCAAGGCGGCTTGTCTTGACAAAACTCGCCGGGTATTCTTGTTCATGAAATCTTCCTTCTGAAATGCGCTGCGCTGTCTACCAGCTTTCCTGGACGACCCGCCCCTGCAGCTTTTGAGGGGGTCGAATGTTGTCGGCGAATCGTGTTCGCCAATAAGCAAGTTGCTCGGCCGACATCGTCAGCGGCTGCTTCATCACCAGCCAGGTCACGCCCTCGGTACAGGGTGGCGCCGTGAGAGAACCTTCATATCGGTAATAAGCGTGTCCGGCGGGCAGCAGGGCCGCAGGGTCGGCCATCGCATCCGCCATGGTGTGATCGCCACCGGCACGCGCTGGAATCCGAGGCCACAATGCTGCCAGCGCTGCGTTGTCTGCGCCCTGACGAAACAGCACGACCAGGGCCAGCAACTGGCCCGACTGGCTCTTGTGCAGCAGGTGCGCCGCCATGGGAAAATCCTCGCCCTCGATCCGGTCACCGCCCGGCGTGTGAAAGTGAAACTGCTGCAGCGTGTAGCTCTCTTTGCCGATCAGCAGCCGGCTGCCCTTGGCCATGCGCACCCTGGCGGTGTGCCCGTCGTTGGCGATCCTGAGTGGCGACTGCCGATACTGAAAATCCAGCGCAGCCAATTTTTTTTTGACCGGCGTCACGATGTCCACCGGCGACTGTTTGCGCCCGGTTTGACACAGGGAACTTTCAGCCCGCAGCAGTTGCGGCGCGAGCAGCAGTGCCCAGATCACTGGAGCACTGCCGGTGCGCAACAGCAAGGTCAGATTCAACGCTCGATCGTCAGCGCCACACCCATGCCGCCGCCGATGCACAGGGAGGCGATGCCGCGTTTGGCATCGCGACGCTGCATTTCATGCAGGAGTGTCACCAGAATGCGGCAGCCAGACGCGCCGATCGGATGCCCAATGGCTATGGCACCGCCGTTGACGTTGACTTTGGAGGTGTCCCAGCCCATCTGCTGGTTGACCGCGCAGGCCTGGGCGGCAAAGGCTTCGTTGATCTCCAGCAGGTCCAGATCGGCCGCCTGCCAGCCGGCGCGTGCCAGCGCCTTCTGCGACGCTGGAACCGGGCCCATACCCATCAGCGCCGGATCCAGCCCACTGGTGGCAAAGCTGGCAATCCGACCCATCGGCTTGAGGCCCAGTGCAGCCGCCTTCTTCGCACTCATTACCATCACGGCGGCAGCGCCGTCATTGATGCCAGAGGCATTGCCAGCGGTCACACTACCCGCCTTGTCAAAAGCCGGACGCAAGCCCGCCAAGGCGTCTGCGTTGGTCTTGCGGTTCAGGTATTCATCGGCCGCAAAAACAATAGCATCGCCCTTCTTTTGCGGGATGCTGATGGACACGATTTCGTCCTTGAACCTGCCGGCGTCCTGCGCCGCGGCAGCCTTCTGCTGACTCGCCAGCGCCAGCGCATCCTGCATGGCACGCGTGATGCCGTACTGCTTGGCCACATTCTCGGCCGTGACGCCCATGTGGTACTGGTTGTAGACGTCCCACAAGCCGTCGACGATCATGGAATCGATCATCTTCCAGTCGCCCATGCGCTGGCCATCCCGCGATCCCTGCAAGATATGGGGCGAGGCGCTCATGTTCTCCTGGCCGCCCGCGATGACGATCTCGCTGTCGCCCCAGGCAATCGCCTGCGCTGCCAGCATGACGGCTTTGAGGCCGGAACCACAAACCGCATTGATCGTCAAAGCCGGGGTTTCCTTGGCCAGACCGCTCTTGATCAGCGCCTGGCGTGCCGGATTCTGCCCGGCACCGGCAGCGAGCACCTGGCCCAGGATGACTTCACCAACCTGGTCGGCGCCCAGACCGGTACGCGCCAGCAGGTCCTTGATGACTGCCGCACCCAGTTCGGGTGCCGAAATTTTGGCTAGGCTGCCACCGAACTTGCCAACGGCTGTACGGGCGGCGGAAACGATAACGATGTCTTCCATTTGATCTCTCCAGAGTAAAAATAAAAACTTGTCAGGCCTTGGCTTTGACGTAGCGACCGGGCGCAGCCTCGATCGCCTTGTGTTTGCCCTTGCCATAGGTCTTGGGTGCGGCAATCTGCTTGCCGGCGTGGGTCTTGAGCCACTGCGACCAGTCACCCCACCAGCTGCCCGCGTGCTCGCTGGCGCCAGCGAGCCACTCGGCCTGGGTCTTGGGAAACTTGCCGTCTTCGCGCGTCCAGTGACTGCGCTTCTTGGCCGCAGGTGGATTGATGACGCCGGCGATATGACCGGAGGCGCCCATCACGAAACGCTTCTTGCCGGGCAAGGCCTGGGTCGAGGCGTAGGCACCGCCGATGGGAACGATGTGATCCTCGCGCGAGCCGTAAACGTAGACCGGCATGTCCAGCGTGCGCAAATCGACGCCGACGCCGCAAACCGTCGCTGTTCCTGGTTTGACCAACCTGTTTTCCAGGTAGGTGTTGCGCAGATACCAGGCGTAGAAAGGCCCCGGCAGGTTGGTTGAGTCGCTGTTCCAGTAGAGCAGGTCAAACGCTGGCGGTGTCTCGCCCTTGAGGTAATTGCCAACCACGTAATTCCAGACCAGATCATTGGGGCGCAGAAAACTGAAGGTGCTGGACAAATCCTTGCCCTTCATCAGGCCGCCCGCTCCCATCTCTTTTTCGCGGTAATTGACGAACGATTCATCTATGAAAACGTCCAGCACACCGGTGTCAGAGAAGTCCAGGAAGGAGGTCAGAAAGGTCGCGCTGGACACCGGCTTCTCGCCGCGCGCGGCCAGCACCGCCAGCGCGCAACCCAGCAGCGTCCCGCCAACGCAAAAGCCCAGCGCATTGACGCTCTTGGCAGCGCTGATTTCCTGCACCACCGCGATCGCCTTGATGACGGCATCCTCAACGTAATCGTCCCAGCTTTTTTTCGCAAGCGTCGCATCGGGGTTGCGCCAGCTCACGACAAAGGTGCGGTGGCCCTGCGCCACCGCATAGCGGATCAGCGAGTTTTCTGGCTGCAGGTCCAAAATGTAGAACTTGTTGATGCAGGGCGGCACCAGCAGGAAGGGTCTCTCATAGACTTTGGCCGTCAGTGGTTTGTATTCAATCAACTGAAACAGCTCGTTTTCAAACACCACGGCACCCTCGGTCGTCGCAACGTTCTTGCCGACCTCAAAAACACTCTCGTCGGTCATCGAAACATGACCCTGGCGCATATCGTGAATCAGGTTGCCAAGCCCCTTGGCAATGCTTTCACCCTGAGTCTCGATCGCCAGTTTTTGTGCCTCGGCGTTGAAAGCCAAAAAATTGCTTGGCGCCGCGGCAGCGGTCAACTGCTCCACAGCAAAGCGGATGCGCGCGCGCGTCTTGGCGTCGGTCTGCACCGCATCCGCCAGCCCCATCAGCGTGCGAGCATTGAGCAGGTAGGCGGCAGCGGAAAAAGAGGCCAGCGGGTTGTTGTCCCAGGCCTCCGTCGCAAACCGTTTGTCCTTGGGTCTTTGTGTGCCATGCATGCCCTGGGTCCACAAACCGGCCGCGTCTCTGAGGTACTGCTGCTGCAGCTCTTGCAATTTTTCCGGCGCAAAGCTGATATCGGGTGGTTTGGGTGGTGGCGTCGCGCCGCCAACGCCCGCTGCGCCCAGATCAACGTTCTGCAAAGCGCTCAGGGCCTGGCTCCAGTTTTCAGCCAGCGACTGCTGAAACTGCTGCACCGATTGCGCCCAAAAATCAGAGGATTCCTTCGTCATGCTGTGTCCTGTTTACTTAGCCGATCCAAGTAGAAACCCGAGTATCTCAGGTCCGGCCCTTCAAAATACTGACATTTTCCGGCCAACCACGATTGTCCCGCAGTTCGAGCCGGTCGCAAGCCGTCAGGCCAGCCAGATGCAGGCAGCCATGCGGCCGCTGACGCCATCCCGTCGGTGCGAGAAATAGCGCGCCCGATTGCTCACGGTGCACCAAGCGCCTGTACCGTCATTGCCATAAATCTTGCGCACGCCCAGAGCGTTCAGGCGAAGACGAGCCAGGCCCTGCAAATCAGCCAGCCATTTTTCGCCCGCCACAGCAGCAAACAGCGCGGCCGCCTCCGAATCCTGCGAAACAAAGGCATTGCGCACATCGCTGCCGACGACAAAAGCCTGCGGTCCGATGCATGGCCCAAGCCAGGCCAGAATGCCGGATCGACCGCTCAGCGCATCGCCACCCTGCAACAAGTCCAGCGATGACAAGACGGACTCAAGAATGCCAGGACCGCCCTGCCCGGCCAGACCGCGCCAGCCCGCATGTGCTGCGGCCACTACACTGCCGCGCTCGTCGGTCAGCAAAACCGGCAGGCAATCGGCCGCCATGACCGTGCAGACAAGCCCGCCCTGATGGGTGCAGCAAGCGTCTGCCTGCGTGCCATCAGCACTCGCATCGGACAGTCTGAGCGTCTGCACACCGTGCACTTGCTTCAGGAAGATGGGTCGCGCCCCCAAAGCCTGGCGCAGCAAGGATCGGTTGGCCGCAACGGCGGCGGGGCTATCGCCCACGTGGTCACCCAAATTCAGAGAATCAAACGGCGCTCCGGAACGGCCTCCCAGGCGCGTCGTGCACAGTGCACGCACGTGAGGCGGAGCCGGCCACTGCGGTATAAGCCAATCCATCAGCCTTGCAAGCCCTTCCACCACAGTTTGACCGCTTGTTTGGCCGTCTGTGCCGAGCGCCACACTGCCGTCTTTCTGACTTCGGCCAGCACGGCGTCCTTCCATGCCTTCCAGCGTGGATAGCACCAGGCGAACCAGCCCAACTGCATCAAGGCCGGTTGTGTCAGCTGGAACAGTCGGGCCATGATGGCCGTGCCGCCAATCTTGGCACTCAGCAAGAGCACCAATCCGAGCAGGGTCTGCCCCTTGCCAAACAGGTAGAGCGCCAGCAGTTTTACGGGTAGCAGGGTCAGCACCGGCAGGCCAAACGCCAGCAACGCGATCTTGGGTGACAAGCGCACGATTCTGCGCTCCAGTGCGGCCCACAGGGGCAAACGGGCCAACCGCACAAAAAGCGCCGCCAGAGGTTCCCAGCCCCACTCCTCAAACAGCAGCAGAGCAGCAAACAGGAAGAAGAACAGCCGCTGAAGAAACCTTCTCAGGGTTTGCATGTCATGCGGCGTTTGGATGCACCTTGTCGTAGGCCTTCAGTAATTTGCGATGCATCTCACAAGCTTCAAGACTCAGCCCGGGCGAAGGCAAACCCATGAAGCGATCTGTCTGCATGATCAGCGCGTGCGCCTGCGCCACGGCCCCTGCACCATAGAGCTGACGCAGGGCATCCAGGTAGGGACCGCTGTCACCCATGTCAGCCAGGTTAATCAGTGTCTCAATACAGGCGTAAACGTTGCGGCGCTGTGCATTGAGTTGATCGAAGTGCCGGATCCAGTCGCAGCCCTCCAATGTTGCCGCCTCGTCGCCAATGGCCAGCGCGAGCAGCGTCTTGAGTTCGCCGATGCGCAGGTCGCTCCAGAACGATTCGGCATCTGTCGCCAGACCGATGACCGCGGCCACCGGACGCTGGTCAGCCAAGGCAGACTCGTTCAGGGTTTCCAGCAGATCAGCGCATTCCTGGTCGTCCAGATCACCCAGATTGAGAATCGCCTCGCGGATCTCGTTGCCCACGCTGTTGTTCTCGAACTCCAGGTCGTCCACCGGGTAGATTTCCGACATCCCTGGCACCAGCACGCGGCAGGCGTAGACCCCCAGGTGGGTGAAGTCAGCGATGTAAACGTCGAATCCATCGCGCTGGATGCGCTCGATCGACCACGCGTAGTCCTCGGCTGTGCTGTTGCTGAAGTTCCAGTCGCAAAACTCGAAATCGGGCTGATCGCCAAGGAACTTCCAGTGGATGACGCCGCTGGAATCGACGAAATGAATTTCGATGTTGGTTGAACTGGCTACTTCTTCCAGATCGAAGCCGGGGATCGGAAAGCCGGCCAAGGCGTCCAGCGCGCGACCCTGCAACAGTTCGGTCAGGGCCCGCTCCAACGCAATCTCAAAGCGCGGATGGGCGCCGAAACTGGCGTAGCAACCCTGATCCTGCGGGTGCAGCAGCGTCACGTTCATCACTGGATACTGCCCACCCAGGGAAGCGTCCTTCACGAGAATACCAAACCCTGCGGCACGCAAGGCATCGATACCGGCGGCGATACGCGGATAGCGTCCGATCACCACCTCAGGCACATCGGGCAGGCACATGCCTTCGCTGATGATGCGAAATTTGATATGGCGCTCGAAAATTTCCGACAGGGCCTGGGTGCGAGCTTCGGCCCGGGTGTTGCCCGCCGACATGCCATTGCTGACGTACAGGTTGCCAATGATGTTGACCGGAAACCAGGTAGTCGCGCCGTCGCGTTGGCGGACGTAGGGAATGGCACAAATGCCGCGCTCGACATTGCCCGAATTGAACTCGACCAGGCTGCCGGCATCAACCGTACCTTCCGGGTTGTAAAGGGCTTGCAGCTTCGGGTTGAGCAGTTCTGCCGGCCAGGGCGCATCCGGCGGCACCGCAAACCAGCGCTCCTGCGGGTAGTGAACATAAGGGCGATCGGCAAGCTCCGGCCCCAGGTAATAGTGGGTCCAGAAGTAGTTGGTGGAGAGACGCTCCAGGAATTCACCCAGGGCGCTGGCCAGGCAGGCCAGTCGGGTCGCACCCTTGCCGTTGGTGAACAGCAGCGGGCAATCCCGGTCCCGAATGTGTACCGACCAGATCCCCTCCACCGGATTGAGCCAGCTGCGCTCCTCGATGTGAAAACCAAGCGCCTGCAAACGCGTTTGCAGCGTCTGGATGGTGGACTCAAGTGAGGCGTCTTTGCCGGGGATGAAGTTTTCGGTGTGCATGGGTGCCAGCATACCGCACGGCAAGCGCCCGAGGCACTGGCGCTAAACTCAGGCCATCAGACGATGGAACACTGCTTGCTGGAGACTTTCATGATTCTTGAACTCGCCGATATTCGCATTCACCCCGGCCAGAACGCCGCTTTTGAAGAGGCGATCGTGCGCGGCTTGAAGCATGTGATCCACGAAGCCAAGGGGTTTCAAGGCTACAAGGTCAACCGAGGTATTGAAAGCAGCGAGCGCTACGTTCTTCAGATATTCTGGGACACGCTGGAAGATCACACCGTCGGATTTCGCCAGTCCAGTGCCTTCACCGAGTGGCGCTCCATCGTCGGTCCGTTCTTTGCAGCCCCCCCGGTCGTCGAGCACTTTGAGCTCGTTGCCAAATCCGCCTGAAGAAAGAAAGATGTCATGAGCTACGTTTTCAATCCTGCCCCGGTCGTCTCGGTCCCGGTGTTTGGTAGCGCCCTGCGCTTTCCGGTGCATCGCATCTACTGCGTGGGACGCAACTACGAGGAGCATGCCAAGGAGATGGGTTTCAGCGGCCGCGAAGCACCCTTTTTCTTCATGAAGCCGGCCGATGCATTGGTCGTGGTCAACCCCGGCGAAACTGGCCACATGCCCTACCCCACGCTGACCAGCAACCTGCACCACGAAATCGAACTGGTGGTGGCGCTTGGCAAGGGCGGAAAGAACATCGCGGCTGCGGACGCACACAAGCACATCTTTGGCTACGCCGTTGGTCTGGACATGACGCGCCGCGATCTGCAAAACGAAATGAAGAAACTGGGCCGCCCCTGGTCCATCAGCAAGGGCTTTGACCACTCGGCACCGATAGGCGTGATCACCCCTGCTGCCGACGCGCCCGACATTGCCAGCGCCGAAATCTTGCTGCAGGTGAACGGCCAGCAACGCCAGCGCAGCCAGATCGCCAAGTTGATCTGGAACATCAGCGAAGTCATCGAGCACCTGTCGGCGGCCTGGGAACTGCAAAGCGGTGACCTGATCTACACCGGCACGCCAGAGGGCGTCGGTGCGGTGGTCTCGGGCGACAGCATGAGCGCTGGCATTACCGGGCTGCAATCCATCACGGTCACGGTTGCCTAGAGCGCATAGCGCCGAGGCCATGCTCCGCAAGCCCATCAAACACTGCAAGGACTGCGGCGCGGCCGCGGTCTATCGCATTCCGGACGATGGAGACACGAAAGAGCGCGCGGTCTGCCCGGTCTGCAACAGCATCCACTACGAGAACCCCTTGATCGTCGTCGGGACCGTGCCCTACTGGGGCAGCAAGGTCCTGCTTTGCAAACGCAACATCGAGCCGCGTTGGGGGAAATGGACGCTGCCGGCCGGCTTCATGGAGCTGAACGAAACCGTGGCCGAGGGCGCTGCTCGCGAAACGCTGGAAGAGTCCGGCGCGCAGTTTGCGCTGGAAGGCTTCTTCTCGCTGCTGAATGTGCCCCGCGTCGGCCAGGTTCATATGTTCCATCTGGCGCGCCTGCTCAGTGAGAGCTTCAACCCCGGCTTCGAGACCATCGAAGCGCGCCTGTTTGAGGAAGAAGAGATTCCGTGGGACCAAATTGCGTTCAGGACAGTGAAAGAGACGCTGGAACACTACTTCCGCGACCGCGCAGCAGGTCACTTCAATTTCCATGCAGTCGACGTTATCTGACCCGCAGTCCGCGGCAATAGCCCGTCTGCAGTTCTGGTTCTACCGCATCGGCGGCTATCTGCTGCTCAACGTGATGGACGAGCCAGCCTGGCTGGCACTGATGTTCTGCTAGGGTCGCGCGCCATGCTGCCCTGCTATGTTGTGCTGGATCTGGAAACCACCGGTGGCAGCCCGCAGCGCGACCGCATTACCGAAATTGCTGCGGTGCGCATGGAAGGCGGCCACGAAGCAGCGCGCTGGAGCACTCTGGTAAACCCCGGGACACCGATCCCCTTTTTCATCCAGAACCTCACCAGCATCAGCAACCAGATGGTGCACGATGCTCCCACTTTTGCCACCGTCGTGCCGCAACTGCTCGAACTGCTCGACGGTGCCGTGCTGGTGGCACACAACGCGCCTTTTGACCACGGCTTTTTGCTGGGGGAATTTGCGCGACTGCAGACCAATTTGCGCGTCAGGACGCTCTGCACCGTGCGGCTGTCGCGGGCCTTGTATCCGCAACATCGCAGCCACAGCCTGGACGCCATCATGCAACGTCATGGTTTGAGCAGCAGTGCGCGACATCGCGCGATGGGAGATGTCGACGTGGTGCTGGAGTGGCTGCACGTGGCAACGCTGGAGCATGGCATGGAGCAGGTCCGGCGCCATGCCAGCAGGCTGGTGAAAGGCATTGCGCTGCCGCCATCGCCAATGAAAACCGCACTCGACGGACTCCCTGTGGACTGAAGGATCTTGGTGGCAGAGCGTGGGGCATGGGCTCCCGCCTCATACTGTCAAATGCCCAGAAATCGGCGGGAACCCATGCCCCACACTCTGCAAGTGACGCTGCTGGTTTGCAGCGTTACCAGCCGTTCAGGCGGGGCGCCTGTCCAGAATCCGGCAGCTTGGAGTCTGGCTTATCCCCCCATCTTGATGATGTCCCTATTTGGCCCCTATTGAGCTGTCATGTCCCTATTGAACTTGTTTCAGTCGGCCCTTTGCGTCACAATATTCGAGTGCACCAAGAATCAGGCAACGATCTGGTCAGGTGCATTGCTCAGAACAAAGGGAGGACGCACTGGACATCAAGAACAAGCGACCCGCACACGGTGGCGATTCCATGACAAATCTCATGGACAGCCTGCAACAGCGAGCCGAGGCGGCGCTGGGGCAACGCACCACCCGGTCACCCGAACAATTTGCAGCGCTTTCACCCGGAGCAGCGCAACGGGTGCTGCATAACCTGCAGGTTCATCAGGTTGAGCTGGAGATGCAAAACGAGGAACTGCGCCGCGCGCACGCTGCACTCGATTCCTCCCGCGCGCACTATGTCGATTTTTACGACCTGGCCCCGGTGGGTTACTGCACAGTGAGCGCAAAGGGCCTGATCAAGGAAGTCAACCTGGCCACAAGCACCCTGCTCAATGTACCGCGCAGCCAATTGATCAATCGGCCAATCAGCCGCTTCATCTTCAACGACGACCAGAGCATCTACTACGACTTTCGACACAAGCTGGCGGATACCGATAAATCACTGTCCTGCGAATTGCGCCTGATCAAGCGTGAGGGCGCACCCTTGTGGGCGCACCTGGTGGCCACCTCGGTGCAGGATGACGATAACGGTTCTGAGCTGCGTATCGTGCTCAAGGACATCACCGAGCGCAAGAACATCGAAGCAAACCTGAGTGCCAGCGAGGAGCGCTACCGCTCGCTGGCAGAGTGGACGCCAGAACCGATCGTTGTTCATGGCGCAGGCAAGACACTTTACGTCAATCCGGCAGCCATCAAGATGTTCGGAGCAACTTCTGCCAGCGACCTGGTCGGCAAACCGACGCTTGATCTGATCCACCCTGATTTTCGCAAGACCGTGGCCGAGCGTCTGAAGGTGAACGCTGAAGCTGGCGGCGGCACGCCGATGCTTGAACAGAAGTTGCTCAAGTTGGATGGAAGCGTCATCGACGTTGAAGTTCAGGGGGTGCAGGTTTACTTCAATGGAAAGCCTGCGATTCAAGCAGCGATGCGCGACGTCACTCAGCGAAACAAAGCAGAGGCAGAACGCAAGCGACACGAACAAGCTCTTGAAGACAGCCAACGTCGACTGACTCGGGCCGAAGAGATTGCCCATGTTGGCAACTGGTCCTATGAAGTGGCTGACGGGGTCGTCCAATGGTCAGACGAGTTGTGGAATATCTTTGGCCGGGATCCGCACTCTGTCGAATTGACCTACGACACATTCACATCATGGATTCGCGAAGACTTCCGTGCCTACCACGATAACTGCATGAGACGGATGCTTGAGCTCAGGCCAGGCGAGACCATCAAGGATTTCGTTTACTGCCTGGTTCGTCCGGATGGCGAGCAGCGTTGGACCGAGACCTTCATGGAGGCCGAGTTCGATCCAGAAGGCAGTCCGATGCGCTTCTTCGGGGTCGCAAAAGACATCACCGAGCAGAGAGTTGCCCGAGCCACGCTTCAACTCACCGCCAACGTCTTCAACCATGCCCGTGAAGGTGTCACGATCACGGACGCCGACGGCAGCATCATTGATGTCAACGCCGCTTTCACGCGAATCACAGGCTACAGCCGCGAGGAAGTGCTGGGTCAAAACCCGCGCATCCTGCAGTCGGGTCGCCAGACCAAAGAGTTCTACGTCGCCCTGTGGCGTGATCTGCTTGCCAGCGGCCACTGGTCGGGCGAAATCTGGAACAAACGCAAGAACGGCGAAATCTACCCCGAGTTGCTGAACATCAGCGCTGTGAAGGACGCTCAGGGCAACGTCGGTCAGTACGTGGGCCTGTTTACCGACATCACGGTGCGCCGCCAGATGGAGGACAAGGTCCATCAAATGGCCTTCTTCGACCCGCTGACCAGGCTGCCAAACCGGCGCACGCTCAGTGATCGTTTGGGCCAGACCATGGCATCGAGCAAGCGCAGCGGGCGTTACGGCGCCCTCATGGTGCTTGATCTGGACAACTTCAAGCCGCTCAATGACGCGCATGGGCACGCTGCGGGCGACTTGCTGCTGGAGGCGGTCGCAGGACGAATGATGGCGTGCGTGCGCGAAGTCGATACGGTGGCGCGCATCGGAGGAGACGAGTTTGTCGTGCTGCTAAGTGAGTTGGATACGGACCGAAGCGAGTCGATGGCACAAGCCGGACTGATTGCCGAGAAGATTCGCCTTGCCCTGGCGGCGCCGTATTCGCTGCCACTGACCAGGCAGGGGCAAGAAGCGTCGGCGGTCGAGCATCGCTGCACTGCCAGCATCGGCGTCGTGCTGTTCTTGAACCACGAGGCCAGCCAGGAAGACATCCTGCGCTGGGCCGACGCGGCGATGTACCAGGCCAAGGCCGCCGGGCGCAATGCGATTCGGTTCTATGGGGCGGACGGGATCACCTGAATGACCGCAGTCAGGAGAACTGACTGACTGGTATGTCTATTGCAGTCGCCCGCACCCGCACGCCAACACAAGTTCTACGGCGGCTTTTCCTTGGCCTCTACATCAGTCACGTCGACATCATCGCGCTGGCTTGCCGGGACCCGACCGCGCGCACGATAGAAGCGGTCCCAGACGGCTTGCCTGTCGACCTTGAAGGTCCAGGGTGTGACGGGTCGGCCATTCAGGCGCGCCCAGAGCGAACGCAGCAACCAAAGTGCCAGCATCACCAGCGCGGCAAAAAGCAGGCTGGCCAGAAAAACGATGCCTGCCAGCAGCAAAGCAACACGCAGAATGAGACGCATCATGTTGCAGGGCGGCGAGTGCGACGCCGGGCCGACCTCACCTCCTGGACTGCTCTCAGTGCAGGGTCGCGCCGGTCTTGGATTGCAGTTCTTCCAGCGTCACACCGGGAGCCATCTCCACCACTTTGAGCCCGGCTGGCGTGACGTCCATCACAGCCAGATCGGTAATGATGCGATTAACCACGCCCACGCCGGTCAGCGGCAGATTGCAGGCGGGCAGGATCTTGAGGTCGATGCTGCCGTCCTTCTTCTTGGCCACATGCTCCATCAGCACCAGCACGCGCTTGACGCCGCCCACCAGGTCCATCGCGCCGCCCATGCCCTTGACCATCTTGCCCGGGATCATCCAGTTGGCCAGGTCGCCCTTTTCGCTGACCTGCATGGCGCCCAGAATGCTCAGGTTCACCTTGCCGCCACGAATCATGGCAAAGCTCTCGTGGCTGCCAAAAATGCTGGAACCGGGAATCGTGGTGACGGTCTGCTTGCCGGCGTTGATCAGGTCGGCGTCCACTTCGTCCTCGGTCGGAAACGGTCCGATGCCAAGCATGCCGTTCTCGCTTTGCAGCCAGACTTCCTTGTCTGGTGCCACGAAGTTGGCCACCAGGGTCGGCAGGCCGATGCCCAGATTGACGTAGAAACCGTCCTGCAATTCTTCAGCCGCTTTGGCCGCCATTTGGTCGCGTGTCCAGGCCATGATCAAACTCCTTTAGAGGTAACGGTGCGTTGTTCGATACGCTTTTCGGGCGTCGCATTGAGCACGATGCGGTGCACGTAAATGCCGGGCAGATGCACGGCATCGGGGTCAAAGCTGCCTGTCTCGACGATCTCTTCGACCTCCACCACCGTGATCTTGCCGGCCATCGCCACCGCCGGATTGAAATTGCGCGCAGTGCGCCGGAAGATCAGATTGCCGCTCTTATCGGCCTTCCAGGCCTTGACCAGCGAAACCTCGGGCACCAGGGCTTTCTCCAGGATGTACTGATGGCCGTCGAACTCGCGCGTTTCCTTGCCTTCGGCGATCAAAGTACCCACCCCGGTGCGCACGTAAAACGCAGGGATGCCGGCGCCACCGGCGCGCAGTTTCTCAGCCAAGGTTCCTTGCGGCGTGAATTCCAGTTTCAGTTCGCCGGCGAGAAACTGGCGCTCGAACTCCTTGTTCTCACCAACGTAGCTCGAAATCATCTTGGTGATCTGGCGGGTTTCGAGCAATTTGCCCAGACCAAACCCATCTACGCCGGCGTTGTTCGAAATGACGGTCAGGTCTTTTACGCCTGAGGCACACAGGGCGTCGATCAGTGCCTCGGGAATTCCGCACAGTCCAAAGCCACCCACCGCCATCAATTGCCCGTCCCTGACGATGCCTTGCAACGCAGCGGCTGCACTGGGGTATATCTTGTTCACGTGATGATCTCCTTAAAAAGAACCGTTGTAGGATACTACCTATTTAGATACGTAGTTTTTCGTAAAGCCTCTAACTTCAGCATACCGGCTCAAGACCTCATGGACATTGACTACCGCGTCGCCTTTGACCTCGCGCCCGTGGGCCTAGTGCTTTCCCGCAACCGTGTCATCGTGGACTGTAACCAGCATGTCTGTGAAATGTTTGGCGCCTCGCGCGAACTTCTGGTGGGTGCGTCCTTTCAGGTCATGTACCCCAGTGCTGTCGAATTTGAAAGGACCGGTTCGCGCATCGAGCCGATTCTCAATCGCAGCGGAACCTACGCCGATGACCGCATTATGAAACGTGCCAGCGGTGAAACATTCTGGTGCCACGTCACCGGTCGCACGCTCAGTCCAAGCACACCCCACGAAGCGGGCATCTGGAGCTTTGAAGATCTGAGTTCACGCCGTCCGGTCAAGGCGGAACTCACGGCGCGTGAGCGCGAAGTGGCAGCGCACCTGATGGGCGGTCTGACCTCCAAGGAAATTGGCCGGTCCCTGACCATCAGCCACCGCACCGTCGAGATTTACCGTGCCCGCCTGATGCGCAAGTACAAGGCATCCAACACCGGTGATCTGGTGCACCGCCTGCTCGCGGGTGCTTAGCAAAGCCTGGGTAACCGGCGCCCAGGTTCACCTTATCCCTTAATGTCCGCCCACCCGCCAGTGCACTGCAGTGGCCCGCAAAGCATTACACTTCTGCCGCGCGCGATCTTCATCTGATGCCAAGCCTTGGCGAACATCGGATTTCGAATCACCGTCGAACCCCTTTCCAACAAAACCCGGAGAAAATTATGACCAACCGTCGCGAATTCATCGTTCAATTCAGCCTGGGCAGCACCGTGCTGGCCAGTGGCAGCGCTTTTGCGCAGGCCGCGCCGCTAGCCGCAAACGACCCCACAGCCATTGCGCTGGGCTACGTGGCCGACGCCGCCTCGGCCAACAAAGCCAAGTACCCCAAGTTCGCCGCTGACCAGAAATGCTCCAACTGTCAGCTCTACACCGGCAAGCCAGCCGATGCCAGCGGCCCCTGTGCTGTGTTTGGCAACAAACTGGTGCCAGCCAAGGCCTGGTGCAGCAGCTGGGTGAAAAAGGCTTGAAACTACTGAAACAGTTTTTCAACTTTCAGCAGGGTTAACACACCCATCACGGCAAAGATACCGGCAGCCACGCTGTGCACCAGCTTCATCGGTATCTTTGCTGCGAATTGACTGCCCACAAAAACGGCGGGCACGTCTGCCACCAGCATACCCAGCGTTGTTCCGGCGATCACCCGCAGCGGCTCACCATAGTGCGCCGCTAAAGCGACCGTTGCAATCTGGGTCTTGTCTCCCATTTCCGCCAGAAAGAAAGTCACCAGGGTCGCGCCAAAAACACCGAGTTGTTTGGCCACCTGCGTCTCTTCCTCTTCAATTTTGTCCGGAATCATGGTCCAGGCGGCCATGCCAATAAACGACAAACCCAGCACCCAGCGCATCACCTCCGGGCTGACGACCGACGTGATCCAGGCCCCCAGAGCGCCAGCGAGGCCGTGATTGAACAGGGTCGCGCACAAAATACCGGCAATGATGGGCAGTGGCTTCTTGAAGCGCGCGGCCAGAATGAAGGCCAACAACTGGGTCTTGTCGCCAATTTCCGCGAGCGCCACGACGCCGGTTGAGATGAGAAGAGATTCCATGCGAGACCAGGCAAAGTTGCTAATGTACCCGCGCTACAGACCCGGGCTGCCAGAATGACGCAGGATAATGCTCCTCTCAACAAAGGAAACCCCATGGACCGCTACCCGCCCCCTGAACTGAAGGACTTGCCCGAGGACATTCGACAGCGCGTGCTTGAAGTTCAGGAAAAAGCCGGCTTTGTACCCAATGTCTTCCTGGCACTGGCCCGACGTCCACCCGAGTGGCGCGCCTTCTTTGCCTACCACGACGCCTTGATGCTGAAGGACTCCGGACTCAGCAAGGGCGACCGCGAGATGATCGTTACCACCACCAGCGCTGCCAACAAATGCCTGTATTGCGTCGTGGCGCACGGTGCCATTTTGCGCATCTACGAGAAGAAGCCGCTGGTCGCCGACCAGGTGGCGGTGAACTACCGCAAGGCGGACATCACGCCGCGCCAGCGTGCCATGCTCGATTTCGCCATGAAGGTCTGCCTGAAGTCCGACGAGATTGGCGAGGCTGATTTCACCGCCCTGCAGGCGCACGGCTTCAACGACGAGGATGCCTGGGACATCGCCGCCATCACAGCGTTCTTTGGCTTGTCCAACCGCATGGCATCGTTCAGCAACATGCTGCCCAATCCGGAGTTCTACGCCATGGGGCGCTCGCCCAAGCCCAAGGCCTGAGTCGCGGCCCGGCTATCCTCGCAGCCTATGTATTCGCACCATTTCGGCCTGACGCAAGACCCGTTTTCGATCGCGCCCGATCCGCGCTACCTGTTCATGAGCGAGCGCCACCGCGAGGCGCTGGCACATCTGCTCTACGGCGTTGCGGGCTCCGGCGGCAAGGCCGGTGGCAGTGGTGGTGGTTTCGTCCTGCTCACAGGCGACATCGGCACCGGCAAGACCACCATCTGCCGTTGCTTCCTGGAGCAGATTCCGCAGGGTTGTCATGTTGCCTACATCTTCAACCCCAAGCTGACCGTCACCGAATTGCTGCAGTCGATCTGTGAGGAATTCCATATCGAGTTGCAGCCAACGGCCCAGACCCCGCCAACGGTCAAGGACTACATCGATGCCCTCAACCACTTCCTGCTGGCCGGCCACGCCGCCGGCCAAAGCAGTGTCCTGATCATTGACGAGGCACAGAACCTCGCACCCGACGTACTTGAGCAGCTGCGCCTGCTCACCAATCTGGAAACCGCCGAGCGCAAGCTGCTGCAGATCGTGCTGATTGGTCAGCCCGAACTGCGCACCATGCTGGCGCGGCCGGAACTCGAACAACTGGCCCAGCGTGTGATCGCCCGTTTTCACCTGGATGCCCTGACTGCAACCGAGAGCGCGCAGTACATCGCGCACCGACTGGCCGTGGCTGGCCTCACGGGTCCGTCGCCGTTCGAGGGCAGCGCTTTGCAGCGCATCCACCGCCTCACGCACGGTGTACCGCGCCGCATCAACCTGTTGTGCGGTCGTTCCTTGCTGGGCGCCTGGGCGCATGGCCAGCACCAGGTTGATCGCGCTGTGGTCGACAAAGCAGCAACCGAAGTGTTTGGCACAGGTCCGGCGGCGAAATCAGGCGGCCGCCGCTTCACCTACTACTTGCTGGGCAGCCTGAGCCTGCTGGCGCTTGCTGCACTGGGCGCCTTCCTGTCGTGGCCGGGATTGCAGATGCGCTCGCCTTCGCCGCCTGCATCGGCCAGCGCTGCAGCCGCTGCGGCGCCAGCAGCAAATCCCGCCAGCGTCGCTGTTTCAGCCCCACTCACGCCAGCATCCGCCGCAGCCGCGCCGATCGAGGCTCTTGACCCCTTGCTGACCAAGCTGCCGCCTGACGTCAAGCTCGCCTGGCATGCCTTAGGCACCCATTGGAAGCTCGCTCCAGGCGATGGAGATCCTTGCCGCTCGGCAAACGTACAAGGGCTTCAGTGCTACCGCGCCAATGGCCTCACTCTGCCGCAGCTGCGTCAGCTCAACCGTCCTGGCATCCTGACCCTGCACGTCGACAGAGCGGCGCCGGTCTACGCCGTGCTGGTGGGTCTGGGGGAACAGACTGCCACGCTGCGCCTGGCTGACGGTTTGCACAGCGTCAGACTGGTTTCCCTGGGCCGCTGGTGGCGTGGCGATTTCGCAACCTACTGGCAACCACCCGCAGACTATCGCCCCGAACTGCGTGATGGCAGCAGCGGCGGCGCCGTTGAGCATCTTGGCACTCAGCTCGATCGGCTGGAAGCTGTGGCGGCGCCTTTTCCTGCGACGGGGCCCCGAATTCTCGACGCTGCA
>Ga0194063_10000298_pt1 | contig 36990 bp, 28 predicted proteins | sample SepL3720m_MetaG_FD_155459 | JGI IMG/M metagenome (GOLD analysis project Ga0194063, IMG submission 155459) | Anoxic zone freshwater microbial communities from boreal shield lake in IISD Experimental Lakes Area, Ontario, Canada - Sep2016-L373-20m | ecosystem: Environmental > Aquatic > Freshwater...
GGCGATGCGCTGTGTCGTGATCTCGCAACAGGTGAACCGTGCGTGTATTTGTATTACGTGGTTGCCGATGAAGATGGGCATCATGTGTTTGCGGCAACATTGCAGCAGCACGAAGTAAACGTGCAAAAAGCACGAGATGCAGGACTGTTGAAATGATCACTGGCACAACAAAACTTGCGGCCGTTATTGGATCACCCGTGCGGCACAGCTTGAGCCCGGTCATCCATAATGCAGCCTTCGCCGCTGGAGCACTCGATTGGATCTACACCGCGTTCGAGGTTGCGCCTGGCAGGGCGGCCGAGGCGCTTGCGGCCATGCGCGTGCTTGGCATCTCAGGGCTGTCGGTGACCATGCCCCACAAAGACGATGTCGCCGCAGCGGTCGACGTGCTCGATCCAGCGGCTGCAGCGCTGCGCACGGCCAACACCGTCGTGCTTCAAGACGACGGTCGCCTCGCGGGCTACAGCACTGATGGCGCAGGTTTCGTGGCGTCACTGCGCGAAGCCGGTGTTGAGCCATCCGGCATGACCGTGGCGGTGCTCGGGGCCGGCGGTGCGGCGCGGTCTGTTATCGATGCGCTCGCTCGGGTAGGGGTCGACCAGATTGTGGTCATCAACCGTTCTGCCGCTCGTGCCGAGGCTGCCGCACTGCTCGGCGCGGGCCGCGCCCGCGTTGGCGATGTAGCCGGCATCGCCCATGTCGATCTCGTGGTGAACGCCACCTCTGTCGGCATGGGCACCGACGAAGCGCCATTCGACCTTGCGTTGTTGCGCTCCAGCCAGGTGGTGGCCGACTTGGTGTACCACCCGATCGAGACGGCGCTGCTCCGTGGCGCCCGCCGCTGTGGCGCAACGGCGGTAGATGGCTTGGGAATGTTGGTGCATCAGGCAGTTCTGCAACAACAGCTCTGGACCGGCGTCAGCCCCGATTCTGCCGCGATGCGTGCTGCCGCAGAGCACGAACTCGTGGCTCGCCACGGGTAGCCTGCACCCAATGCTTCGTTATCTCACCGCCGGCGAATCCCACGGGCAAGCGCTCGTTGTCATCGTCGAGGGCTTGCCCGCAGGCCTACCCATCACTGTCGAAGAGATCCAAGAAGAGATGGGTCGTCGCCGTCTCGGCTACGGCCGTGGTCCACGGCAACGGTTCGAAGCCGATGAAATCACCCTTGTCGGCGGCGTACGGCATGGTCGCACGCTCGGCTCACCCATTGCGATTGAGATCAAGAACAGTGAGTGGTTCCGCAGCGACAAGTGGCATGAAGAGATGTCGCCGGCCCCTGGTGTCACCAAGGACCCATTGACTAAGCCGCGCCCCGGTCACGCCGACCTTGCAGGCATGCAGAAATATGGCTTCACCGATGCGCGCGATGTGCTCGAACGTGCAAGCGCTCGTGAGACAGCAGCACGCGTTGCGGCGGGCGCCATTGCCAAGAAATTGCTCGGCACCATCGGCATCGAGATTTTGTCGCATGTCGTTCAGATGGGCCCGGCCCGTTCGAAGTCAGCGCAGCTCCCAACGATGGCCGACCTCGGTGCGATCGATGAGTCGCCGGTTCGTTGTTTCGATAAGTCGGCCGAAGACGCAATGATCGAAGAGATCAAGGCGGCAGCAAAAGACGGCGACTCGCTCGGCGGCATTGTCGAAGTATTGGCCTACGGGCTGCCCGTGGGTCTCGGCAGCCACGTGCACTGGGACCGCAAACTCGACGCACTGTTGGCGCAGGCCGTGATGAGTATTCAGGCCGTGAAGGGTGTTGAGATCGGCGACGGTTTCGATGTTGCAGGCATGCGCGGAAGCGTCGCTCACGACGCCATCTCGTGGGACTCGGCAACGGGCACATACCGCCGCGAGACCACCTTGGCGGGTGGCACCGAAGGCGGCATGACCACTGGCGAAGTCATGGTGGTGCGAGCAGCGATGAAGCCATTGGCCACGCTCAACATTCCAACGTTGGGAACGGTCGACATCATCACCAAAGAGGCCACCGTCAGCTTTAAAGAGCGCACCGATGTCACCGCAGTCCCTGCAATGGGCGTGGTGGCCGAAACCATGGTTGCGCTGGTGCTTGCAGCCGAGGCGCAGCGCAAGTTTGGCGGCGACACCGTCGACGAATTCGTACGCAACGCAGTGGCATACAACGAATCGTTGCGATGAGCGCAGCTGGCAACCCGCGTATTGTGCTGGTTGGCATGATGGGCTCTGGCAAAACCACGGTCGGCAGAGTCTTGGCGTCACGGTTGCGATGCGATCTGCTCGACACCGACGCAGTGCTAGAAGCCCGCGAGGGTCGCACAGTGCGCGATATCTTTGCCGCTGATGGCGAAGAGGCATTCCGTGAAATCGAATCCGAAGTGCTCAGCGAGTTGCTCAGCCGACCCGGTGCGTCAGTGATTGCCGCGGCCGGCGGCGTTGTGCTGCGTCAACAAAATCGCGACGCGCTTCGCGCCAGCGGAGCCCGAGTTGTATGGCTCAGCGCCGACCCGGGAATGCTCGCCGACAGAGTAAAAGGCGGGGCGCATCGCCCACTGCTCGACGGTGATCCTGAGGGCACGTTGCGGCGGATGTATGAGCAACGCGAGGCCTTGTATCGCGAGATTGCCGATGTCATCGTTACCGTCGATGGCCGGTCGGTCACCGAAGTTGTCGATGCGGTGTTGCGATGACCACCTTGCGCTCCGTGCACGTCGACCTTGGCGACCGCAGCTACGACGTACTCGTTGGCTCAGGCGTGCGCAGCGAACTTGCAGCGATGCTGCCCAAGTCGGCGCGCCGGGCCGCCGTCATTACCCAGACAGGCATTCCGCTCGCGGTCGATCCAGGCATTCCTCACGAGGTCTTTGTGATCGGTCAAGGCGAAGAACACAAATCGTTGGCCACCATCGAGACCCTGTGCCGCGGGTTCGCCACCATGGGACTCACCCGCAACGACGTGATCATCGGGCTTGGCGGCGGCATGGTCACCGACATTGCCGGATTCGCCGCTGCGTCGTGGCACCGAGGCATTGCTGTGGTGCACGTGTCCACCACGTTGCTCGGCATGGTCGATGCTGCCATCGGCGGCAAGACCGGCGTCAACTTGCCCGAAGGCAAAAACCTCGTTGGCGCTTATTGGCAACCCAGCGGTGTGTTGTGTGATCTCGATGCACTCGCCACATTGAGTCCCCGCGAGATGCGCTGCGGCATGGGCGAGATGGCCAAGTACCACTTTCTCGCGGGCGACGATCTGCTCAGTATGGAGTTGGTCGATCGCATCGCTCGGTGTGCGCAGATCAAGGCCGACATCGTGGGAGCCGACGAGCGCGAAGGTGGTCGCCGGGCGCTGCTGAACTACGGCCACACGCTGGCTCACGCGCTCGAGATTGCGGGAGACTTTTCATTGGCGCACGGCGAGGCCGTCGCTATCGGACTCATCTACGCGGCGCATCTTGGACACGAGTTGGGTCGCATCTCAAGCGCGCGGGTGCAGCAGCACTACGACGTGGTGGGTGGGCTCTACGAACTCAACACATCGTTGCCTGATTTCGATCATCAGCTGCTGCTCGGCCTGATGGGTCGCGACAAGAAGGCACTTGATGGCCTCACCTTTGTGCTCGACGGCGATAACGGTGTAGAGGTTGTCGCCGGGGTGCCAGACGATGCTGTGCTCAACGCTCTACGATCCATGTCCGAGGCCTGACATACGCACAACGATTGGATTCGCATGACAACCACCCTCTCGCGCCGGCAGGTGCTGGCGCTGGCGGCGTCCGTGCCAGTGGCGCTCACGCTTGGCTCACCTGCACACGCAGTGCCTGTTCAAGCGGGCGCCTGTTCGTTTGTGCCGGTGGCACCATCGCGCCTTGCAGAGACGCGAGCATCCGAGGGTCAATTTGGTTTCACGCGAATTGATTCGCGCACCATTCGGGTGCAGATAGCTGGTCGCAATGCTGTGCCTGCAAATGCGGCGGCAGTGGTGCTCAACGTCACGGCTACGAACGCTGTGGCGGCCGGTTACGTGTCTGTCTACCCGACCGGCACGGCGCTTCCCGAGGCTTCGAATCTCAATATCGATCGCGCCGGACAGATCGTTGCCAACTTGGTGACTGTGCTGCTCGGCACTGATGGGTCGGTAGATATCTACTCGTCGCAGCCCAACGACGTTGTGGTCGATATTGGTGGCGCGTACATCCCGCAGAGCTCCGCAGTGAGCTCGGGTCGCTTCGTGGCGCTTGCTACCGCGTTCCGAGCACTCGACACACGCGAGCGAGGGGTTGGGGTCGGCTCCGGTCAAACCGAATCGGTCAGCGTTGCTTCGGTTGTGCCCACCAATGCCATTGCAGTCGTGGTCAACCTCACAGTCACCGAATCGAACGGTCCCGGATTCTTCACAGCGTTCGCTGCCGGAGCAAGTCGTCCTGATTCTTCGAACCTCAATGCCGACGCCGCTGGACAGACTCGAGCGAATCAAACCATCGTTCCGGTCGGCACCGGCGGCACGGTGTTCGGCATCAATGTCTTTGCGTCCTCGGGCGGTCATCTCATCGTCGATATCGCTGGCTATTTCACCGGTCCCACCGCTGCCGTCGCTGTCGAGGGGCTCTTTGTCCCCGGTGCTCCGTACCGAGCGCTCGATACCCGAACCGCTGGTAGCTATGGTCGTTTGCAGGGTGGGTGGACTGCCGAGTTCGACTATTCGGGACGCGCCGCCTCGCAGGCGGTGGTAGTGAACCTGACCACAACTCAGACGCGAGGCGCCGGCTACTTCACTGGTTACCCAGCGCGTACCAACCGCCCAGTGGCGTCGAACCTCAACGCAGTCGGTGCCGCGCAGACAGTGGCCAACCACGCAATTCTTCGTACTTCAACTTCGGGTGTGGCCGTGTTCACCCAGCGCGGCGGCCACCTGGTGGTCGACGTCGCTGGCTACTTCATCGGATCGCCATCCGCCACTGTCTCGTTGTCAGCCGCTGAGAATCCGGCGCCTGGTGCGTCGCAGTTGCCCTATGCCTTACATCTGCCGAGCATCGGAGTGAATGGCTACGTCGCCGAGGGCGTGTCACATTCGGTCGTCGACAAGGGATTGGTCGGCCACTGGCCCGAGGTGGGTCTCGCAGGCGAGAACAGCCACATGGTCTTGTTCGGTCACCGCACCAAGTTCGGCAGCATTTTCAAGAACCTGCATTTGCTCGGACCGGGCGCCGAACTGATCATTGAGTCGCCGAGCGACGATGGCCGCGTGTATCACTACCAGTTTGCGCGTCGCGACATCACCGGCGAGAGCAACGCCGAAATCTTTGGAGTAGGCCTGTTTGCGCCGCTACCCAACGTGTCGTTGGTTGCATGCTCAAAGACCAACTTCTTGCCAACCGATACTCGGCACCGAATTGTGGTCACGTTCTCGTTGGTGCGCGTCGATCCAGGCTGAGTTTCGGGCGCCTCATTGCGTACGGCGCTTAGCCGGCGAATGGTGACCCATCAAACGAGTCGATGGTGGCAAACGTTTCGACCGCTGCTCGCTTCAACTTTGTTGGTTGATGCACTGGATGGCCCAAAAAGATGGTTGATGCCAGCGCATAGGTTGGTGGCAAGCCCAGCACCGATGCAGCGAGTGGTTCGGCGCGAGACAAAAACGTTGTCATCACGCCGCCGAGTCCGCGGCTACGTGCGCTGAGCAACACGTTCCAGCAGAACGGGTAAATGGATCCGCCGCCGGTAATCGCTGGTCGCTCAAGGTCTTTGTCCATCATCGCGATGCAGCCAAGATCTGCGGCCACGACGAGCACGACCGGCACGTCGACAATGTTGTCGAGTAGGTCGTTGGGGGTGTGCCCGGGAGTCACTGTGGTGAGCGCATAGTTGGCCGGAGGTGCGGCTGTGAACGGAGTGACGCCGGTGCTGCCAATGGCCACATATTCGTCCCACACGGGTTCCATCAGGCCGCCAATGGCGCGGCGCTGAGCTTCGCTCTTCACCACAACCACGCGCCATCCCTGACGGTTGCCTCCGCTAGGAGCGAACCGGGCATCGTCGAGCATTGCGTACACGGTTGCGTCGTCGACGGGCTCGTCGGTGAATTGCCGTACTGAGCCAGTGGTGCGTATCGCCGTTGTAATTTCCACGGGCTCAGTATGTCAGACGGTTGTTGGGTCAGCCTTCGGCAACCTTGCGACGAACCACGTTGAGAGCCGACCCGGCCTTGAACCACTCGACCTGCTCGGGGCTGAAAGTCTGCACGCCCTCGAACTCGATGATGGTGCCGTCGGGCTTCACGATCTGGCAGCGCATGTTCTTGCCGGGCACCGGAGGAAGATTGAGCACGTTGATCTTGTCGTCTTGCTCGATGAGGTCGTAGGTGTTTGGGTCGGCAAACGTGAGCGGCAGCATTCCCTGCTTCTTCAGGTTTGTCTCGTGAATGCGAGCAAAGCTGCGGGCGAAGATTGCCGCGCCTCCGCGATAGCGAGGCTCCATCGCTGCGTGCTCTCGTGACGACCCTTCGCCGTAGTTGCGGTCGCCGATGGCGCACCAGCGAAGACCGGCCTTGCTGTATGTGCGGGCCAGGTTCGGGTAGGTGTCGATTTCGCCGGCGATGGCGCACATTCCCTCGCCGACTGCGTTGGTGAACGCGTTGACGGCGCCAATGAACAAGTTGCCGCTGATGTTCTCGAGGTGGCCGCGATAGGTGAGCCACTTACCAGCAGCCGAGATGTGGTCGGTGGTGCACTTGCCCTGTGCCTTCATCAGCACTGGCATGCCGAGCAAGTCGTTGCCGTCCCATGCGGCGAATGGCTCGAGCAGTTGCAGGCGATCGCTGGTGGGTGAGACCTCGACCACAACGCCAGATCCGTCGGCCGGGGGAGCGGTGAAGGTGTTCGTGCCGGGGTCGTAACCGTTTGCGGGAAGCACCTCGCCAACCGGAGCGTTGAGCTTGACCTCGATGCCGTCGGCGTTGGTGATGGTGTCGGTGGTGGGATCGAAATCGAGGCGGCCAGCAAGGGCAAGCGCAATTACGGTGTCGGGCGAGGTGACGAAGCTGAGCGTGTTGGCCGAACCGTCGTTGCGCTTGGGGAAGTTGCGGTTGAAGCTGTTGACGATGGTGTTCGGCTTGCCGTTGGCCGATGCTGGGCGATCCCATTGGCCGATGCATGGGCCGCAGGCGTTGGCCAACACGGTTGCTCCGATGGCCTCGAGATCGGCGAGCAGGCCATCGCGCTCGATGGTCGCACGGATCTGTTCTGAGCCGGGGCTGATCAGCAGATCGGTCTTGGTGCGCAGGCCCATCGCTGCGGCCTGGCGTGCGACCGACGCAGCGCGGGTGATGTCTTCGTACGAACTGTTGGTGCAGCTACCAATCAGTGCAGCGCTGATTTCGAGTGGCCAATCGTTGGCGCGGGCCTCGGCTCCGACGGCAGCGCCGACGCGGTTGGCGCGGTCAGGGGTGTGCGGTCCGTTGATGAGTGGCTTCAAGGCATCGAGGTCGATCTCGATGACTTGGTCATACAGCGCTCCATCGTCGGGGCGCAGATCGCTGGCTACTTGATCGGCTGCGGCAGCAATGGCGGTGCGGCCGGTGGCCTGAAGGTATGCGGCCATGTTCTGGTCGTAACCGAACACGCTGCAGGTGGCGCCAATCTCGGCGCCCATGTTGCAGATGGTGGCTTTGCCGGTGGCAGAGATCGAGTCGGCGCCAGCGCCGAAGTATTCGACGATTGCTCCGGTGCCTCCTTCGACGGTGAGTACGCGTGCGACCTCGAGGATGACGTCCTTTGGCGACGACCATCCGCTGAGTGTGCCGTTGAGCTTGATGCCAATGACCTTGGGCCAGCGCACGTTGAATGGGAAGCCGGTCATGACGTCGACAGCGTCGGCGCCGCCGACACCAATGGCCACCATGCCAAGGCCGCCAGCGTTGGGCGTGTGGCTGTCGGTGCCGATCATCATGCCGCCGGGGAATGCGTAGTTCTCGAGCACCACTTGGTGGATGATGCCACTGCCTGGACCCCAAAAACCGATGGCGTATTTCGCGGACACCGAGCGCAAGAAGTCGTACACCTCGCGGTTGGTGTCGACAGCGACGCCCATGTCGATGCGTGCGCCAACCTTGGCTGAGATGAGGTGATCGCAATGCACGGTGCTGGGCACCATTGCCGACGACAGGCCAGCAGTCATGAACTGCAGCAGCGCCATCTGAGCCGTTGCGTCTTGCATGGCTACCCGGTCGGGGTTGAAGTCGGCGTAGCTTATGCCACGCTCCATCTCTTGCGACTCAGGGTCGAGCAGGTGGTTGATGAGGATCTTCTCGGTGAGCGTGAGCGGGCGGCCAAGTCGGCGGCGCCCAATCTCTACACGCTGGGCGAGCTTGGCGTAGACGCCTTGCACCAATTCGATCGGAGTTCCTGCGGTAACGGCCATGTGATTGCCCCTTGTGCTTGCCGGCGGATGTAGACAAGTATAAGACAAGTGTTTTTGATGGTCAAACCAATCGAGCTCAGGGGGTGAAACAACGATGAGAACAATCAGGTACCAACAGATTGCAGATGAGCTTCGTGGCCGCGTCGCCGTCGGAAGTTATGCAGCGGGTCGGGTGCTGCCCAGCGAAGCCGAACTGTCGGCTGAGTTCGATGCCAGCCGGGTCACCATTCGGCGCGCGCTCGAGACGCTTCGAGACGAAGGACTCGTCGATGCCCGGCAAGGTTTCGGATGGTTCGTTGCGGCAGCCCCGTTGCGTCAAACGCTCGGGCAACTGGTCACCATCGAAGGGCAAATGGCCGAGAGCGGCGTCGAGCCGCAACGCAAGATCATCGAGTTCGCGTTTGTCCCAGCCCCGAGTCGAGTTCGCGCTGCGCTTCGATCCGACAATGTGTTGCGTGTGAAGCGCATCAACCTCGCCGATGGTGAGCCCTTCGCAGTGGTCACCGTGTGGTGTCCGGCCGAGTTGGGCCAGCACTTGTCGCGGCGTGATGTCGAGCGTTCGCCATTTTACGAACTGCTCGGCATTGCCCTTGGCGGCGCAACGCAAACCATCGGAGCCGACTCGGTTACTCCTGACGACGCGGCCCTGCTGGGCGTGCCTGTGGGCTCGCCGGTGTTGTGCTGCGAGCGACTCACCAAAGATACCCACGGTCGCCCGGTGCTGCTGTCTGAGCACGTGTTCCCAGCGCATCGCACCGAGTTCGTTGTCGATTTGCCGCACGCCGCAGCGTCGGTAGCCCCAAGTGGGCTGCGCCTCGTCGAATAATTCGTGGTCGCGTCCGTATTGAACTGACACACTTTGCTGATGCGCAGTCGTAGGTTTGTTCAAGTTGATGTGTTCACCGCTGAGGCCTATCTCGGTAATCCATTGGCAGTTGTGTGCGATGGCGAGGGGCTCTCGACCCATGCGATGCAACGCTTTGCCCACTGGACGAACCTCTCCGAGACGACGTTCTTGCTGGCGCCCTCAGACCCTGGGGCCGACTATCGGGTGCGTATCTTCACACCCACGGTTGAGCTTGGCTTCGCTGGCCACCCAACGTTGGGTTCGTGCCACGCGTGGTTGCTCGGCGGGGGAGTGTCGAAGCAGCCAGGGGTGGTGGTGCAAGAGTGCGGTGCCGGGCTGATTCGGGTGCGGCGATCAGATCAACAATTGGCGTTCGCTGCTCCACCGCTGCGGCGTGATGGCCCAGTAAACGACGCGACCGTGGCTCAGATCGCGAGAGTGCTCAACATAGAAAGCTCCGCCATCGTCGACAGCCAATGGGTCGACAATGGCCCTGGCTGGGTGGCGGTCATGCTCCGCGACGCTGAGGCCGTGCTTGCGCTGAAGCCGACGCATGTCGAAGGCCTCGACATCGGAGTCGTTGGCATGTATCCGCCTGGCTCGCCGAGCGCGTACGAGGTGCGCGCCTTCTTCACGAAGGATGGCAGCACGGTAGAAGATCCGGTTACCGGAAGCCTCAACGCCTCGGTGGCGCAGTGGCTGCTACGGACATCTCGAGTCGTTGCTCCGTACATGGCAAGCCAAGGTGCCGCACTCGGGCGCGCCGGGCGCGTGTACATCAGCACCGACAACGACGGCGACGACACTTGGGTCGGCGGCCACTGCGTTACATGCGTGAGTGGCACGGTTGATTTGTAAGCCGAGGCGTCAGGCTCGTTGGAATGCGTTTCCAACCAGTTCGGCAACGACCTCGGTGACATCAACAGCGGCGCTGGTGGCGATGTCGTCTTCGTAACCGCGAGCAAGCAGTTCTCGGCCCGAACCCGATGCGCAGAGTGCGTCGAACAAGCGTGGGCGGGCTTGATGAAAAGCAGCGCGCGCAGCGGCAGCCTCGGGTGAGCAACACGGCGTTGCTACCGCGCCCGATGGGTCGAGTGCGTTGAGTACAGCGCCTGCACCGATCAGGTCTTCGATGGCTGGCCTCATTGCCCCAGCGGGGTCGCCCCACCGTTCTCCTGCCGCAATGACACCGAAGGAGGGCTGATAGTCCTTGCCCCCTCGGGCGATGGCGAGGGCGTGGCGTGCGGTGGCGGTTGCGTTGCGTAGCGATCCGGCGAGTACACGATGGGCTCCCAGCTCGCGGGCAGCAAACGACAGCGCCGAGCCGTTTGGTGATGGCAACACGATGCGCGATCCAGATTGTGATGTCAGCAGATCTGTGGGCGACAACGAGTAGCCGCCGTCTTCACGAGGCCCGGCGAACGCGGCGTTGTTCGCAGCGGCGTATGTCTGCAGTTGGTCGTCAGCCCATGGGTAGGGAAGCACGGTGCATCCGCTTTCGAGCGCGGCGCATACAGCTGTGGTGAAGCGAAGGATGTCGACGATGATGACCACGTCGACATGGGGTGCCAATGCGCCGAGGCCTTCGGTGCCCCAATCGAAGCGGTATGCGAAGCCGTGCTGGCTGTTGTGCAGGTGACCTGCTGTCACCATTTGTCCCAGTGCAGCACAGGAGCGAGCGGCATGCGCTTGGCCGACTTGAAGTCGGTGCCGATCGTGTAGGCAATGGGGAATAAGCCGCCCTGCGTGACTTCGTCGAACGGGATGCCGAGAATGTCGGCCGCTTCGCGCTCGCCGTTGTTCATCAGGTGAATAGTGGTCCACGCCGAACCGATGCCGCGTTCGCGGGCGGCGAGCATGAAGCTCCAAACGGCGGGCAACAACGATCCCCACGCGCTTGCGGCGGCCATCACCGGCGCGTTGTCGAGGCGGCCCGTGATGCAAGGAATGAGCATGAGCGGCGCGCGGTGGAAGTTCTCGGTGAGGTACATCGCTGATTCGGTGACTCGACCAGCCTGCTCGGCGCGCATGTCGCCTTCGGCGTATCCGGCGCTACGAGGGTTCTGTGCGTACTGCATGAAGTTGGTCTTGTAGATGTCGGCGAGGGCCTTTTTCTTGGCCGCGTCCTCAACAACGAACCAGTGCCAACCCTGGCTGTTTGAGCCGGTTGGCGCCTGCAGTGCGATCTCGAGACACTCTTCGACAACCGTGCGCTCAACAGGCCGATCGAAGTCGAGGCGCTTGCGAACGGAGCGTGTTGTGTTGAGGACTTCATCGGCCGAAAGGTTCAGATTCATCGTCGCAGTGTGCCATGAATAGGCCTGCTCTGTCAGACTGAGGAGATGTCTGACCGCGTATCAATCTCTATTACCAATGGTGTTGCCGACGTTCGTATGAACCGGCCCGATAAGCGCAATGCGCTCGACGGTGCCATGTTCTCTGCAATCGCCGCAGCCGGCGAGCGGCTCAAGACTGAGCCTGGCGTGCGCGTGGTGGTTCTGTCGGGCGAAGGCGCATCGTTCTGTGCCGGACTCGACTTCAGCTCGTTTCAGGCGATGGCCGGTGGCGCATCGGCCGACGACGCCGCAGCCGATGGCGACAACGGCAACCCTGGCGCGATGAAAGCTGGGCGCATTACCCACCTCGGTCAGCAAGTGGCTTGGGTGTGGCAGGAGATTCCGGTTCCGGTGATCGCCGCCGTCCATGGCCACGCATTGGGTGGCGGCATTCAGATCGCACTCGGCGCCGACATTCGCATTGTGCATCCCGACACCAAGATGTCCGTACGCGAAGTGCACTGGGGCCTCGTGCCTGACATGACCGGCACACAGGTGCTGTCGTCGTTGGTGCGCCCCGACATCGCCAAGGAACTTACGTTCACGGCGCGGGTGTTCACCGGCCGCGAAGCCTTCGAGTTGGGTCTGGCCACGCGCCTGAGCGATACGCCACTCGAAGACGCCTTGGCCATGGCCCACGAGATCTCGAGTCGCAGCCCGGGTGCCGTGCGCGGATCGAAAGAGCTCTTCAACCGCATTGCCAACGCTGGTGCTGCCGAGCAATTCGCCGAAGAGCGTCGCGTGATCGGTGCCCAGATCGGCTCAGCAAACCAGGTTGAGGCTGTCACCGCCAACTTCGAAAACCGTGAGCCACGCTTCGTCGATTGAGCAATGGTCAACGCTGATGTTGCCAAATAATTGATTGTCGAAAGTCCGCCGTTCCCGTAGCATGACGGCGACCGTTCGGGCCAGCGTCGTCCCGAGCGTCCACCAAGCCAAACCGACTTCAGTGGATGTGGACGATGCACAACAATTACCCCGCGCCCTATGGGCTCTATGACCCACGGTTCGAACACGACGCCTGCGGCGTGTCGTTCGTTGCCAACATCAAAGGTGTGCCCAGCCGCGCCATCGTGTCGATGGGAATCGCTGCGCTGTGCAACATGGAGCATCGAGGCGCAACCGGAGCCGAGGCCGACACTGGCGACGGCGCCGGAATCCTGATCCAGATTCCCGACGCGTTCCTGCGCGCCGTGGTCGATTTCGAACTGCCCGCTGTTGGCAGCTACGCAACCGGTCTTGCCTTCTTGCCAGCCGATGCCAACGACGCCGACAAGGCTGCAGCATCGATTGAGTCGCTGCTTGCCGACGAGGGTCTACGCGCCCTTGGCTGGCGCAGTGTGCCAGTCGATCCGTCGTGCCTTGGTGCAGGTGCTCGCCAGGTAATGCCGATCATTCGTCAGTTGTTCGTTGCCGACGCAAGCACCGGCGCGGCCAGTGGCCTCGATCTTGATCGCAAGCTCTTCGTTGCTCGCAAGCGCATTGAGCACGAGCTTGCAGCCGAGCAGGAAACGTATTTCCCGTCGCTGTCGAGCCGGACAATGATCTACAAAGGCATGTTCACCACGCCGCAGCTGGCGGTGTTCTTCACCGACCTGAGCGACCAGCGCGTCGAGAGTGCGTTGGCCTTGGTGCACAGTCGCTTCAGTACCAACACGTTTCCCAGCTGGGCGCTAGCGCACCCGTATCGCTACATCGCACACAACGGTGAGATCAACACGGTGCAGGGCAACCGCAACTGGATGCGTACGCGCGAAGCGTTGCTCAGCAGCGGCATGCTGCCCGGTCTCGAACGCGCCTTCCCAATTTGTACCCCTGGTGGATCTGACTCGGCGAGCTTCGATGAAGTACTCGAACTGTTGCACCTTGCCGGCCGCTCATTGCCGCACGCAATGCTGATGATGATCCCCGAAGCGTGGGAGAACAACACCAACATGGACCCGGCGCGGCGTGCGTTCTATCGGTTCCATTCGTCGTTGATGGAGCCATGGGATGGCCCCGCCAACGTGGCATTCACCGATGGCACCGTGATTGGCTCGGTGCTCGACCGCAACGGGCTTCGCCCCGGACGTTACTGGGTCACCGACGACGATCTCGTGGTGATGGCGAGCGAGACCGGCGTGATCGACATCGATCCAGCGCGCGTCGTGAAGAAGGGTCGCTTGCAGCCCGGGCGCATGTTCCTCGTGGATACTGCGCAGGGTCGCATTGTGAGCGACGACGAAGTGAAGAGCGGTCTGGCTAGCGAGCATCCCTATCAGGAGTGGCTCGATCAAGGTTTGGTTGAGCTCAACGACCTGCCAGCGCGTGAGCATGTCGAGTTCAGTCATTTCAGCGTGTTGCGTCGCCAGCAGGTGTTTGGTTACACGCACGAAGAACTCAAGATCATCGTGGGTCCAATGGCCAAAGCCGGCGCAGAGCCGCTCGGCTCGATGGGCTCAGACACACCAATCGCTGCGCTCAGCGATCGGCCGCGGCTGTTGTTCGATTACTTCCAGCAACTGTTCGCGCAGGTCACCAACCCGCCGCTCGACGCGATTCGCGAAGAGGTTGTCACTGCCGTTGGCTCAACGGTTGGTCCCGAGCACAACTTGCTTGCGCCCGGCCCAGACAGCTGCCGTCAGCTGGTGTTGCCGTTCCCCGTGATCGATAACGACGAACTCGCCAAGATCATCCACATCAACGACGACAACCAGCACCCTCAGCTCAAGGCTGTGACCATCAGCGGTCTGTACAGAGTTGCCGGTGGCGGTCTTGCTCTGTCTCGTGCGCTCGATGCCATTCGCTCAGAGGTGAGCAAGGCCATCGACGATGGTGCGCGCATCATCGTGCTCAGCGACCGCAACAGCGACGAAGTGCTTGCACCGATTCCATCGCTGCTGCTTACCGCTGCGGTCCATCACCACCTGATTCGTGAGAAGAAGCGCACCCAGGTCGGCCTCGTTGTCGAGTGTGGCGATGCACGCGAAGTGCACCACATGGCATTGCTGGTGGGCTACGGCGCCGGAGCAATCAACCCGTACCTTGCGTTCGAATCCATCGAAGACATGATTCGCGAAGACCTCAATGGCTTGGGCGGCATGGATGCGCACAAGGCCCTCAAGAACTTCATTAAGGCCAGTGGTAAGGGCGTGTTGAAGGTGATGTCGAAGATGGGCGTCAGCACCGTGGCTTCGTATACGGGCGCGCAGATCTTCGAGGCCATTGGTTTGGGTCAAGACCTCGTCGAGCAGTACTTCACGGGCACAGTCAGCCGCCTCGGCGGCATCGGTATCGAGCACATCGCAACCGCGGTGGCTGCCCGCCACGCTCATGCGTATCCGTCGAACCCAGAGCAGCGTGCGCATCGCAAGCTCGAACTCGGTGGCGAATATCAGTGGCGTCGCGAAGGCGAAGTGCACCTCTTCAACCCAGAGACGGTGTTCAAGCTGCAGCACGCCACGCGGGCAAAGCGCTACGACATCTTCAAGCAGTACACCGCGTTGGTCGACGACCAGTCGAAGAAGTTGGCCACCTTGCGCGGCCTGTTCGATTTCGACAACAGCACTCGCGAGCCAATCTCGATCGACGACGTTGAGCCAGTAAGCGAAATCGTCAAGCGCTTCTCCACCGGTGCAATGAGCTACGGCAGCATCAGCGCCGAGGCTCACGAGACGTTGGCTATCGCGATGAACTCCATCGGCGCGAAGAGCAACACCGGCGAAGGTGGCGAAGATAGCGACCGTTTGCACGATCCGCAGCGCCGCAGCAGCATCAAGCAGGTGGCCAGCGGCCGCTTTGGTGTCACCAGCGAATACCTCGTGAACGCCGATGATCTGCAGATCAAGATGGCGCAGGGCGCCAAGCCTGGCGAGGGTGGACAGTTGCCGGGCCACAAGGTGTATCCGTGGATTGCCAAGACGCGTCACAGCACGCCCGGCGTTGGTCTCATTAGCCCACCGCCTCATCACGACATTTATTCGATCGAGGATCTCAAGCAGCTCATCCACGACCTCAAGAACGCCAATCCAGTTGCTCGTGTGCATGTGAAGCTCGTCGCCGAAATGGGCGTCGGCACGGTGGCGGCAGGAGTGAGCAAGGCGAAGGCCGATGTTGTGCTCATCAGCGGTCACGATGGCGGCACAGGCGCATCGCCACTCACGTCGTTGAAGCATGCCGGTGGACCATGGGAACTGGGTCTCGCCGAGGCTCAGCAGACCCTGCTGCTCAACGGTCTGCGAGATCGCATTGTGGTGCAGACCGATGGTCAGCTCAAGACCGGTCGCGATGTGGTTGTTGCCGCATTGCTTGGCGCTGAAGAGTTCGGTTTTGCAACCGCCCCCTTGGTGGTCAGCGGTTGCGTGATGATGCGTGTGTGTCATCTCGACACGTGTCCAGTTGGCGTCGCCACGCAGAACCCTGAGCTTCGTGCTCGGTTCAGCGGTAAGCCCGAGTTCGTCGTGAACTTCATGCAATACATCGCTGAAGAGGTTCGCGAACTGATGGCCCGCCTCGGCTTCGCCACGATGACCGAAATGATCGGCCACGTTGAGATGCTCGATACCCGTGCAGCGGTTGATCACTGGAAGGCCTCGGGTCTCGATATCAGCCCGATCCTTGCCGTGCCTCAAAACCCTTACGGCCAGACGATGCATCAGTCGGTCGTGCAGGATCATGGCCTCGACATCGCCCTCGATCAGCAACTGATGGCGCGGTCACAAGATGCCATCAATAACGCAACTCCGGTGGCGTTTGAGATGCAGATTCGCAACGTGAACCGCACTGTCGGCACGATGCTCGGAAACGCAGTCACCAAGAAGTGGGGCGGCGCAGGCCTGCCTGATGGCACCATCAAGGTTCACTTCCGCGGTTCGGCCGGACAGAGCTTCGGAGCGTTCGTGCCTGCCGGCATCGAGATGCGCCTCGAAGGCGATGGCAACGACTATGTGGGTAAGGGCCTCAGTGGCGGCCGCGTCATCGTGCACCCTGATCGCCGAGCGACATTCGTGGCCGAAGACAACGTCGTTGCCGGCAACGTAATCGGATATGGCGCCACCGGCGGAGAGATCTTCTTGCGCGGTGTCGTCGGCGAGCGTTTCTGCGTTCGCAACTCGGGAGCCATTGCAGTTGTCGAAGGTATCGGCGACCACGGCTGCGAGTACATGACCGGTGGGCGAGTGGTCGTGCTTGGTCCTACGGGCCGCAACTTCGCGGCCGGTATGAGCGGCGGCATCGCCTACGTGTACGACCCATCGAACACCTTCGCCGCGTTGGTGAACTACGACATGGTCGATCTCGAACCGCTCGACAGCGACGACATGTCGTTCTTGTCGGGCATCGTGCAGCGACACGCCGATCTCACCGGATCAACGGTGGGCGCTCGGGTCGTTGCGAATTGGGACGAAGCAGCGAGCTCGTTCCGCAAGGTGATGCCACGTGATTACAAGCGGGTGCTCACAGTCATCCGCGACGCGCAGGCCGCTGGTCTGAGCGAAGAACAAACCAATGCTCGAGTGATGGAGAGTGTGTGATGGGTGAAGCCACAGGGTTCTTGAAATGGCAACGCGACACTCCTTCTCGCCGCCCGGTGCCGGTGCGCCTGCGCGACTGGAAAGAGGTGTACGAGCCGTTCGATATTGCCAAGGTCACCACTCAGGCTGGCCGTTGCATGGACTGCGGTATTCCGTTTTGCAACAACGGCTGCCCGCTCGGAAACCTGATTCCCGACTGGAACGATCTGGTGTACCGCGACCATTGGCGTGACGCCATCGATCGCTTGCACGCCACGAATAACTTTCCCGAGTTCACCGGTCGACTCTGCCCGGCTCCATGCGAGTCGGCGTGTGTGCTTGGCATCAACGCCGATGCTGTCACCATCAAGCAGGTCGAAGTCGAGATCATCAACCGTGCATGGAGCGAAGGCTGGGTCATCCCGCAGTTGCCTTCGGTAAAGACCGGCAAGCGCGTTGTGGTCATTGGCTCCGGTCCCGCCGGACTGGCCACCGCACAGCAACTCACCCGCGCAGGGCACGATGTTGTGGTGCTCGAGCGCGCCGACCGCATCGGTGGCCTGTTGCGCTATGGCATCCCCGAGTTCAAGCTCGAAAAGCATCATGTCGATCGCCGTGTCGCGCAGATGGAAGCAGAGGGCACCGAGTTCCGCACCAACGCCGTCGTCGGTGAGAACATCGACATCGACGTGTTGCTCGCTACCAACGATGCTGTGGTGTTGGCATGTGGCGCCACGGCATGGCGAGATCTTCCAGTGCCTGGGCGCGAGTTCGCCGGCATCTATCAGGCGATGGAATACCTGCCATTGGCTAACCGAGTGCAGCAGGGTGACACGGCTGATTCGTCCATCGATGCGGCGGGCAAACATGTGGTCATTATCGGCGGAGGCGACACCGGCGCCGACTGCCTCGGCACGGCGCTGCGTCAAGGCGCTGCGTCGGTCACGCAACTCGAGATTTTGCCGCAGCCTCCAGCTGCGCGTGCCAGCGAGAACCCGTGGCCGCAGTGGAGCCTCATCATGCGCACCTCGTCGGCTCACGAAGAAGGCGGCGAGCGCGTGTTCAGCGTGAACACAGAGCGCTTCCTCGGCGACGACCACGGCAACGTGCGTGCGTTGTTGATTCACGAGGTCGAGATGGTCGCCGGCAAGTTCACCAAGATCGAGGGCACCGATCGCGAGCTGCCCGCCGATTTGGTGTTCTTCGCACTTGGTTTCGTTGGCCCCGAAAAGGGTTCATGGCTCGAGCAGCTCGGTGTCGCCCTCGATGAGCGCGGCAACGTTCGGCGCAGCGACGACTTCGCCTCAAGCGTTGCGGGCGTGTTTGTCGCTGGCGATATGGGCCGCGGTCAGAGCCTCATCGTGTGGGCGATTGCCGAAGGTCGGGCCTGCGCAGCAAGCGTTGACCGCTATCTCGTTGGCGAGACAAACCTGCCTGCACCGGTTGTTGCCTCGAGTCGACCGCTCGCCTAATCGAGACTTCGTTGGGGTGACTCACGTTGGCCGTCTGGCAGACCTAAGCTCCCCCGAATGAAGTCACGTTTCATCGCCGCTGGTCTCACCGCTCTCGTCACTACAAGCCTCTCGGCTTGCGGTAGCGCCGGCGGCACGAACCCGGCGTCGGTCACCACGATCAAGCTGTCGCAGGCCGACTACGTGACCGTTGCGCCGATTCTGACGAGCACAGTGCCACCCACCACCGTGGTGAACCAGACCTCTACCACGCTGTCGACCTCGGTTGCTGGTGAGCAGGAGTACATCGTTGTCAATGGCGACTATCTCACGCGCATCGCCAAGAAATACGGCATCAGCGCCCAAGCGATAGCCGATTACAACCAGTGGACCGATGGTGTGAACCACCTCATCTACCAAGGCTTCAGCATCAAGATTCCGCCAGGCGCCACCATCGTTGCGGCCGGCACGCCTGCGAGTGCAACCACTACAACCTCGAACATCCCTATTGGTGGAACCTACGTAGTTGTCGACGGCGACACGCTGTCGCGCATCGCTGGGCGCAATGGCACCACGGTCAAGGCACTCATCGCCGTGAACGGTTGGACCGATGGCGTCAACCACCTCATCTACAAGGGCCTCAAGATCAACCTGCCGGTGAAGTCGGGCTAAATCCCGAGCTACTCAACCCGCCACCCGCGAACGGCCAACACCCTCTCAACTGCTTGCATGGGCGCGATTTGGGACAGGTGCTGTCTCACACCGCGCCCATGCGGGATTGTGAGGCGCTCACCCGAGACGAAACGGCACTCGGCGGGCTTATCCGATGTTGGGCCAGCGACGCTTCTGACGACGACGCAGGCCGGCGTCACCGAGTTCGCGGCGCTCGCTGAGCGCCCACTCGCGGCGCCAGCTGGTGTATTCGGGGCCGGTGAGGCGAGGAGTCTTTCCGTTGGCGGCGTTGCGTCGCGCTGTCCAGTAATCGGTGAGCGTTTCGTCGCCCAATAACGTGACTGCCGATTCGATGCGGGCATTGAACCGTCGTGTGTTTTCGTCGGATCCAGCGCGCAGGGGGCTCCCGAACACAACAGTGGTGCGGCCTGGCTTTGGGCGCTTCATGCCTTTGCCGTAGATGGGGCCTGAGCCGTCGATAAACATCGGCACCACGGCTGCGCCAGTGCGTGCCGACAAGAATGCTGCGCCACCCTTGAAGTCTTGACCCCAGCCATCAGGGGAGCGGCCACCCTCGGGGTAAATGAGCAGGCTCCAGCCGTCGGCCATGAGGTCGCGAATCTGGTCTGCAGATTTGCGCCCGGTGGCCTCGCGGTCGATGGGTAACGCATTGAGAACTAGGGCTGCGGCGGTGCCCTTGCTGCGCGATGTGAAGAAGTAATCGGCGGCAGCGGCAACAACCAACTTGTTGCGCCACGGTTCGGGAATTGCGTAGATCGACAGTGGAGTATCGAGGTGGCTGTGATGGTTCGGCGTAAAGATCAGCGGGGGCGGATTGTCGAGCACGCGCAAATCTTCGAGACGGTCGGCGCCTTTCACTGTTGGCGAAGCAATGGCTTTAGTGAACCAACGCATTGGGCCTTGCGTGAGAATCGCGCGTCCGACGCGGGCTGGGTACTTGCGGGCCCAGTCGGTCTCAAAGTTGGCGCCGAGAGTAGACGGTTCGCGTGGCACCACGACGCCGCGTGGCACATTGGGCTTGCGATACGGAAAGCCCTTTGAGGACAGTGGCTTGGCAGCTTTGACAATGAGCGACTCAACCGCACCGGCGGCGCGCGCGGCGCGCCTGAGGCCGGTGACATTGCGAATCGCGTCTTCGCGCTTGCTCATTTCTGCAATCTCACTTCACGTCGCAAACCATGAGCGGAGGCGCATGGATGTGGCTGATGGTGGGTGTGTTGCCGACGACATCGGAGGCAATTTCGAAGGCGTCGTCCATGGTGGATGCCGGGGTGAATCCGAGGCGGCGTACGGCCTTCACGTTGCCGCCAACGATGATGACTCGGCTGCAGTGCTGCATGCCATGGCTGCCCCAGTACCACATGTAGAACGGGTGCACGCCGTGATACGCGTTGCCGGTGCGGTATAGGTGCTTGTACCACTCGTCTTCGGCGAACGACTTCTCGTACTTCTGGCTCATCACGTGAGGATCGGTTGTTTCGGCGAGCACCTGCTCGAAAAAGTCGATGTAGCTCGGGTGATGAACCGGGTTGAAATCCCACGGCGTTGGGTGGGTCATGATGACCACGCCGCCCTCGCGCACTAACGGCTTGCCGCGGTACATGTTGAACAGATAGCCCAGGCCCATGCACATCACGAGAATCGGGTTCATGATCGAGTTCACGTTGTATGGGCAGATGTAGGGAATGCCCATCGTGAGGATGTCGGTCTGGCCCTGCACCTCGACGAGTTGCTGGCGGTACACGTTCTCGGTGGTCACCTTGTGCACGGCACCCACTTCGCCGGCTTGCACGCTGGTCATCTGATGGGGCGCCTCGATGCCGTGGAAGATGTTGCGCGCCATGCGCGTAGGCGTGCGCTTCAGCGCGGCAGACACACCAACAAACGTGGCGCGGTCTTTGGCGTTCCATTCCCATTCGCGCTTCGACAAGAAATCGAATGGCTTCGGGAAGGTATCGGTGTTCATCGTGGTCTCTACTTGGAAGACCTTGACACCGCTGTCGACGAGCACTTTGCCCATGCGCCAGTTGCTCTTGTGTAGTTCGCTCTTGTGCTGATCCATGAAGCTGTGGCTGGCTTCCATGGTCTTTGGATTGTGGTGATGCTGCAGGCTCTTGTAGCTGCTGAGTCCGGTGGCGGTGCTCTTCCAACCGCCATCCATCGCAACGAGGTTGATGTTTACGTAGACAAGCAAGTCGCTGTTTGCGGCGCGCTTGTTGATCTCTACGTCTTCGCCCTGTGGGGTTGCGCCGATGTACTCGAGTGCTTCGGGGTCCTCGGCGTCGTGCTGATACAGCAGTCCTCGTGGAGCAAACGCGTCGTAGACGCGGTCGCCGACCGCATGGCGCAGTTCGGCTTCGGTCATGCGGCGGTGCAGCGCGAGGGCGGCGATGATGTGCACATCGTCGACGCCCGCATCGGCTGCAAGATCGAGTACAGCCTCGATCACGCGCTGGCGAATATCGGGTCGACGCATAGGGGGCAACGGCAAGCTGACATCGTCGAACGCGATGGTCAACTTCATGCCGGGGAACAACAACGCGGGCAGCGGGTCGTGGTCGTATGGATTGAGCAACGCGTGTCGGATAGCGCCATCGATGTCGTCGAGGGCCTTCTCTGGCTCGGGCGCGTAGATGACGCGACTGCGTCCGGCTGGCAACTTTTCGAGGCTGAAGTTTTCGCCACGCCAGAACATGATCGGCGGCGTGTTGCGATCAACCTCGAGGACAAATCCTGGACGAGGCATTAGTGCTTCTCCTTCGTAGAACGTAGATCGAAGACGACCTTCACAGCGCCGCGGCGACCAGCGCTTGCGGCGTGAGCAATGGCGTCTTCGTAATCGTCGAGCGGGTAGCTAGCTGACACCATGCGGGCCATATCGCAGGCTGCAACGGTGTCGATCGCCAAATCAAATGTGCGCCGACGCGAGCCGTCGGGCATGGTCTCGGTGCCATAGGTGTATGACCCAACGACGTGAGTCTCGCGATGCCAGAGGCCGGTGAGATCGACCGTGACCTCGCTGGGCATGCCCATCAGCACAACGCGGCCGCGAGGCTTGGTGATGCGTAGGCACGACTCGATCGACTTGCTGTTGCCGACTGCGTCGATGGTTGCGTGAGCGCCGCCGGTGAGATAGTCGCCAACGACATGGCAGCCCACTTCACGGCGCACAGCTCGTTGCAGCTCGTCGGGAGCCACCACGATGTCGGCGCCCAGGCTGCGTGCCAGTGCTTGCTGGTGTGGGTAACGGGCACCCACCAAGATCTTCACGCCAGGCACGTAGCGGCGAAGGCCAGCGATAGCGCACAAGCCCATGGTGCCAGCGCCGAGCACAGCCACAATCGGATTCTCGACGCCAACGAGGGCGGGCCAGCACAGCAACGCGCTGTGAATGCCACCCGCTGCAGGCTCGATCATCACCGCGGTCTCGTCGCTCATCTCATCGGGCACGTGATGTAGTTGGCTCTCGTGAGCAAGAAACGAGGTGCTCCATCCGCCGCCAGTTGAGTGGCAAAAACCGGTTTGAATACCGGGCTCCAGTGGAGGCAGCGCGAGGTGCGCATAGTCGTCGCCGTCGCCGGGTGCAGCGCCCGGGAATGGCAGCGGGAAGCCGCGAGCGGCGTGGCCAAGAACGGGTTCGATGACCACGCGTGTGCCGTCGGCCAAGTTGCCGAGCACTTCATGCCCGGGTGTGAACGGAAAGCTCACCCAGTCGTCGAAATAGGTCGAGGCGTGCCCCTCGATTGTGCTCAGGTCGCTTCCACAAATTCCGCTGAGGCGGGTGGTGACAGTGTGCCAACCGTCGCCCAGTGGCGTCGGGGGATCGATGTTGACGAGCTCGATGGGGCCGATGCGTGCGGCAGCAGCGGGGCTGAGCGCCGACACCATGCGGGCGATGCCGAGCCGAGCGACCTTGCGGGAAACTTGCAGCGCTTTCATCGGAACCGACCTGCTGTGTTGCTGCCAGCGAAGCTGCGCGTACGTTCGCGTTCGCTGAGCATGGTGCCGATGGGGAGCAACGGCCGTGGGCCGCCCGGGGCTTTGTGCCAGTCTTCGACGAGCCAACCGCGCTTGCGCGCAATCGCCGCCAACCGGGTCTCAGGGTTGACGGCCACGGGGAAGCCGACACACTCGAGCAACGGCAGGTCGCTTGTGCTGTCGGCGTAGGCAACCGACTCTTCGAGCAGCAGACCCTCGGCCTTGCAGTAGTCGGCCAGCACCTGTGCGCGTGTCTCGCCGGTGGGCGGCACCTTGGCCAGTTCGCCGCTGTACGTACCATCGGGACGCACGGTCATTTCGGCGGCGATGATCTCGTCGAACAACGGCTTCAGGCCGGCGACCACAAAGTCGAGAGCGCCAGTGATGAGCACCGTGCGGTGTCCGAGGGCGCGGTGTTCGCGGACCCGTCGGATGCCAGCCGGGAAGCTCTTCGTGACGATGAGCTGAGTGAAGAGATCCTTGGAGTCCTCGTCAATTTGAGCGATGGGGGCGTCTTCGTATCGGCGGTAGAAGTAGCGCAGGAAATCGGCACGGTCCTTGCGGTCCATACTGCTGAGGCCTGGTGCCTGACCAAGCGTACGCAGAACGTAGCGCATGCGCTCGGGCATGTTGAGCCGACGAGTGGCGAGGAACGAAAAGCTCTCGACAACGTTGCTTGAGATCAGCGTGTTCTCGAGGTCGAATGCGGCCACATGGCGGTCGGGCGACAACACGTTGCGGCGCATGCGCTCGGGGCGATCGTTGCGGTTCTTGCCCGGCGTCGACTTCACGCGTGCATGCGCAACCACCGAGGGCAGGTGAATGGTGGTGACGTATTTGGTCCAGTCGACCGAGCGTGGATCGCAGTTAAACGTGGCTTGATCGTGCGGAGACAGGGAGTCCCAAACCGACATGAGATTGTCGACTTGATAGATCGCTTCACACTCGGTGTAGAGGCCGTAGAGCTGCACGTACTCGTAGGCGCGCTCGATGTCTTGCTTGCGTTCGTCGAGCTTGGCCGCCCACGTGGCTTGGGTGCCGCGCAATGGAAGCATCTGCAGAACTTGCTCGGCACGGGTGGCCACGGTCTTGGCGCGCTTGAGTTGCTGTTGCACCTTTCCGCGTGCCGGGAACTGCCATTCGGGCACAACGATTGGTTGGCCCTCGGCGTCGTACAACGGATGCTCGGTGAACCACGAGCGCACGTTGTCGACGAGCAGTTTGTACTTCAGCGGATTGATACCGCCGCTGGCCACCTGCGTAATGCGCGGGGCCTGCTCGGGGCCCAAGGCGGCAACGGCGATGATGGCGGCCACAACGATGTCTACTGGGATGACGTCGACAGTGCCTTCGGGTACACCGGGGAACTGGGTGAGCAATCCGCGGGCGTAGCTGATGATGACTGGCTCGGCCATGCGAAAGCCGCGGATCCAGCCTGGGCGCGGTTCTTGCAGCGCCGACTCAATGATCGATGGCCGCACGATGCTGACGGGCACCTTGCCTTTGGTCTCCATCAGCGCTTGTTCGCCGAGGGCCTTGGTGTACGCATATGCGTCGGGCCAGCCGATGCTGGCGGCGCGAGCGCGTCCGGCTTCGACCAGTTCGTCGGTGCACCATTTTTCGCGAAGGTGCTCGGTCTTGGCTGCCAACGCCGGAGCGCCCGCTGCGCCGAGTTCTTTGCGTGCGTCGGCGCGGAAACTGCGCAACCGGTCTGGCTGGCGGCTCGCTGCTTCGGTGTCGCTGCGCAAGCGACGCGACGCGGCAACCTCCTTGCGCCAGCTGAGACCAAGATCGAATGGGCCTTCGCTCACCAGTTCTTCGGGCGCATTGCCGCGTCGGTTGCCAGCGACGTAACAGGTGCTGACTGCCACCAAGTGCGGGGCCACACCGAGATCGTTGAGGGTTTGGGCGACGCGTGTAGGCCCGAGCAGGTTGATCTCGACAGCGGTGTCGAGCGGGGAGTCGAACGCCACGGCGGCGGCCGAGTGGATGACGATGTTGCAGGTTGCCAACGTGGCGAGATCGGCATCGTTGAGTCCGAGTCCGTCGGTGCTCACGTCGCCGTTGATGGTGACGACGCGGCGTTCGATCATCGCATCGAAGGTCTCGCCGGTACTGAGCAGTTCTTCTTTGAGGCGGTCGAACGCGTCGTTTTTGAAGATCTCGCGACGTGCTCGTTCTGGGGCTCCACGCTTGCCGCCACGGATGAGCAACACCAGTTGGCAGTCGGGCACGCTGCGCAGCAAACGCTCGACGAGAGCGGTTCCGACAAAGCCGGTAGAGCCCGTTATAGCGATGCGCTTGCCGGCCAACTGCTCAGCAATCATGGCGTGTGGGCTCCGCGATCGTTTTCACAGTCGCTTTTCTACCATATGGTAGACAGCGATGGTAACCCGACGTGGCATGACCCGATCAGCGATCCTTGAAGCCAGCGTCGACCTGTTCGGCAGCCGTGGCTTCTCAGCCGTCTCGCTCGACGACATCGCTGGCGTCGTGGGAGTAGCCAAGCAGACCGTGCTGTACTGGTTCCCTTCGAAAGATGAGTTGCTCGACGCTGTGCTCGAACAGACAGCGCTGGAGCTTGCGGCAGTTATTGAGGCCGCCGTGCGCTCCGCCCCCGACGAGCCGCTCGCCCGAATCGAAGCGGTGATCAAGGCGGTGCTTCGTCCGGCTGTTCGTCGTCCGGCGTTGTTGGGTCTCGTGCGCGAAGTGTCGCGGCTCTCTCCCGATCACGCGGCGCGTCTCACTGATCAAGTGCGACCATTTGTGCGCCGGGCCACCGACTACCTCGGTGAAGAAATGGCAAATGGCCGATTGCGAATGGCCGACCCCGGCCTCGTTGTGGCGCTTGCCTATGCCACGGTTACCGGTATTGCTACCGAACCCACTGCTTTGCAGGCCGTCGAGTGGCAGGCAACCACAACCGGCCTGCGACGTCTGCGCCGCGAACTCACCGAGTTTCTACTCGCCGCGCTCCGCCCCTAAATCTGCCCCGACGTCCCGAATCCGCCACCAGTCCCGAATCCGGCACCACTTTGCTTCAACAAAGCGTTTGTTGAAGACAATTGGTTGGGGGTTGACCTGAAGTCTTCAACAAACCCGGGAGTGAGTGGCGCGGGGCGTGAGTGGCGCGGGGCGGTGAGTGGCGCGGGGCGTGAGTGGCGCGGGGCGAATCAGTGCTTGGTGTTGCGGCGGCGTCGGCGGTGACGGTCGATGGCGAGCTCAATGAGCGCGTCGACCAACGCCGGATACGTGAGGCCGGTGCTTTGCCACATCTTTGGGTACATCGAGATCGGGGTGAAGCCGGGCATCGTGTTGACCTCGTTGATGAGGAACCCGCGGCCGTTGTGCTCGAGGAAGAAGTCGACCCGGGCGAGTCCTTCGCAGCGCAATGCGGCAAACACTTGCAGCGCGAGCGCACGTACAGTCTCGGTCTGTTCGGCAGTGAGCTGAGCCGGGATGATGAGCTGCGCGCTGTCGGCGATGTACTTGTCTTCGTAGTCGTAGAACTCGTTGCCCGGCACGATCTCGCCGGGCACGCTTGCTCGAGTTTCAAGGTTGCCGAGCACGGCCACTTCGATCTCGCGGCCATTGATTGCTTCTTCGATCACGATCCACTCGTCATAACCCAAGGCGTGATCGACGGCTGAGATGAGTTCGTCGATGGTGCTGGCCTTTGTGACGCCGACCGATGATCCCATGTTCGATGGCTTCACGAACACGGGTAAGCCAAGCGTGTCTGCGATCTCTGCGAGTCGAGCGGGATTGACCTCGTGCTCGCGCAGACTGATCCAATGGGCCTGCGGAATGCGATGGTAGGCAAGTACCTCTTTGGCGATGGCCTTATCCATGCTGACCGCCGAGCCGAGCACGCCGCTGCCAACAAATGGCACGTCCATCAACTCGAGTAAACCTTGCACCGTGCCGTCTTCGCCAAGGGGACCGTGCAGCAATGGCATCACAACAACGGGACCGTTGCGCAGGGCATCAGTGAGCAGTGGTGTAGGGGATAAATTGTCGCCTGCGGCTTCGAGTCGGTCGGGTAACGCCTCGGCGCCCTTCGCAAGGGCAGCGACGGCTGCGGTAGCGAGGTGCCATTGTCCTTCGCGATCGATGCCGACCGGTGTGATGCGATAGCGAGTCTGATCGACGGCGCGCAGCACATGTGTTGCCGTGACACAGCTGACATCGTGCTCAGCCGACTGTCCGCCGAAAATCACGATGAGATTGATGCGGTCGTCGGCCATCCCGCAACGGTAGCCGTCGCCGCACGGTCGCAATGGGCAACCACCGTCGACGCTGTTGCCGCCACTACGGTACGGAGATGCGTTTCATGGCGAGCGATGTAGCCGGCGCCACTGGCGGCACACTTTTTGGACCCGATGTAGCCCTCGACGGCGTGTCGTTCGATAGTCGCAGTCTGCGACCAGGACAACTGTTTGTGGCGCTCGTTGCTGAACGCGATGGACATGAATTCATTACATCGGCGTTGAGTAACGGGGCGCCTGCGTATTTGTCGCAACGCGAGCCTGGATCCGGCACAGCCGTGGTGGTGGCCGACACCGCAGCGGCGTTGCTGCGCCTGGCTACATGGGCTCGCCAACGACTCACGGCACAAGTTGTCGGCATCACCGGATCAGTTGGCAAGACGAGCACTAAAGACCTCGCTCGAGCAGCGTTGAGCGCCGGACTGCGTACGTCGGCCAACGAGAAGAGCTTCAACAACGAGACCGGGCTGCCGGTCACCATCTTGAACTCTCCCGATGACACCGAGGCGCTTGTGCTCGAGATGGGCATGCGCGGCTTCGGCGAGATCGCCCGTCTGTGCGCGATTGGGCAACCCACAATTGGCCTTGTTACGCGCGTTGCTGCAGCGCATACCGAACTGGTCGGCGGCCTCGAGGGCGTCGCCAAAGCGAAGAGCGAACTCGTTGCTGCACTGCCGGCCAACGGCCTCGCCGTGCTGAACGCCGATGATCACCGTGTCATGGCGATGAAGCCCCTTGCATCGTGCCGAGTGCTCACATATGGCAGATCTGCGGACGCCGATGTGTACATCGACAACCTGGTGATCGACGACCTCGCTCGGCCTCGCTTCGACGTACGCACGCCGTGGGGTACGGCCGCTGTGCAGCTAGCAGTAAGCGGCGAACATATGGCCGTCAATGCCGCTGGCGCAATCGCTATAGCGGCATCGTGCGGAGTCAACCTTGACGCAGCCGTGGCTGCGATCGGTCAGGCGCAGTTGTCTCCATGGCGGATGGAAATCAAACGCAGCGCATCCGGAGCAATCGTGATTAACGATGCGTACAACGCAAACCCCGAGTCGATGCGCGTGGCGATCGAGACCTTGGCGTCGCTTCAAGTGAGCGGCCGCCGTATTGCGGTGCTGGGCGTGATGGCCGAGCTCGCCGATCCGGTAGGGGACCACGCTGCTATTGCCCAGCTGTTGCGCCAGCGCAACATCGAACTGATTGCGGTAGGCACCGACAACTATGGAGTGCCGGCGCGAGACGATGCGCAGGCTGTGATCAGTTCACTCGCCGGCAACGACGCCGTGCTGATCAAGGGAAGTCGCGTTGCGGGCCTCGAGCGGCTGGCTGCTCTCGTCGTCTGACAACATCTGAGTTGGTCGCCGAATGAGGTCGGCCCACCAACTGAGCACCACGGCAGAGGCCACGCTGACAAACAGCACCGGCCGCGGGCCGAAGCGGTCGACAACGGGGCCAAACGCAAGCGCACCAAGCGTGACGGTGCCGCCGAACGCCATAAACCACAGCGACATCACGCGAGCGCGTTCGTGATCGCGCATGTTGGTTTGAAAGACCGTGACCATTGGGGTCACGGCCATGAAGTAGAAGAACCCGAGCAAGAATCCGATTGGGATGGCCAGCAGCGGACCACTGGCTAAGGCGAAGCCGGCCATGCTGAGCGCAAAACCGCGGAAGGCGAACACGATGAGCTTGCGCCGGTCGAAGCGAGTGAACACTGAGCCGCAAGCGAGTCCGCCGAGGCATGCGCCGAGCCCCCACGTGGCGTACAGCCACTTGTACGTAGCGCTGCTTGAGTCGATGCCGAAGTTGAGTCGAGCGATCGATGGGAACAGGCTCACGTAGGGCAAGCAGAGGAACGAGAACGCCGTCATCGCGAGCAGCATTCGCGACAGCACGCCACGTTGGCGGGCGATGCGGATGCCAACGAGCAACTTCTGCATGCCGCGCTCAACCGACTGGCTTTGAACGTGAGGGATGACAATGACTGCGATCGCAGCGACAGCGAACAGATACGTGGCTGCGTTGATCACGAAGATTTGCGGCACGGTGACACCGAAGCCAATCAGCGCTGCGGCGAGCGCGGGCCCGATGACGCGTGATCCGTTGAGCATCACCGAGTTGAGGCTGAGCGCCCCAGGCAGGTCTTCCTTGTTGAGCAAGAGTGGGATGGACGCCTGCATCGCGGGGGCGCCAAGCGCGTTGAAGATGCCGATACCTAACTGGATGGCGAAGATCGCCCACAACGATGAGTCGCGCGCAATAAGAAACGCGATCGCCACAGCGAAGACCATCTGCAGTGCTTGGTTGGTAATCAGCCACGGACGGCGCGGGAAGCGGTCGGCCAAGACTCCGCCGGGAATTGATAACAGCAGCAGCGGTCCGAGTTGAGCAAAGCCCATGATGGCGACCCAGGTGGCCTTGTGCGTGCGGGCATCGATGTACGCGGGCAGTGCAAGGTTCTGCATCCATGTGCCCACGTTGCTTGCGAACAGGCCAATCCAGATGATGCGAAAGTCGCGATAGCCAAAAGCGGCGCGGGCGGATCCGGCGCGAGCGTTGGATTTTGTTGTGCGCTCGGAGACGGGTGTTGGCATCGACTTTTACCGGTTGGGTGAAGGGCGCATTGTAGTTGCGCATGTTTGAACAGGTCGGTGATGAAGCGTGCTCGGCGCACGCGACCAGCGCTGGTCGGATGTCACACCAGCGAATGACCAGCTCAGCGCATATTGAGCCGGCTCGGACTCAGGAACCCAGAATCAAATCGGCATACAACGGCAGCACCTGCTGCGGGCCGCTGACGAGGAATGTGGTGATGCAGGTCTGCTTCCAGAGTTGCAGTTCGTCTTTGATCTTCGCTGGTGGTCCAACGAGCGCCACATCTTCGACCATCGCCAACGGAATGGCTGCGGCCGCTTCTTGCTTCTTGCCCTGCAGATACAGGTCTTGCACCTTGATCGCTACGTCTTCGTAGCCCATGCGGGCAAACAGCTCGAAGTGGAAGTTGGCGCCACGGGCGCCCATGCCGCCGGCATAGAGAGCGAGGAACGGGCGAACGAGGTCGGCGCACTGCTCAACATCGTCGCCGGGCACGATCATGACGGTCGACGCGATCTCGAACCGATCGGCCTTCGTGGGGTCTCCGCTCGCAGCGAAACCTTTGGCGAGGCAGTCGCGATAGAACGCGTCTTCCTTGGGGCTGAAGAACAGCGGCAGCCAACCGTCGCAAATTTCGGCGGCGAGAGCAACGTTCTTCGGGCCCTCGGCTCCGAGGAAGATCGGGATCTCTTTACGCAGCGGATGGATGGTGCTCTTCAGCGGTTTGCCGATACCGGCGCCACCCCCGAACGGCATGTTGTAGAACTCGCCGTGATGGTTCACGGGTTCTTCACGCCTCACGATTGAACGCACGATCTCGATGTACTCGCGTGTGCGGGCCAACGGCTTGGGGTACGGCTGGCCATACCAACCCTCGACCACCTGAGGGCCGCTGGCGCCGAGGCCGAGAATGAATCGGCCGCCGCTGAGATGGTCGAGCGTCATCGCTGCCATCGCTGTAGCGGCCGGAGTGCGCGCGCTCATCTGGGTGATGGCGGTACCGAGTTTGACGGTGGAGGTGTGAGCGCCCCACCACGCAAGCGGGGTGAGGCAATCGCTGCCGTAGGCCTCGGCGGTCCAGATGCTGTCGAAGCCCAGTCGCTCTGCCTCTTTGATTGCGTCGAGAGCGCCTGATGGCGGGCCGCTGCCCCAATAACCGGTGTTGTAGCCAAGCTTGATTGTCATGGCTCAGACGGTAGCCGCGGCGATCAGTGCTGGTCTGCCTTGCCGTGATCAGTTCGTTGGGGTGAACGTGACCGGCAGGTGTTGTGGGCCAAAGATGCCAACGTTGCTGGGCTTCCACGTGATGTCACCATCGATGCGCAAGTTGGGCATGCGCTTCGCCAGAATCGGCAGCGCCTCTTGCAACTCGGCTTTGGCCAGCGAGGCGCCGAGGCAATAGTGAATGCCGCTGCCCAAGGTGAGATGAGGCTGGCTGGCTGGCTCGCGGGTGATGTCGAACGTGCCGGAGTCTGCAAACACGTTGTCGTCGCGGTTTGCGACAGCGAGCGATGGCATCAACATGGTGCCTGCAGGAAAGATGATGCCGCGGTATTCGATCTCTTCGGAGGCAAATCGGCCGGTACCGCGAACGGCGCCGAAATAACGCATTGTCTCGTCGACTGCGCGTGATGCGAGCTCGGGTCGATCGACCAGCATTGCCCACTGATCGGGGTGTTCGGCGAACAACGCAACGCTGCAACCGAGTTGGTTGCGAGTGGTGTCGGTGCCGCCAACAATGACCGCACTCACCATCATCACGAGTTCTTCAGTGTCAAGTTTGTCGCCAGCTTCTTCGGCTGCGATGAGCGCAGTAATGAGGTCGTCGGCGGGCTTCGAGCGGCGCTCAGCGATGAGCTCGCGGGTATACGCGTCGAGTTCGTCCTGTGCCTTCATGATGATGGGTAGCTCTTCGAGCACGTTGCCGTTGAAGATACGCAATACGTCTTCGGCCAAGCGGCTAAAGAGCTGCCAGTCGCTCTTTGGGGCACCCAGCAGTTCGCAGATAATCGGGATGGGGTAGGGCTCGCAGATGTCGCTCACGATGTCGGCGCGCCCGATTGCGGCCACAGGGTCGACAAGGCTGTTGATGACCTCGCGCATAAAGGGACGCAAACGGTCGGCGGCGCGTGGCGAAAATGCTGGGGCTACAAGGCGGCGAAGTCGGGTGTGCATCTCGCCCTCGGCGCTCAGGATGCTGACACGGTCGCGAGCGAGAAACTCTGGATCGGTGATGCCCATCAGTTGCGGCAGAACACCGGCCGCGTTGTGCCAGCGCTTGTCGCGCAGCACCGCGGCCACGTCGTCGTAGCGCAGCACGGTGAAGCCAAACGGATTGCGCACGATCCAATGCTCGGTGGCCATGTCGCGCATCACGCTTTGCGCCTGATCGAATGGAACGTCGAGCAAATCGAGCGTTGGTAGGTCGAGGTCGAAGACAGAAACTGACATGCCTGCGACGCTAGTCGTCTTGCCCGGAGGGGGCTTCGTTGGCCGTTTGATCAGCGTGTGAGAAGTGCCACCGGGTCGCCGTAGCTCATACCTAACGCTTCGGCTGCTGGCCCGTTGGTGAGTTGGCCAGCGACCGTGTTGATCCCGTGAGCGAGCGCTGCATCGCGATGGGCGGCCCCGCCCGCGCCGAACATCGCGACCTCAAGTTGATAGGGCAGCGTGGCGTTGGTGAGCGCGTATGTGCTGGTGTGCGGAACTGCTCCAGGCATGTTGCCGACGCCATAATGCAGCACCCCATGCAGGTTGTAGACCGGATCGTTGTGCGTGGTTTCATGGATTGTCTCGACGCAGCCGCCTTGGTCGATGGCAACGTCGACGATGACGGCGCCCGGCTTCATGCTGCGCACCATGTCTTCGCTCACGACCACCGGAGCGCGGCCGCCTGCCACGAGGACCGCGCCGATCACCAAGTCGGCATCAGCGATGTTGCGCTCGATCGCGCCGCGGTTCGAGGCCAGGGTGACCACGCGACCTTTTTGAATCTGGTCGACCCAGCGGAGGCGATCGATGTTCTTGTCGAACAACACGACCTCGGCCTCCATGCCCGCTGCAATCCACGCAGCGTTCCAGCCAACGTTGCCGGCTCCGAGTACCACCACCTTGGCGGGCCGCACGCCGGGCGCTCCACCCATCAAGACGCCGCGGCCACCGTTGTGTCGCTCGAGATAATGGGCGCCCAACTGCGGTGCCAGGCGGCCGGCTACTTCGCTCATCGGCGCAAGCAAGGGAAGGGCGCCGTTCTCGGTTTGCACCGTCTCGTAGGCGATGCCCGTTGTGCCTGCGGCCAACAGGGCCGCCGCCACGGCGGGATACGCCGCCAGATGCAGATAGGTGAACAGCGTGAGGTCGGGTCGTAAGAACTGAAACTCTTCGGCCTTTGGTTCTTTGACCTTGACGACCATTTCTTGCGCCCACGCGTCGGCTGCAGTGGGAACGATGGTTGCGCCAGCAGCCACGTAATCGGCATCGGCGATGCTGGCGCCCTCACCTGCGTGAGTCTCGATGAACACCTCAATGCCGTGGCGCTCGAACTCGCGCACGCCGTCGGGAGTCATCGCCACACGGTATTCGGCGGTCTTGATCTCGCGTGGTACGCCAACACTTCGAAGGCCGGACTGAACGGGTGGGGGAGTGCTCATGGGAACATACTGCCAAGTTCTGGAGAGGTGCTGTGACGGTGTGTTGAGCGCCACGCCGCAGTGATCTAGATTTCTGCGAGATCTAGTCGTTGTACAGACCCGTCACCCCACGAGAGGACCAAGCGCATGCAGGGTTTCCAGAACTTCATCAATGGTCAGCATGTCGATGCAGCCGATGGTCGCACCACCGCTGTCATCAATCCTGCGACCGGTCAGCAGTACGCAACTGCTGCGTTGTCTGGCGAAGCCGACGTGCATCACGCGATGACCGTGGCTGCCGCAGCGTTTGAAGACTGGAAAGACAGCACGCCATCAGAGCGATCGCTGGCGCTGTTCCGTATTGCCGATGCTGTTGAGGCTCGCGCCGAAGAACTCATTGCGCTCGAGGTCGAAAATACGGGCAAGCCCATCGGGCTCACCCGCAGCGAAGAGATCCCGCCGATGGTCGATCAGATTCGTTTCTTTGCGGCCGCAGCGCGCAACCTCGATGGCAAGTCGGCTGGAGAGTACATGCGCGGCATGACCAGTTACATCCGCCGTGAACCAGTTGGAGTGTGCGCGCAAGTAGCGCCATGGAACTATCCGATGATGATGGCGGTGTGGAAGTTTGCGCCAGCTCTGGCAGCCGGTAACACCGTTGTGCTCAAGCCCAGCGACACCACTCCGGCTAGCGCAACGCTGCTCGCCGAGATCGCTGCCGAGTTCTTGCCCGCCGGTGTGTTCAACGTGATTTGCGGCGACCGCGATACTGGCCGCTCAATGGTCGTGCACGACATCCCATCGATGGTCAGCATTACGGGCTCAGTGCGCGCAGGCATGGAAGTGGCCGAGGCAGCCTCGCACAGCCTCAAGCGTCTTCATCTCGAACTTGGTGGCAAAGCGCCCGTGGTGGTGTTCGACGACGCCGACATAGAGGCCGCCGTCGAAGGCATCTCCACCGCCGGGTTCTTCAATGCCGGCCAAGACTGCACCGCCGCCACGCGAGTGCTTGTAGCGCCCGGCATTTACGACGAGTTCGTTGCTGCGCTCGGTGCCGCGGCGGCTGGCATTAAGACCGGTATGCCCGACGACGAAGACGTGTTGTACGGCCCCGTGAACAATGCCAATCAACTCGCTCGCGTCACTGGCTTCCTCGACCGTGCCCCCGATCATGCCAACGTCGTCGCTGGAGGCGCTCGTGTTGGTTCCTCGGGTTACTTCTACGCTCCAACGGTTGTGGCCAACCTTCGTCAGACCGACGAAATGGTGCAGAACGAAATGTTCGGTCCGGTCATCACTGTGCAGAAATTCTCCGATGAAGACGAGGCTGTGAGGTGGGCTAACGGCGTCGACTACGGCCTCGCGTCGTCGGTGTGGACCCGCGACTTCGGTCGTGCGATGCGCATGTCGAAGCGTCTCGATTTTGGTTGTGTGTGGATCAACACCCACATCCCACTCGTCGCCGAGATGCCGCACGGCGGTTATAAGAAGAGCGGCTACGGCAAAGACCTGTCGGCCTATGCGCTCGACGACTACACGCGCATCAAGCACGTGATGGCCAACATCAACAGCTAGACGGCATCGCGATCTAGTTGGTCTTCGGCGGCCGCTATTGCTCGTTTCACGAGGTCCTCAACATGAGGAACATCGATGCCAAGCGCTTGGCCGATGTGTACCGACCAGATTTCGGATCGAAGGTTGTTCTCAAAGTCGAGTCGACTACGAATGTCTGAGCGAGCGGCTTGGCGGTTCTGGCTGATCATCACGAACGTGGCAAGAAAGATGGCTTCGAGCGACACGATCATCGTCAGGAGACCAAACGGAAATTTGTCGAACTCGCGGCTCACTCCGGCGAGGCCGACGTTGAGCGCAACCCAGATGCCGAACCAGATGCCGTGGATGTAGACGAACTTCATCGACCCGGCGAATGAGGTGACGCCGTCGGCGATTGAACCTTCGGCTTTGCGAAGCGTGGTGAAGAGGCGTCGCTCATCGAGAACGCTGAAGTGGGCGGGTGCGCCGATCTGTCCGTCTTCGACGCCATCGAATCGATCGATGATTCGACATGCCTCGCAGTGGTGCTCAAACATCGGCTGGTCGGTAGTGCTCATGCAGTCCTTCTCGCGCTCAAGGGTCAGGCAAACTCGTTACTCACGAATGCTTAGTACTTGCGCATCGATCAAAGCGATGATGCTCAGCGCGACTGGAATGCTTCCCATGCGTTGTTGAAGACCTCAACCACGGTGTCGCCGATGAAGCGCAACTCGTCGGGTCCGCAGGTAAGCGGAGGCGAGAGCACCACCACCGGGTCGGCTCGATCGTCGGCACGACAGAAGAGCCCAGCCTTGTAGAGCATTGGTGAGAGATAGCCGCGCAGCAGCCAATCGCATTCGTCGTCGGTGAATGTGGTCTTGTTCTTCTTGTCCTTTACGAGTTCTGCCACACGGAAGTAGCCGCAGCCGCGAACCTCGCCGACAATCGGTGTGGCGGCGATACGGGCCATCACGTCGTCGAACACTGCTTCGTTGCGCAACACATTGCCGGGTAGGTCTTCGCGTTCGAGGATGTCAATGTTGGCGAGCGCTACCGCGCAGCTCACCGGGTGGCCGCCAAAGGTGAGGCCATGCAGAAAGGTGCGGCCCTCTTCGAGAAACGGCGCAGCGATTCGATCGCTGACGATGACGCCGCCCAGCGGGGCGTAACCACTGGTGACCCCCTTTGCGAAGGTGATCATGTCGGGCTGATAGTCGAAGCGCTGGCAACCGAACCAATGCCCAAGCCGGCCGAACGCACAGATCACTTCGTCGCTGATGAGCAGCACGCCATAGCGATCGCAGATCTCGCGAACTCGCTTCCAGTAGCCCGGGGGAGGCACCAGCGCGCCGCCGGTGTTCTGTACCGGTTCGAGAATGACGCAAGCGACTGAGTCGGGGCCCTCCATGATGATGCGCGTCTCAATGTCGTCGGCGCAGGCCAGTGTGCACGATCCGGCGGCGGCGCACATGCCACAGCGATAGCTGTTGGTGTTCACGACCTTCACGGTGCCCGGCAGTAAGGGCTCCCATGGATTCTTGATCGCGGGGATACCCGTAATCGAAAGCGCCCCCAGCGTGGTGCCGTGGTACGCGTAGTGCCGGCTGATGATTTTGCGCCGCATCGGTTGGCCAATTTCGGCGAAGTATTGCACCGCCAACTTCCATGCACTCTCTACGGCCTCGCTTCCGCTCGAGGTGAAGAAGACGCGGTTCAAATCGCCAGGGGCCAACTCGGCAAGGCGAGCAGCGAGTCGTATGCCTGGCTCGTGGCC